>Ga0105048_10007313_pt1 | contig 17750 bp, 16 predicted proteins | sample MAT05_FD_78382 | JGI IMG/M metagenome (GOLD analysis project Ga0105048, IMG submission 78382) | Freshwater microbial communities from Lake Fryxell liftoff mats and glacier meltwater in Antarctica - MAT-05 | ecosystem: Environmental > Aquatic > Freshwater > Ice > Liftoff microbial mat | place...
AGGGCCCACAGGATGCCCACCAGGAACACGCGATCGGTGGTCATCGGTACCAGCCTACCCGCCATGGCGCGACAGCCGGTCCGGACGGAGTCACCGGAGCCGTCTTGGGTTGCCCGCGGACAACGACATGGAAGCGGATGGGTTGACGCTGCACAACGCCACCATCATCCTCACCAGAACGGACCAGGGGTAGGGTGCTACCGGGCTATGCGCCCCCTGGGCCAAACGTCCTTGTCACCCTAGTACTCGATAGATTCGGTGGACCCATGCTCGATACCCTCGACATCGCACGTCTCAGCGGGCCGGACGTCTCCGGTGCCCCGGCCACGAGCGTCAGATCGCTGTACGTCGTTGGCGGCCGTCAGCGGTCCCTGCGCCCGGTGCGGGCGCACTTCGGCGACTGGTACGAGTACGAATCGGGCGTCCTGCTCCAGGTCGACACCGCCAACGGCACCGCTCGGCAGGTGGTCGAGTACCGCACCCCTCCGGCGGAGTGCCCGCCGGAGGATCCGGCCGTGCTGTTCAAGTCGGGCACCCTGATCGACGGGATCCTGTACCTCACGACGCAGACCGAGGTACTCATCTACCGGGTCCCCTCGTTCGAGCTGGTGACCCGCATCTCGCTGCCCTCGTTCAATGACGTCCATCACGTCCGACCGACACCTGATGGCACGCTGCTGGTCGCCGTCACGGGCCTGGACATGGTCGCCGAGATCAGCATGACGGGCGATGTCGTGCGGGAATACAACGTGTGGCAGCCCGGGACCTCCGTGTGGGGTGACCGGTTCTCGCACGACACTGACTACCGGCTCATCGCGTCCACCAAGCCCCACCTTGCCCACCCGAACCACGTGTTCTACATCGGTGACGAGCCATGGGCGACCCGCTTCCAGCAGAAGGACGCGGTGTCCCTCATCGATCCGTCGCGGCGCATCGACATCGGCCTGGAGCGCATCCATGACGGCATCGTCTATGGCGACCAGGTGCTGTTCACGACGGTGGACGCCAAGATCGTCATCGCCGACACGCGCTCGCTGCAGGTGACCGAGGTCATCGACCTGCGCGACATGCACGAGAAGGACCTGCTCCTGGGCTGGTGCCGCGGACTGATGCTCGATGGCGATCGGCTGTGGGTCGGCTTTTCGCGAATGCGCCCGACGCGATTCCGCGAGAACGTCGCCTTCCTCAAGAACGGCTTCCGGCACTACCTGGGCACGCATGTGGCGTGCTATGACCTGAAGACCCGCCAGTGCGTGGCCCAGATCGACACCGAGGCCGCCGGCCTCAATGCGGTCTTCGGGGTCTACTCCGCCGACTGACCGGGTCGGGCTTCGCGGCCGCGGACCAATGGCAGCAGCTGCGTCGGGATGACGACCGCCGCCACGAGCGTCTGCGCGATGAGCCAGGCAAGCGTCACACCCGTGATGCCCATCGGCCCCAGGAGTGCGCCGCTGAGGGCGAGGGTGAGTAGCGCCGTGGCCGCCTGCACCATCAGGATCGACCGCGACCGCGCCCGGATCCGGGCCGTGGCCAGGAACAGCGTGTTGGCCGCGAACGGCAGCAGCCCCAGGGCACCGATCCGCAAGGCCACGGTCGCGTTCTCGCTATACGCCTCGCCAAAGATGTGGAGGACCCACTCGGCGAGCACGATGACCCCGACGACCAACGGGATGAGCATCCGGTAGAGGTGCCCGGCCAGGCGCCGGAGCTGGGGTCCGAGCACCGCCTGCGTGTGGATCGATTCGACGGTCAGGGACGCGGCCATGTTGACGGGCGCCAGCATGAGGGCCGTGATGATGGTCCAGGTGATGGCGAAGTAGGCGCCCGTTGTCGGCCCCACCGCACCGACCACGAGCACCGGCAGCAGCGTCGTAGCACCCAGCGCGAACAGGGCGCCGACCGAGTCCGCGGCCACGAATGTCATGAGCGTCCGGCGGTCGACGACCGGACGACGGTCGCCATGGAGGCTCATGTACGCCGGCAGCCATCGCCGCAGGAGCACTACGCTGACCACGCCCACGATGACGATGCTGGGCACGATCCACGAGACCACGATGCCCGTCGCCGGTAGCAGCACCACGCACGCCACCAACAGCACGATCTTGGTCGCCGCGTAGATGCCGTTCTCGACGGGTACCCAGCCGGTTCGGCGGAGCCCCGTGAGAACACCGTCCTGGAGGTTGAAGATGGACCAGCAGAGCGTACCGACGACCATCAGCAGCACACCCGCTGGCGATGACAGCTCCGCGATGGCGCTCCATGGCGCACCCGTGAGCGCGCCGCCACCAAACACGAGCAGTGCCGTCAGGCTGCTGACCACGATGGCCAGGAGGTACGCGCGGCGGACGAGCCACATGGCTCGGTCGCCCGATTCGGGCAGCAGGCGCATCAGCGCCGGTCGCAGGTTCAGCTGGGCGGCACCGCTGAGGAACAGCATCATGGAGATGGCCGCCGAGCTGGCGCCCATGACCTCCGTCGGGTAGGCCCGAGCGGCGACGCTCCAGTAGATCAGGCCCAGGCCGGATGTCAGCCCGTTGCTGACCATGAGCGCGTACGCATTCCGATAGACGGGCGTGCGCACGTGGCCCAGGGCGGAGGCGATGAACGCCGGGGTGCTCACCCGCCGACCTCGACCCGGGGTGAGGTCGGGCCGGACGGGCCGGACGGGCCGGACGGGCCGGGCCGGGCAAGCGTCCGGACGAAGGCGTCGATGTCCGCGTTCGTGGTGCAGTGGGTGGTCGTGGCGGCCCAGGGCTCGAGTGCGGTGGCCAGGGGGTCGGGCTCGGACGGCGCGCCACGACGCGAGTGCAGCACCGCGCCACCCAGGTCACGGGTGTGGCGCAGGTAGTCCCCCATGCGCGTGAACCGCTCCCGGCCGTGACGGGTCCGCAGCTCGTGCAGCCCGCCCGCCAGGAACCTTCGGATCATCCGGCCGGATCGCTTGCTCGAGGACACGTGGTCCAGCCACACGATCGCCTCTGCACGCGCCAGCAGCGGCTCGGTCCAGCCGATGTGGACACCTTCAGTGATCCAGGCATCCTCGGCTGCGAGAGCCGCGACCAGCGCGGCTCGTTCGGCCTCAGGGCGCTCCGGCCCATTGCCACCGCCGATACGAGCCACGAGGTCCAGCTCGTGCACGGGTAGCCCGGTCAGCTCGTGGAGGCGAGCGGCGAGCGTGGTCTTGCCACTCCCCTGGCCGCCCGTCACATGGATGCGTCGGGGCGCCATCAGTCGGCCTTCAGGACCCGCTCATACAGGGCCGCGAACCGGCGCCCGATGGCGTCGGGTGTCAGCTCGGCGACGGAGGCACGGCCGGCATCGCCCAATCGCGCCCGCAGCGCGCTGTCCGTCGCGAGTCGTGCCATGGCCGCCGCCAGGCCACCGACGTCACCCACGGAGACCAGCAGGCCGTTCACATCATCCCTGATCATGTCCGGGATGCCACCGATACGCGAGCCGATGACGGCCCTGCCCCGGGTCATCGGCTCCCGGACGACACCCGGCAGCGGATCGGGCCAGACCGACGGGACGACGCCGAACAGGCACCGCTCCCACGCCCGCATGACCACCCGATGGGGCACGTCAGACAGGACGGTCACGCCGCGCGGGAACTCGGCCGGCGTATCCGGCCAGCGGGTGCCGATGCACACGAGCGGGGGGCGCGATGTCCCGCCGTCGATGCCCTCGTTCATGCGCGCCCATGCCTCCAGCAGCACGTCCACACCCTTGTGTGCCTGGAGTGCGCCAACGAACAGGATGAAGGGCTGGGTCGGGAGCTGGGCGAGCCATGCTTCGTCTGCTGGCAGCAGGTCCTCTGGCGTGCCCGGCACGATGTCGTCGATGCGTTGCAGGATCGGGTGCCAGCCCTCATCGCCGTGCAGCACATCACGGATGACCATCTCCTGGACGAAGGTGCTCACGCTGTGGATGGCGCGCACGGTCCGGCGCAGCAACGGCCGGCCGGTGCGGATGCCACCGACCGCGACGAGTGCCCGTGCAGCGCCGTAGTGGCGACCGGCGCAGTCCAGGCAGCGACCCAGGGATGGGCCGTCGCACAGCTCGCGGTCGTGCCACAGCAGGTTGCGGGTGGCGCACGCGTGGCCGTAGTCGCGCACCGACAGCACGAGTGGCGCCACGCCATCCGCGACCGCGGCAGCGCTGGAGTAGCCGATCCAGCCGCTGGCATGGACCACGTCCGGGTGCCACTCCCCAACGAGGCGGCGGAGGCCAAGGGTGAGCATCGGGTCGGGCGCCGGCGGCAGGAACCTGCGGCCACCCGACGGCGCCGGCAGCACGGCTGCGATGCTGCCCAGGCGCACCACCGGTACGCCGTCCACCTCATCCCTGGCGGCGAGTCCGGGCTGCGTCGTGGTCGCGACCCGGATGTCGTGACCGTGGCCGGCCAGGGCGCTTGCCAGCAGGCCCACCTGGCGCTCGGCGCCACCGATGACGGGGTGGAAGAAGTCACTCGTCAGCAGCACCCTCACGGCCCCGGCACCCCACGCGATGACAGTCGAACCGATCGGTACGCCGCCAACTCGAGTGGATCAGCGGCACGCCACAGGGAGACATCGACCTGACGCAGGAAGGCGCCTGCCGAGGGCAGCTCGATGGTCTGGGTCCAGGTCGCGCCATCGGCCAGGGTCGGGGTATCGATCGTCGTGAGGGGCTCGCCGTCGATGGTCACGACCAGGTGGTACGTCTCCGGATGACCCTCGGCGTTCGCCACGCGCAGGGTCGCGGCACGGCCGCCCTCCGCGGCCTCGATGGAGAGTGCCGTCCAGGGCGTCTGGGGCTGCATGGCGACGCCGGCGCGTGCCACGACCAGGGCCAGGGCGGCCACGAGCCCGGCAGCTACGAGCATCAGCAGCTGGCCAGTGGAGGCACGTGCGATGGCAACCTTCCAGCTGCTGCCAGGTCGCGTCACGGCCCGGGGCCGGGACGCCTGGGCCGCCGCAGGTCCACGGCTCCGGAGCCACGCGATGGCACAGGCCACGAGCGTGATGTCCGCCAGCAACGAGCCCCATGACGCGGGTGAGATACCTGGTCGCAGCAGGTGGAGCAAGAAGCCGCAGACCACGATGAGCGACAGCTGGATGCCGATGACGAGGGCGATGCGCTCCGCGCGACCCATTCCCGGCCCCGCGAACATGGCCCGCGATAGCGCCATCCCGGGCAGACCGAAGGCGAGGAGGGCCCCGGCGAGCGCCAGCAATGGCTGCGGCGCAGAGCCACGCGTGAGCACGATGCCGGCCCCCAGACCGAGTGCCGCGATGACGATGAGGATGAGCGTGCCCCGGCGAGGCGGCGCGGTCGGCCAGCGCAGGGACGACCCAGATGGACTTCGGGTCACTGGGCACGACCCGTCAGGCGCCGGATGTCCAGGATCTCCAGGTCGCCATTGTCGTAGATCCGGTCAGCGCCAGGAAGCGCGCGCCACTTGTCCAGGGCGGCGGCGGACATCGGTACGGTCCACGGGCCTGACGTGAATTGCTCCCCGCGCTCGACATAGACACCGACGTACGGCAGCGATGTCGGCAGACGGTGATCCGCGATGACGTACTCCACGCCGGCCCGCGTGAGGAGTTCCTGGTCCTCCAGCGTCAGCATCGTCGCGAAGTACGCGGAGCGCAGGTTGATGCGGTCTCCCGCGGACGAGATGGGGTGCTGTCGACCGTACGTGGCCAGGAGCGTGCGACTGGTGCGGTCGCTCAAGAAGCGTCGACCGGGACCCAGGGCGTCGAGGGTCCACGCGGCAGCGTCGATACCCTGGGGCGTGACCGAGCGCGGGTCAGCGGACACGAGGTATGGCCCGGGCAGGCGGGCCCAGGGGGCGATGCCCAGCACCGCGCCGCCCATGAACAACACGATGAGCCCGGTCATCACGGCCGCCGTGCCCAGCCGCCCCGCGCGCGAACCGGCGAGACGCAGCCGCGCAAGTAGCCACGCCACGATCCCCGACCGCCATCCGTCCGGCGGTGCATACCCGGCGGCAGTGTCGTACACCGCGAGGGCCGCCAGTGCCGTCACGAACCCGGCGCCCACGAAGATGAACTCCGCGGATCGCTGTGCCAGCTCCGCGCCGCGCGCGGTCAGGCGGGCGAGCAGCGACACGGGATACAGCAGCGAGATGAGGGCCAGTGTCAACGGCAGGGCGGAAGTCTGCCAGCGGCGCCAGATGATGGGCAGCGCGATGGGCAGCGCCAGGACGACCACCGCGACCGACCCGTAGCCCACCACCTGCTCCCAGGCCGGCGCGGCCACGCCCGTCGCGGACCGGAACAGCTCGCGGCTGCCCTCGTCACCAGCGATGAGCTCGAACACCTGGTCGACCGCGCCACCAAGCGCGGGCGCCAGATAGCCGACGGTGATGAACGCGACGTACAGCATCCAGGCCGCAGTGGCGGTGACGGCGACCACCGCGGGGCCAACCAGGCCCGCAGGACGTCCGCCGCGAAACCGCAGCAGGGTGCCCACGACCGCCCAGGCAACCAGGCACCCGGAGACGGCGATGGCGGTCACGTGGTGCGTCACGACCACGGCAGCGATGGACAGGAACAGCGCCGCGGTCAGGGACAGCGGGTGGCCGGCTCGCGCAAGGCGGGCCAGTCTCGGGGCCTCGGCCGGATCGGCCCTGCCGGGGAGTGTCGCCCCCGTGGCCACCTCTCGACGCTGGATGCACCACATGGCGAAGATGGCCAGCGGCAGCGCCAGTGACTCGTATGCGAACTGGGCGTCGAAGAACAGGAAACCCGGGTTGGCGGCGTATACCAGGACGCCCACGCTGGCCAACCGGCTGTCGCCGCTGGCCCGCTCATACAGCAGGAACAGGGCGAGCATCATCAACATCCGCGCCGCTCCGACCACCAGCACGCCGGCCTCCCAGGTCGAGAAGCCGGAACGGACCAGCAGGTCGGTGGCGATCTCCAGGCCCGGGTAGTAGGGGCTGGCCAGCAGGATGTTGTTGGTCGTGAACAGCCGGCCCGTGACCACGATGTCGTCCAGGGTCGCCCAGTGCAGGAACTCGTCCAGCATCACGAACGCGGACGGCGCACCCAGGATCTTGACCCCGTACAGCGCGAGCCCGGCGAGGATCACGAGCGCCACCCGCTCGCGCCGGTCGGCCGCACGCCCGATGAGGCGGACGGCGAAGGGCACGACGATGAGCAGCAGGCCCAGCCACCAGACGAGTGGCGCGATGCCCACCTCGAGGCGTGACAGGGTGTTGCCGGTAGCCACGACGAGCAGCCCCGTGGCTGCCAGCAGGGCGGTGCGCGGCAGCTCCCCCAGGCCCTCCGTGGAGACAGCACCTGCAGCAGGCCCGCTGGTTGCCGGGCGAGGGGCGACCGCTGCGGTCATGTCGACCGGTCCGGGACGGTCTCCCCGGCCGAGACGGCTCCCTTGCTGCTGTCGAGCCCGTCGAGCCCGTCGAGCCCGTCGAGCCCGTCGATGAACCCAAGGTACGCGTTCGCAGTGGCGGACCACGATCGGGGGTGCTCGAATACCTGGCCACGGAGCGCCGGCAGCTCCCGCAACCGGTGCGTGAGCGCGTCGATGTCACCCACGGGCATGAGCAGGATGCCCGCATATCCCTCGGCCGCTTCCCCGTTGCCACCGGTGTCGGTCATCACGATGGGCAGGCCATAGCCCATGGCCACGTGGAGCGGGCCGCTCAACGACGACCGGCGATACGGCAGCACCGCGGCATCCGCACCTCGCAGGTAGCCATCCAGCTCCGCATCGTGGACATACCGGTTGATGAACGTGATGCGCTCTCGATACGGACTGCGAGCGATCAGGTCCGCCGGCAGGGTGTGGCCCTCCCAGGTCTCGCCGACCACCGTCAGCCAGTAGCCCTGGACCTCGTCGGGCGACAGCCCCTCGAACGCCGCGACCAGGTCCTCGAGGCCCTTGTACGGGCGGATGATGCCGAAGAACAGGATGTTGGTGACATCTGCGGGCGCCTCCCGCAGCGCAGGCGTCGGCTCGCCCTCGGCCTGGTAGTGGTCGTGGGGACCGTGCGGCAGGACCACGACCGGCTTGCCGGCCAGGTCCCAGTGGCTGGCCAGCAGCTCCCGGTCGAACTCGGAATGGACCGTGAACCCGGACGCCAGCCGGATGACCATGCCGCCGACGATCCGGGAGTATCGGCCGACCAGTGGGATGCGCAGCTCGCCCGTGTCCTGGACCTCATGGAACTCGATGACCAGGTGCGCGCCCAGTGCCCGCGCGAAGAGCGCCAGCGCGAGATAGCTGTGGAGCACGGTGCCGCTCCACCACTGGAGCACGATGGTGTCGGGACGCTGCCCGCGCAAGAATGCCGCGGCGCCAGCCAGGCTCGGCAGCCACCACCAGTCGATGCCATCGAACGTGGGCACTCGCACCCTGCTGCCGAGGTCGGTCAAGGCCGTGCCCACACGGGCCTTGCCGGGGTACAGGAACGTCGGCAGCAGCTGGCGCATCGTCAGCACCGAGGCCTGCACCCCGGCGTCCGCGAGGGCCACCGCAAGGCGCACGGTATAGACGCTGATGCCCGACAGGAACCGGGTACCCGAGCCGACGACCACGATGCGTCGCGGGCCATCGCGCCTCATGCACTCACCGCCGCGCGGGACAGCCAATCCTGGAGGTGACCCGCGGCGACCAGCTCCGACAGTGAGCCCGACTCCGCAGCGACCGGCACGCCGAGCGCCGCCGCAGCGGCTCGCACCTGTGCCCGGCGGGCCGTGGGCCCGACGAGCGCCGCGCGCGCGCCGAGGACAGCCGCAGCCTGGAGATCGGAGAGCGAGTCACCGACCACCACCGAGTCGGACCCGGTGGTGCCCGGATAGCGCCCCAGTACGCGTCGGAACATGCCCACGCCCGGCTTGCGGCAGTCGCAGCTGTCCAGGTCGTGCGGGCAGACCTCGAACGCGTCGAGCTCGCCGCCCGCTGCCCGAACAGCCGCCAGGATCGCAGCGTCGATGTCATCCACGGTCGCCGCGCTCACGAGGCCCCGAGCGATGCCCCGCTGATTGGTGACCACGACGAGGGGCACACCCGGCAACTCCTGCCGCAGTACGGCGATCGCCTCGGGCACGCCGTGCGACAGCCGCAGCGCCGCCACGCTGATCACGTAGGCGCCCTCGGGTGCCTTGTCGTTGAGCACACCGTCGCGGTCAAGGAACAGGATCCCGGACAACTCAGGCGACCCGCCAGGTCTGCAGCCCGTCGCGCTCCAGGGCGACCTCGGACGGATCGCACCCCCGCTGCCGCAACAGGTCTGCGAGGGTGTGCTTGCGCTCGAAGCCGCAATACAGCAGCAGGAACCCGCCACCGCCAGCGCCAGTGATCTTGCCGCCGATGGCGCCGTTCTCGCGTGCGAAGCGATACAGGTCGTCCAGCTCCGGGCTGGAGATCCGATCCGACATGCGCTTCTTCTGCTGCCACTCCTCGTCCAGCAGGCGACCGAAGTCGTCCCACTTGCGGTGCAACAGCTTGTCCTTCATCTCGATCGCGATGGACTTGATCTGGCGCAGCGCGTCCACCGAATCGTGCTCGCGTCGCTCGTAGCGCGCGACCTGGTCCTCGATGATGTTGGACGACAGGCGCACCCGCCCGGTATCGACCAGCAGCAGGTTGTATTCCAGCTCGTTGAGGATGTCCCGGCCCAGCCGGAGCGAGTTGACCACCACCCGGTCGGCCCGGAACTCGATGAAGTTGACGCCGCCGAAGGTGGCCGCGTACTGGTCCTGCATGCCGCCCGCGATGGCCAGGTCGTGACGCTCGATCTGGTGCGCGGTCTCGGCGACCTCGTAGTCCGTGAGGGGCAACCCCTTCCACTCCTTGAGCAGGCCGACCATGGCGACCATCATCGCGGACGAGGACCCAAGCCCCGACCCTGGCGGGGCGTCGGAGTGGAGGTACAGGTCGAATCCCTGGTCATAGTCGCCCGTCAGGCGGCGGATGGCTGCCTTGGCCAGGTCCAGCTCCCCATCGAGCACCATGTCCCGGCGCGAGCTGTAGCTGAGTGACGTGCCGAAGTCGCGGGATTCGATGCACACGCCACCGTCGTGTCGCGGACGGAGCGTGCCCCAGGCATAGCGGTCGATGGTCGCTGACAGCACACAGCCACCTTCCAGCTCCGTGAAGGGCGGCACATCCGTGCCACCGCCACCAAAGCTGATGCGCAGCGGCGCCTTGGCCCGGATGAGCATCAGGCGGCCTCGGGATCGTCGTGGTTCACGGCTCATCACCTGACGCGAGAGAGAGGGACGCGACAGCGCCACCGGTACGGGGTCCCGGCACACACGAGTATCGGCCGCGCCGGTCCCAGGCGTCCCCAGTACCAAGGTACCCATCGGTCACGACCCCTCCAGCCAGGCCATCGCGGACCCCTGCAGTCTCAGATGGTGCTCACGCCGGGCCCTGTCAGGTGCACCCGCTGCCAGCTCCGTCGCCCGGAGGAGCGCCACCGATGCGAGGCGCCCATCCGTCAGCACGGCGGGGTCCACACCGGCAGCAGCGATGAAGGCGGGTACCAGTCGCGCCGCGAGTCCTGGATGGTGGTGACGCACGATGAGCACCCACCACGCGATGTCCAGCAAGGGATGCCCGACCGTGACGCCAGCCAGGTCGAGCAGGGTGAGCGTGCCGTCGGCGGCCACCAGGACATTGGCAGGCACGTAGTCGCCGTGGCAGACCACCGGAACCCAGCCCTCCCCGACGAGGACCCCCACCGCCCCGGCGACAGCCGCCGGGGTCGCGGCCACGACCGCCGGGGCCGCGTCGTGATCGAGCGTCGGGTCCTCCATGGTCGCGAGCCAACCCGCGCAGCCCTGCCGAACGGAGTCTGCGCTCATCCAGTGCCCGTCTCGCGGCCAGCCATCGAGCGGCAGCGCGGCCAGCGACCGGGCCGTCTCGCCCATCGCGCCGGCAAGCCGGACAGCCCTGGACGGATCGCCCAGCAGCTCCGGGCCGGGCACGCCGTCGTCCAACTCGAACACGAAGACCTCGTCGAGTGCCCGGATCGAGGAGCCCAGGAGGCGCGGGGTCCGGATGCCCCCAGCGGCCAGCATCCGTGCGGCGTCGCGGACGTGACCAGCGATGGCGCCAGATGCCGGCCCACGGCCCCGCGTCTGGACCACCACCCGGCGCCCCGACACCAGGGTGACCAGTCGGGTCGAGGCATCGAAACCCCAGCGCATCGGCACCGAATCGAGCGGATGCTCGCCCATCAGCTGGGTCACGACCCGGTCCATCGGCGCATGATCTGTCGTGGCTGACACCCGTGGCAGGATATCGGAGGTGATGACGGAGCCCACATCCGTCACCCGATCCCCTCGATGAGGCCCGCTCCACGTGCGTATCACCCTCGCCTACGGGTCCAGCGGTCTGACGGTGGACCTACCCGCCGAGCGCACCACGGTCGTGGAGCCGGTCCACCAGGCCGCCAGCGCGGATCCGGCCGCGGAGCTCCAGCGCGCGCTGCGCGAACCCGTCTCGGGTCCTCCCCTGCGGAGCCTTGCCCGTCCGGGACAGACGGTCGCCATCTCCGTGTGTGACATCACCCGAGCCCAGCCACGCCAGCAGATGCTGGAGGCGCTCCTGGACGAGCTGGAGGGCGTCATCCCGCCCGGCGACGTGACGGTGCTCATCGCCACCGGTACCCATCGGGCGACGACGCCAGCCGAGCTACTGACGATGCTCGGGGCGCGCGTGCTCACAGAGTGCCGGGTGCTCGATCACGTGGCCCGCGATCCTGCCTCGCTCGTGGACCTGGGCATGGTCGGGGATGTGCCGGTGTTCCTCAACCGGGAGTGGGTCGCCGCGGACCTCCGGATCACCACGGGATTCGTGGAACCGCATTTCTTCGCCGGGTTCAGCGGCGGTCCCAAGATGGTCGCGCCGGGCCTCGCGGGCATGGACACGACCCTGGAGCTCCACAACGCGCGTCGCATCGGCGACCCCCGGGCCACGTGGGGCATCTGTGAGGGTAACCCCGTGCACGACGCGGTGCGTGCCATCGCCGCCGCGACCGGCGTGGACTTCGCCCTGGACGTGCTGCTCAATCACGAGCAACGCATCACGCGGGCATTCGGTGGGCCGGTGCTGGAGATGCACGCTGCTGCTCGTGCGGCAGCACGCGCCGAGGCGATGCGCCCGGTGCCCGCCCGCTTCGACATCGTGATCACGACCAACAGCGGCTATCCCCTGGACCAGAACCTGTACCAGGCCATCAAGGGCATCTCCGCCGCTGCGGAGGTGGTCCGGGATGGCGGCACCATCATCTGTGCGGCCGAGTGCCGGGACGGCCTGCCGGATCATGGCAACTACGCGCAGCTGCTGGCCTCGCGTGCCACCCCCGCGGAGCTGCTGGAGGCCATCAGCGCATCCAGCGTGACCATCCCCGACCAATGGCAGGTGCAGGTGCAGGCGCGTATCCAGTCGCGCGCCCGGGTCCTGGTCCACGCGGACGGGTTGACGGCGTCGCAGCTGGCGGCAGCCCATCTGGAGGCCGTGGACGACATCGACGCACTGGTGGAGGACCTGCTCCGTACGGCGCCTGACGCGCGCATCTGCGTCCTGCCGCAGGGCCCGCAGACCATCGCGTACCTGGCCTAGCTGGGCTCGTCCAGGTCGGTCGGCAGTACCGCCCCCGGATCCGCAGCCAGCGCCGCGTAGGAATCGGGCACCCCGATGTCCACGAACGCCGCGTCGAACACGACGCCACGTGCTCGGCCATCGAGCAGCCCGGGCAGGATCTCTCGCTCCAGCGACACCGGGCGGCCCGCCGGGATGGCGGCGATGAGCGAGGTCTCCATGACGTAGATGCCGGCGTTGATGAGTCCCGGTCGCGGCGCGGCCGACACGACCTTCTCGCGGAACCCGCGCACGGACCCGTCCCCGGCGCAGTCCACCTCGCCATACCGACCGGTGTCCGCCACGCGCGCCAACGCGAGCGTGATGCTCGGGTGGCTCCGCTCATGTGCCCCGAGCAGATCAGTGAGCGGTGCGGCCAGGTACGAGTCGCCGTTCATGACCAGGCACCGTTCGGTCATCAGTGATGGCAGGGCGTGCCGCAGCGCACCGCCGGTACCCAGCGGGGCCGGCTCACGCGAGATGTGGATGCGCATGCCCCATGCGTCCCCGGCGCCGACATACGCCTCGATGACCTCGCTCCGATGGCCCGTCAGGAGCCACACATCGCCGAGCCCGGCATCCTGGATCTGTGCCAGCAGCCAGCCCAGGAAGGGCCGGCCGCCGATGGGCGCCATGGGCTTGGGCAGCGAATCACCGATGACGCCACGCAGGCGGGTGCCGGCACCGCCGACGAGGAGGACTGCGTCCACGAGTGACGACCCCAGAGGCGATCGAGACGGTTGCGGCCAGGATCGGACGGTTGCGGCCCGACAAGGGGCCCTCGCGCGTCAGATGCTAGCGGGCGATGAGTGCCTCGGTGGAGGCCGAGCCGTTCTCGACCCAGGCCGGGTCGCTCCAGCCGGCGCCCATCTCACCGTGACGCTCGATGGCGACAGCGATCGGGGCCCCGGTCACGGGCAGCACGACGACAGGTGCGGGCATGGGGGCCACGCTGCGGACCGGTCCCGAGAGACGCTCCTTGATGATCGTCCGCAGCACACGCATGCCGTCCGGGATGGTGTGCAGGTTGGACTCGCCGTGGATGCGGTGGGACTCGAACGAGGGCACCTCGGCGACCTTGAGGCCGATCTTGAGCGCCCGGACGTTCATCATCGTCTCGATCTCGAAGCCGTCGCCATCCAGGGCCAGCTGCGGCACGACACTCCGCCAGAAGGCGTTGTAGCCGTAGCACAGGTCAGTGTAGTGACCACCGAACAGCAACCGGACCATGGCCACGAACGTGGCATTGCCGAGCTTGCGGTAGAGCTCCATGTCCGCGGTACCGCCGCCGGCCATGAAGCGCGACCCCTTGACGAAGTCGGCGCCGTCGGTCAGGGCACGCACGAACGAGGGGATCTCCTCGGGCGCGGTCGAACCGTCCGCATCGAGCATCACGATGATATCGCCGCGCGCGGCTGCGAAGCCGGTCCGGAGCGCAGCGCCCTTGCCTCGACCGTGCTGCTGCACGATGCGCACGGACGGCAGGACGGCACGCGCGACCGCGACGGTGTCGTCAGAGGAGTTGCCATCCACGAGGATGACCTCCAGCACATGCGACGGGATGCGTGGCAGGACGTGCGGCAGGTTGGCCGCCTCGTTCATAGCAGGGACGATGACGCTGATAGTTGGCGCGGACACGTGCGGAGGACCCCCGTTGGTTCTGGGCACACAGACCCAGGGGTGAAGCGAAACGTCTCGTCCATCCAGGCGACGGATCCGACCCTCTGGGATGTGGGTCGGTCTGGGTACCGTCTCCCGGATGCATCTCGCGGGATATGCACTGACGGTAGTACGTTCGTAGGGGGGAGGTCAAGGACCTGACCATCGGCGGTGGTGCGTGGACGCACACAAGACTGGAAACGCATCCAGCACGCACCCGTGATGAATCCCTCAGGACTGGCCGGTGAGCATCCCCAGGCGCTGAGTCAGCCGGATGTTCTCGGCATAGTCGATAGGCACGTCAACGAGTGACGGCCCGTCCACGGCGAGGGCACGCATAAGCGTCGGATACAGGTCGTCCGCCGACTCCGGCCGAAATCCCGGGATGCCGAACGACTGGGCATACGCCACCAGGTCCGGGTTGCCGAAGTCGACCCCGAACGGGCGCCCGAACTCGTTGCGCTGCTTCCAGTCGATGAGGCCGTAGCCGTCGTCGCGCCAGACCACGACCGTGATGCGGGCGTTGATGCGCCTGGCGGTCTCGAGCTCCTGGCTGTTCATCAGGAACGCGCCGTCGCCGGTGAGCGCCACGACATGCCGCTCGGGATGGACGAGCGCCGCCGCGATGGCGCCGGGTACCGCGATGCCCATGGCCGCGAAGCCATTACTGATGATGACCGTGTTGGGCTCGTATGCCTGATACAGACGCGCGGTCCAGACCTTGTGGGCACCCACATCGCACACCACGATGTCGCTCGGGCCGAGCGCCCGACGCAGGTCGAAGATGGCCTTCTGGGGCTTGATGGGGAAGCCCTGGTCCTGGGCATTGGCACGCAGGTCGGCCAGCAGCGCATCTCGCAAGCCGCCCGTGCCCGAGGGCGTGGGCACCCGTGCGACGCCCCCAAGGCGTCCCAGCAGGCGCTCCAGACTGCCATCGATGTCACCCACCAACTCCACCGACGGCTGGTAGGCAGCATCCACCTCGGAGGGCTGGGTGTCGATGGCCAGGATGCGCTTCGAGCGTGTCGGGTTCCAGCGGTCGGGTGCGTACTCCACCGGGTCGTAGCCCACGCAGATCACGAGGTCCGCCTGGTCGAACCCGCTCAGTACGTGATCGCGCGCCTGCAGACCCACGGCCATCAGCGACAGCTCGTCGCGGTCGTCGATGGCACCCTTGCCCATGAACGTGACTGCTACTGGGATCCCCAGCGCATGCGCGATCGCGCGCAGATTGTCGGACGCCCTGCGCCGCAGGACGCCGTTACCAGCGAGGATGATGGGCCGGTCGGCCGCCATCACCAGCTGCGCCGCAGACTCCACCGCCTCATCCGTGGGTTCCGGGAACCAGGTCCGGCTGGGTACCAGGGGCCGGGTCCAGGCACCCGACTCGGGCGCCATCTGGGCCCGGTTCTCGGGCAGCTCGATGTGCGTCGGCCCGGGCTTCTCCAGACCCGCGATCCGAAACGCCTTGCGCACCATCTCGGGGATGGCATCGATCCGCTCGACCCTTCCGTTCCACTTGGTGATGGGCCGGAAGAGCTGCACGATGTCGATGAGCTGATGGGCTTCCTTGTGCAGCTTGTCGGAGCCCACCTGGCCGGTGAGCGCGACCATCGGCGCCCGATCCAGGAACGCGTCGGCGACACCCGTGACGAGGTTGGTGGCGCCCGGTCCAAGGGTGGCCATCGCGACCGCACTACGCCCGGTCAGGCGACCATGGACATCGGCCATGAATGCCGCACCCTGCTCGTGGCGGGTGGTGATGTGCCGGATCCGGGGATGGTCGGCGAGGGCCTCCAGGACATCCATCGTCTCCTCGCCGGGGACGGAGAAGACATACCGGCAGCCTTCGGCGTCGAGGCAGTCCACGAGCAGCTCTGCGGCGGTCCGGGTCGGCCTATCGGCAGGGCCTGCCGTCACCTGGTCATCGCGCATCGCACGAGTCTACTCGTGCCTGCAGCGAGCGCAGCTGCAGCGATGGGCCGGGCACCTGGGAGGGGTCCGCTGTACTCCGCATGGGTGCTCCCCTGACCTTGGTACCGGTTCACCCGGACCATCGTCCCATATGCCCGAAGGGGGCTCAGGCCTGTAAATCAGTGCCATGCCCAGCAGAGTCCGTGTTCGCCTGCCCGATCCCACCAGGGATCTGCGTGCGCGGGCGGGCTGCGGGCGCGACCGACGCAGCGAACGCCGGGGCCGGCATGGCGAACGCGGTCAGGCGCTGCTCGAATTCGCGTTCATCATCCCCGTGATGATGCTCGTGATGGTGGGCATCATCGAATTCGCCCTCGCCTTCAATGCCACCCTCGGTGTGAACCGGGCAAGCCAGGATGCGGCACTCGTGGCGTCGGAGGCCGGCAACCTGCCAGGCGCCGACTGCATGATCCTGCGCAGTGTCGAGAGCGACGTCACGTCGCCCGCCAATGCCGGCGAGATCTCACAGGTCCAGGTCCAACGGACCAACCCCTCGGGCACGACCGTATTCGCCAGCAACACCTACAGCCGCACCGGGGCGACGACCTGCAACCTTGCGGACGGCACCACGATCACCGTGCCCTACAGCGCGACCGGTACCGGTTACCCGCCCAGCCAGCGCTGCAACGTGCTCGGCGGGTGTCCCGCGATGACCCCGGCGCGGACGACGGTGGACACCATCGGTATCCAGATCAGCTACCGCTACGCGTGGCGTACGCCGCTATCGGCGCTCATGGACCTCGTCGGTGGCGCGCCTGCAGGCAACTCCGTGTTCGCATTCACCCAGCGCAATGCCTTCCGCATGGAGCCACAGCTGTGAGGGCGGTCCTGCGGCGGCTACGGGGCGGTACCGACCCGAGCGCCGACGAGCGCGGCCAGAGCTTCGTCGAGTTCACGCTCATCCTGCCCGTCTGCCTGCTGCTCCTGATGATCATGCTCGAGATGGGCCAGGCCTTCAATCACAAGCTGACCGTGGGCTATGCCACTCGTGAGGGTGCTCGGACCGGCGCGGCGCTCGCGTCCGGCGGTGCCACCAACTGTGCCGTGGCCGATCCTGCCCAGGTGGACCAGCAGATCATCGCGGCAGCCCAGCGGATCCTCAAGTCACCGGGCTCGAACGTTGTGATGTCCGATGTGTCGGCCATACGCATCTACAGGGCGACCGCCACAGGCAGCCAAAGCGGCAGCCTCGTGAACGTCTGGACCCATACCCCGGGCGCGGGGCCGGACCTCGACCCAGGTCCCGGGGTCGACCGCCTCGACTTCAGCCAGAGCACCATCGCATGGCCGGCCTGCAGCCGCAACAACGGCGTCAACCCGGACTCCATCGGCGTCCGCGTCGACTACACCTATCGCCTGACGACACCACTCCAAGCCGTCGTGGCCATGAACGGAGGCTCCCAGGCAGCGACGCTGCCGATGGGTGACCAGACGATCATGGCCCTGAACCCAACCAACTGAGGATGGCCGTGTATCCCCATCGAACCAATCCGGTC
>Ga0105048_10007316_pt1 | contig 17746 bp, 10 predicted proteins | sample MAT05_FD_78382 | JGI IMG/M metagenome (GOLD analysis project Ga0105048, IMG submission 78382) | Freshwater microbial communities from Lake Fryxell liftoff mats and glacier meltwater in Antarctica - MAT-05 | ecosystem: Environmental > Aquatic > Freshwater > Ice > Liftoff microbial mat | place...
ACGACAATTTTTGCCACAGGTATTCCTTATTAAAAAATGTGCTGATAGAGGGACGAAGAGGCAATTGCGCTAGTTTTGCTGCAAGCGCAGCGCCTCCAGCTTGTTTTGCCGAATAAGTTCCGGCGACGAGCTGTTATCAAAACCATAAAGCGTTTGTTCCCACGAACCATAGGTTGGGTTTGCGATCACGATCCAGCGGCTGCCCCAGTAGTCCGAAAAATCGGTGACGAGGGTGCGACGCGCTTCCGGCGTGGCTCTATAGCCTTCATTGAAATCACCCAAATTATCGCCAATCAACATCACGATGCGATATTTCTGCGCGGCAAAAGTGCGTCGCTGGCCTTTGGTGTCCATTTGATTGGCTTTATCGCGGAATAAAAACGTCGCGGTGTTGCTGGTGTCGGAAAACCCCTTCTCCTCTAAATTTTGCCGCGTTACCTCGGTCAGGCTGACGTCGCGATTGCTCATATAGATCACGCGTACCCCGCGCGAGTTGGCAAAATTGGAGAACTCACGCGCGCCGGGTACGGGCGGCGCGGCCTTTTCCTTACACCACTCGGCCCAATTGCTTTCAGCAAACACGGCATTAGATTTCACCAAGCGTGCTTGAAACGCCGAGTTATCGAGCATGGTTTCATCAACGTCTACCACCACCGCGGGCGGCAATGCGCTAAAGCTACCGGTTTGCTCCACGGCAGCGGTCACATTGGGCTGTTTAAGCAGCATTTCCAATGCAACTTGCGCTTGCTTAAAACTTTGCAAGGTACTGGCGTGATATTCCGCTGCGGTTTGCTGCCAAAGCACCGCGTTTAGGTTATCGGATGGCGCAAGCGCTGCGATCATCGGTTGATTAGTCGTCTCAACTGCGACCGGCGCTGCTGGCTTGACGTCACCCGCAGTGGTGGCGCAGGCGTTTAGGAAAAGTGCGGTAAACACACTTAGAACGGTGGGAATGGCTTTGCTTTTCATAGTCAACTTCGGCGTGGGTTAAGCCGAAATCTTAGCACGCGGCATTTTGCCCAGATGGATCAATCCGTTGTATCAATCCGCTTTATCAATCCGTTGTATCAATCCGTTGAGTCAATCCGTTGAGTCAATCCGTTTGTCCGGGCGTGCCAGATCTAATTGCTGCTTTTCTAAACGCGCTTTGGTGATTGCGTCGCGTGCAATTTTGAGCGATTTATCGCGTTCCCACATGCGCTCAATTGCGGCGATTTTTTCTTCCCAAGTCATTTTGATCGCGTGCTCGCGCCATGCCAATTTTCGGCGCGCAACGAAGGCCTCGAATTCTTCGGGATTAAGAATGTCGTTGGACATAGCTTTCCCAGCGATCTTGCAGGTTGTAGTTTGCAATTAGCGCATTCAACGCCTGCGTCGAACAGGCACCCGCTGCGATCAACGCATCAACCCGTTGATAGTCCTTTGCCCGGCCCAACTGCAAAGCAATGGCGGCCAAATAGTCTGCGGAAATAACAGGGACTTGAATCGACTCGAAATTTTGCATGGTCGCATTTAGCACCGCAGCTTCGATCAATGGATTAAAGGCGGGCAATATTTGCACGGGCCAGCCGCCAATGATGATGTGTTCGTTGTGCACACGCCCGCCTAGCAACTGGATGCGATCATAGAGCGGCGTAAGCAATACAAATCCCGACGGCTGGGGCGTAATAAAGGCGAACACATCCAAGTCTTCGGTGGCGACCGCCTCAACATAAAAACTTGCCGCAATTGCGCCGCCAATCGCGAAGCGCTGCAGTAGCGCTTCGCGTTGGAGTTGCAACAAGGTTTCAAGGGCTAAGCGCATGCGCTGATTCTAGCAAAATCAGCGCCAGAATTAGCCCGCGTCTAGAGTGATGTTTGTACAACTTGCTGTTCCTGCTCTGACATATTTACGCTTTTGCCCGCCCGCACAGCGCGCATCCAGCGGCCAAAATCGTCAAAAATCGCATACATCGTCGGCAACACCACCAAACTGACTGCCGTCGAAAAAATTAACCCGCCCGCAATCGCACGCGCCATTGGAAAATACGGCGGGCCATCGCCGCCGCCGCCGATGCTCGTGGTGCCAAAGCAAAGCGGCCCAAGGGCCATTACGGTGCATGCGGTAGTGATCAAAATTGGGCGCAAGCGCTCTTTGCCACCCAGAACCAAGGCTTCAGCACGTGCAACGCCTTCCCGGCGTAAATTATTGACGTGTTCAATCAATACAATGCCGTTATTGACCACAACCCCCATCAAAATCATGATGCCGATGAAGGCCATGACCGAAAAATTGGTCGGCCAAATTAAAAAGGTCCAAAACACGCCCGTGACCGAAAACACCACGCTGATTAGAATCGAAAGCGGGTACAAGAAACTTTCGAAAAGCGCTGCCATCACCATATAGATCAACACAAACGCCAGCAGCAAATTGAACACCATTTCGGCGCCAGCTTTCGCTTGATTTTCAAATCCGCCACCGTAACTCAACCCATATCCCGGCGGAAAGGGAAAGGTTTTGATGGCCTTGTCGATTTTCTTGCGCAGCTCATCTAATGAATCGCCTTCGCCCTTGGTGGCGCGAATGGACACACTGGTGCGTCCGTCTTGACGATTGATCGCCAGCGGGCCCGGCGCGTTCGTAATAGTCACTAACGCATCCAATGGCACACTTTCACCATTCGGGCGGGTCATGCGCACTTGTTTGAGCGTGTCTAAGGAAATCGATTCCGAATCTTTAAAGCGCAGCCACATCGGCACTTCGCCATTGTCGGTGCGAAATTCTCGCATCGGCGAGCCGCGCATCGCAACTTGCACGGTGTTGGCAATTTGTTGCGCGGTAAAGCCTAGGCTTGCCGCCCGCGCCCGATCAATTTGAATGCGAATTTCCTTTTGATCGTTGCCTAAATCGCTGCGCACATCTTTAAGCTCAGGCACTTTCGCCTGCAAAAACCGCACGACATCTTGCGATAGCGCCGCCAAAACCTCACTAGAGTCACCACCGATTTGCAGTTCAATTTTATCGTCGTTATTGCCACCGCCACCACCGCCAAAGCCATCGCCATCCCCAAAATTGGGCTTGCCGATTGCGAACAGCGGCATAGAATTCCGAATTTTTTCCTGCAGTTGATCCGGGGTCATTTTACTGTTGGCTTCATCAATCATTTGAATGCGTGTGCCCATCCCTTGATCACCGATGTAGGTGTAGACGTTCTCAATTTCAAAATCAGTCTTGTTTTTCAACAAAAATTGCTCGAAAGAACGGGCTGCCTTCTCGAGTTCCGGCAGGGGGTAGTTCCCTTCAATCTGCCAATTCGCGCGAAAGGTTCGATCTACTGAACCCTTGAAAAAATCAAACGTGATGATTTGCAGCGGAATATAGGTGCTGGCAATAACCAAAACCATCGCGCCAACGGTTTTCCAGCGATGCGCGAGCGTCCAGCGCAATAGCCGCGCATAGCTTTCCTTCCAACGCTCGACAACCTTGATTTGACTCAAGCCTTTTGGCGGCTGCACGCGAGCGGCGAGCATCGGAATAATGCTGACACTCACCAACCACGAGCAAAGCAACGCAATGGTCAATGGAATTGCAACGTAATAAAGAAAAACGCCGACTTGCGACGTGCTGCCAAAAACGTTCGGCAAAAATACAATAATCGAGGTCAGCGTTCCAGCAGTGACTGCCAACTGCACTTTCCGGGTACCTTCAATCGCGCTAGCACGCGAATCGCCAGGATTTTTTTCACGCTCTTGATAGATGCTTTCCACCACGACTACTGCGTTGTCGACCAACATGCCTACCCCGAGCAGTAGCCCCATCATGGTCAAAATATTGAGCGTCAGGCCGATGAAATACATCGCGCCCAACGTCATCGTCAGGCAAATCGGCACCGCCAGGGAAACCATCAGCGTGCTGGGCCAATGTCGCAAAAAGAAATACAGCACAAGCAGCGAAAACAGCGCGCCTTCCCAACCCGCTTTTACCAACTCACCCAACGAACTTTCGACCCCCTGCCCCAAATCCTCCACCACGATCAGATTTACGCCCGGCAGTTCCTTACTAATGCGATTGATCTCCGCCATTACCAAGCGGCAAACCTCGACCAAGTTCGAGCTACGTTCGCGGTTGACGTCTACACCGACGGCATAAATGCCGTCCAAAATTCGCACCGCGTCGGTCTTTTGCGGCTTTAAGCGAATTTCCGCAATATCGCGCAGCCGAACGCCAGCGTCGGTCACTTGTAGTGCGCCGATTTCTTCCAAGGTGTTCAATTCGCCAACCGGCTGCACCCGAAAACGCTGGTTCGCATCATGAATTAGCCCGGCTGAAACCGAGAAATTGCTGCTGGCCAATTTTTGCGCAAGCTGATTCAAATCGACATTAAAAGAGGCGATTCGCTCCGGCAACAGCGATATTTCGACTTCAGAAGGCTCAACACCGGCAATGCTGACGCTGGCAACCCCCGGAATACGCTCCAGCGGGCGCTTAAGCTTACGATCTAGAAAATCGTAGGAGTTGCTCAGATCACGGCCATTTGAGGTCAAGCGGATCGTGATTGACGCTTGGTCGTTGGTGGAAAATTTCTGCACGAAAATGCGCTGTACGTCGCTCGGCAAATCGGGGCGCGCGGCATCGACTTTTTCGCGCACCTCCGCCACTTTTAGCTTGAGATTCTTATTGAAATCGAACAGCATGAAAAAAGTTGCGCCGTTTTCGTTGGCTTGCGCGTAGAGATTTTCAATGCCGCTAATGGTGGCAAGCTGCGCTTCGATTGGGCGCACGATATCGCGCTCAACTTCACGTGGCGATGCGCCCGGGTAAGGAACGTTGACCAAAATAAAGGGCGCATCGAGTTCCGGGAAAAACTCCAGCTTTAACAAACGTGCACTAAATAAGCCAAACACGAAAAAGCTGACGAAAATCATAATCGCCGTGACCGGGCGCTTGAGTGAGAGTTCGGCGAGCGTCATGGGCTACTCCGCAACCTGCACATGCTTAAGCATGTGCGCAGGTAAACTGGCGCGACGATCAATCAGCTGATACAGCACCGGCACCACAATCAGCGTTAGCAAAGTCGAAAATACAAGCCCGCCAATAACCGTGATCGCCAGCGGCGCGCGCAATTCAGCGCCCTCACCAGTACCCAAGGCCATCGGCAAAAACCCAACCAAAGTGGTCAAGGTGGTCATTACAATCGGGCGTAGCCGGGTCAAACCGCCCTGAATCAAGGCCTCATATTTTGCCATGCCGCCGGCACGCAGTTGGTTCACGCGATCAATCAGCACAATCGCGTTACTCACCACAATGCCCACCAACATAATCAGCCCGATAAAGACAATCACGCTGAGCGTTGTCTGGGTCAAATACAGCGCATAAACTGCACCAACTAACGCCAACGGCACCGAAAACAGGATTAAAAATGGGTGCAGCAAAGATTCAAACTGCGAGGCCATCACCAAATACACCAGAAAAATAGCGAGTGTCAGCGCGACCAACAGCGAGTTAAACGAGGCTTGCATATCCGAGCTTTGCCCTGCGACTTTGCCAACCATATTCACGGGCAAGGTCATTTCCGCGAGCAACTGGCGCGCCCGCTCAGCACCCGCCCCTAAATCGGCGCCGACAACGGTTGCGCTAATTACCGCAACACGCTCTTGGTCATTGCGACGAATTTCGGCAGGACCCTCAGTAATCTCAACGCGCGCAACCGATTCCAACGTCGAAGGCTTAGCGCTGGTCGGGTTGATAATGATGCGCTTAACAGCATCCAGCGAATCACGGTCTAGCTCCCGTGCGCGCACCAGCACGTCAATTTTACGGTCACGCAAGGAGTAGCGCGTCGCCACTTCCCCGCGCACTTGTCGCACCACTTGATCAGCCACATCACGCGTGCTCAAGCCCAATGCGGCTACTTTATCTTGGTCAAAATACAGCCGGACTTCCGGTGCACCCTGCTCAAGCGAGCTTTTCACGTCAACAAATAAAGGGTCGGCGCGCATAATTTTTGCGAATGAATCCGAGGCGGTTTTTAACGCATCCAAGTCATCGCCAATGATTTCAACTTCCAACGGTGTGGCAAAGGAAAACAGCTGTGGGCGTGAAAATTTAGCGTCAGCACCCGGAATTTGCGACGTTAGCGCACGAAATTGCTCGGTAATAACGGGCTCGGCGCTGCGCGGGGTATTCACCGGCATTTGAATCATCATGCGTGCAACGTTTTCACCCGAATCGGTCGGGCTGGCATCTAAGCGCGTGCCAGAACCGCTGGTTGCGTAAAGGCTATCCACATTCGCCGCACCTTTGCCGGCTTCCTGCAGCGCTTGCATACGTGCATCAGTTTGCGCCAATGGCGTGCCAGGCGGCAGTTTAAGATCAAGTTGCAATCGGCCCTGGGCGAATTCGGGAATCAGCTCGACCCCCAACTTTGGCACCAAATACAGTGCGCTTGCGAAACTCGCAATCCCAATCAGCAACACCGGCAATGGGTTTTTCAGCGAGCCACGCAATAGCGCGATGTAAAATCGCTCTAGCGCGGAAAATGAATACATGACCAATTTCGATGGATACAACAACACCCACGCGATGCCACGACCAACCGTGCGCGGAATCGCGGTTAAAAAGCCAATGATTGCGCCAAAAAAACGGCTGAACCGGCCACGTTTACGGGTATCGCTGGCTGCAATTTGATCGTCCACATACCGACCCTTAGATTCACCCTCAAGTGATGCCAACATCGGGATCAAGGTGATTGCGACAAACAAGGAAATAATCATCGCAAACGTCACAGTCAAGGCCTGATCGCGAAACAGCTGGCCGGCAATGCCTTGCACAAACACCAGCGGTAAAAAAACCGCGATATGGGTCAAAGTTGAGGCGGTAATCGCCATACCAACTTCGCTGGTGCCCTGCACCGTTGCCGCCACTACCCCCAAACCCTTATCCCGCAGGCGTTTTATGTTTTCCAACACCACAATCGCGTTGTCCACCACCATGCCAGTAGCAAGCGCAATACCGCCCAAACTCATCACGTTGAGCGTGATGCCAAACTGCTGCATGAAAAAGAACGACGCGATAATCGACACCGGCAAGGACAATGAAATCACCACCGTCGCCCAACCATCGCCTAAGAATAGAAAGATGATCAGCACCGACAAAATGCCGCCAAAAGCCGCCGCCCAAATGACTTCGTTAATTGAGCTTTGAATAAAGCGTGACTGATCTTCGATTTTGGTTAGCTTGGCACCTTCAGGTAGCTGGCTGCGATCCTCGTCTGCTTTTGCAGGGTCCTTAGCAATACGCGCCTTGTTCGCTGCAATCTGACCTGCACTTAGATCAAAATTTTTGTCGATGCGCTGGAGCACCTCTTTGACCGCGGCCGCCACCGCCACCGTATTGGCGTCACCTTCTTTATAAACGGCAATTTCAACCGCCTCACGGCCGTCAATGCGAATAATCGCTTCGCGCTCTTTACTGCCCTTCGTGACGGTCGCAATCTCGTTAAGGCGCACCGGCACGTTCTGGCCATCAGCGGCGGGCCTAGTTGCGATCACTAACTCGCCCATGGCTTGGGTGCTTTCGAATTGCGCGACTGTACGCACCAAAAAGCGCTGATTGGCCTCATCCAAACGCCCACCTGCCAGATTGACGTTTTCTGCGCCCAGCTTGCTTATCACCACGCTGGAATCGATACCCAGCACGCTGAGCTTTTTCGCATCTAAGGCAACTTCAATTTGCTCTTCCAAACCGCCGGCAATTTTGGCGGTCGCCACGCCGCTAATCGGTTCAAGGCGTTTTTTTAGCTCCTCTTCGGCGTAGGTGCGCAAGCCCTGAAGCACAATCGGATCATCACTGCTACTGGTTAAACCCAGCCGCAAAACCGGTTCAGTCGAGGGGTTAAAGCGCAGCAGAAGTGGCTTTTTGGTCTGCAGCGGCAGTTGAAGTAGCTCCAACTTTTCGCGTACGTCCAAGCCCGCAGCGTCCATATCAGCGCCCCAAGCAAATTCCAACACCACATCTGATTGCCCAGTGCGCGATATTGAGCGCACCCGCGCGACGTTTTTTACTGTGCCGATCACTTCTTCAATCGGCTTGCTGATCAGGGTTTCAATTTCTGCGGGTGCCGCACCCGTGTATTCGGTGCGTACCGTGAGCGTTGGATAGCTCAAATCCGGCAACAAATTGACTTTGAGCTTGCTCAGGCCAATTAACCCAAACAACACCAAAGCAATCGTCACCATGGCAATCGTTACGCGCCTTTCGGTGGAAAATTTAATCAGGCTCATAACTACTTCGCTTTCGCAGTTTCGCCAGCCGGTGCTGCCGCAACTTCTGGCTGCGCAGGATCAGGCTTGCCTGTATTTGGGGTGCCTGCATTTGGGATGCCTGCATTTGGGATGCTTGGGACTGCAATTGACTTAGCCATTTCCACGGCTTTAGCTGCGTTCACCACTTCCACCAAACTACCTTCACGCACCGCGTTTTGACCCAGCGTAATCACTTGATCGCCCGCGTTCAAACCTTCCAAGATCTCGCTACGGCCATCGCCGGTAAAACCGACTTGCACCGACTTGCGCGCAACCCGGCCACCGGCAACGACATAAACCGCTGACTTGCCATCTTCTGTTAGTAGCGCCACGCGCGGAATCACTAAAGTGTTGTCGTGCGTCGCAGTAACGATATTGACGCGGCCGAACATCCCTGAGCGCAGCGTTTTCGATGGATCCTTGAATAGCGCAATCACATCGAATGTGCCAGTTTTCGGGTCAACGACTGGACTTACACGCCCCACCACGCCGATAAAAACCGTGCCCGGCATAGCATCAACCAGCATTTGCACCGGTTGACCGGCTTTAATAGCCTGCATATCGCGCTCAGGAACTGCGACGCGCGCTTCCAAAGGGTCAAAATCGTCGATGCGAAACAGCGTTTGCCCGCTATTGATTTGATTTCCAAGTTTGACCAATCGTTGGCTCAACGTTCCTGAAATAGGTGCACGTATTTCAGTGTAAGAAAGCTCGAGCGCGGCAATGTCGTAACTGGCTTTTTGCGTTTCCAAATCAAACTTGAGCTGTTCAAACACGCCCGAGCCAATCAATTTGCGATTAAACAGCTCGGTCTGGCGCTTCATATCATTTTGCACCTTGCGCAAATTCGCACTGGCTTGCGCAAGGCTCAAACGTTGGCGATCGTTTTCCAACCGCGCGAGTAGCGCACCACGCTGAACTTGCTCGCCTTCTTCCACCATAATTTGTAAAATCACGCCGCCGGTTCTTGCCACCACTTGCGCGACTGCCTCGGCCTCAAGCGCTGCGGTGCCCTGAAAGTTCGAGCTAATCGATTCGCGATTGACCAACGCCACTTCGACCGGAATTTTCACCTCCACCGCAGGCTTGCCGTCAACACCTTTGGCCTTTTCATCGCCGCCTTCGCGCTTACAGGCTGCCAACCCCAGAACGGCGCAGACAAATACTAAGCGAATGGAGTAGTACAACGATGGTTGCGGCATAACGATTTCCTAATCTGAATTAAAGCGATTAGAACTGAGTGCTGCGCTCCAGCCATGTGCGAATCGTCACGGCACTGCTATTAGTCACGGTTTGGTAAATGTAGCTTTTTGACGCCGTGCGAAGGCTTTTGCACGTAACCAGAGAATTAATTCGATACCCCGAATCAATTACTAGATCCGTTCGCGCCTTTAGCCCGTCGAAGGGCAGAGCCGTACAAATCCTGATGAAGCCGAAGTGCTTTTTACATCACGCAGCGTGCGGCTACATGCTTCGACGGGCTCAGCACGAACGGGTTTTTTATATGCATCGCAAACAAGAAATTCGTTTGCCCTGATTCGGTTCATCAAAACCAAACCTCCGTCAAATACTCGTCAACCCACCCAAATACGGCCGCAAAGCCACTGGAATCGCGATGCTGCCATCGGCTTGCTGATGATTTTCCATTACCGCCACCAACGTGCGCCCAACGGCGAGGCCGGAGCCATTGAGCGTATGAACCAACTCCGGCTTACCCGCCGCATTGCGAAAACGCGCTTGCATGCGCCGGGCTTGAAAACTTTCGCAATTAGAGCAGCTCGAAATCTCACGATAAGAATTTTGCCCAGGTAGCCAAACGTCAATATCGTAGGTTTTTGCGGCGGAAAAGCCCATGTCGCCAGCGCACAAGGCCATCACGCGATATGGCAGCTCAAGCAGTTGCAATACCTTTTCCGCGTGGCCCACCATCAGTTCCAACTGCGCATAGCTTTGCTCTGGTTTTGCGATGTGGACTAATTCGACTTTTTCAAACTGGTGTTGCCGAATAAAGCCGCGCGTATCGCGCCCGGCACTGCCTGCTTCAGCGCGAAAACATAGGCTGTGCGCGGTCATGAGCAGCGGTAAGGTGGCTTCATCCAAGATTTCATCCGCGACCAAATTACTCAGCGGAACCTCGGATGTTGGAATCAAGAAGCGCTCGGTGGCCGCATTATCGGGATCACTTTTGATCGCAAACAAATCATCTTCAAATTTTGGCAGCTGCCCAGTGCCCTGCATGGCGCTGCGTAGTACCAAATGCGGCACATTGACTTCCAAATAACCGTGCTGAGTGGTGTGCAAGTCCAACATAAACTGCGCCAATGCACGGTGCAAGCGCGCGAGGCCACCTTTTAATACGGTAAATCGCGCGCCCGCAATCTTGGCACCCGCTTCAGCGTCCAACATACGACCACGCGCGCCTAAATCAACGTGATCTTTGACAGTAAATTCAAAGATTTTAGGGACGCCCCAACGGCGTAGTTCGATATTGCCGGTTTCATCGACGCCCGCTGGCACACTTTCATGCGGAATATTGGGAACGCGCAAGGTAATGGTCAAAATCTCGGCCTGCACTTGCCCGAGGGCTTCCTCATTCGCTTTCAATTGCGCCGGAATTGCGGCGGCTTGTGCCATAGCATCGTCTACCGACTCGCCTTTATTTTTCGCTAGGCCTATGCGCTTTGCCAGCTCATTGCGCAGCTTTTGTAGGTTTTCGGTTTCGACCTGAACCTGCTTACGCTTGACTTCCAACGCGTCCAGCGCAGGCGCATCAATGACAAAACCGCGCGTTGCGCGCAAAATTTCGGTCGTTTCCGCCAGCTTCTGACGTAATAAACTTGGATCTAACATGAAGTTCCGGATTTAATCGAGAAAGAGCGCGATTATTTCAGATGCGCACGCGCGTGTCTTGGATTTCACGTGTCTTGGATTTCATCTTTGGATTTTAGCTAGATTCGGTGCGATTCAAAGCTGGATTCAAATTTGGAACACGTCGTTGTAAAGCCGCGCATGCACCGACATAGGCTTGGGCGCACGCAAGGCGCTCCTACAAAAGCCCAGCATGAACAGATTGGGCAACGTTGGCGACGATTTGAATCTAGATTGGACATTGCATTAAAGACATTAAGGTGTAACAACAGCGTCACAATAGCCACGTTTAATTGCTGCCATGAAGCCAAGAATTTTACTAGTTGAAGATGAAGCCGCGATTCGCGACATGGTGAGCTTTGCGCTGCGTCGCGCTGAGATGGAGCCAGTGATCGCGGTAGACGTTAGCAGTGCAATGCTGCAGATAGCGGAACAGCTGCCGGATTTGATTTTACTTGACTGGATGCTGCCGGGCACGAGTGGCATCGAATATGCCCGGCGTTTAAAGCGCGATGAGCAAACGAAAGAGATTCCGGTGATCATGCTGACCGCGCGTGGCGAGGAAGATGATCGTGTTGCGGGTTTGGACTCAGGCATTGATGATTACATCGTCAAGCCATTTTCCACACGCGAATTAATCAGTCGTATTCGTGCAGTGCTGCGTCGCACTCAAGGTTTGATTGATGAAATGCGCGTTGAGCAAGCGGAGCTGCTGATTGACGGTGCAGGCCAGCGCGTATTCGCGCGCGGCAAAGCGCTTTCGCTTGGGCCAACCGAATACCGCTTGCTGCATTTTTTCATGACGCACCCAGAGCGCGTTTACAACCGCGCGCAGCTACTTGATCACGTATGGGGCACCAATGTGTATGTTGAAGAACGCACGGTGGATGTGCACATTCGACGGCTACGCAAGGTCTTAGAGGCGGAGAATTGCCAGGATTACGTGCAAACCGTGCGCGGTAGCGGCTACCGATTTTCGGTTATAACTTAAAAAACACACTTAGTTCGTCATTCCAGCACGCTTTTGCCCGGAATCCAGTTTGCTCCGATTTCAGAGTCACTGGATGCCCGATGAAAACACTCGGGGATGACGACTCGGTGGACGCGGAAAAACAAAGTTACCCGTAAAAGGGCTACTTATTTGCTGCTGCGGGCGCTAGGCTCGCACTATGCAAATCACCGTCTCCACTAAAATCTGGATAAGACTAAGCGGCTATTCCCAGCTTTTGCTTTTGCTGATTTTCATTTCTTGTGGAGCCGCGTCAGCCGCAACGATCAACCGCGACAACGTGCGCTTTCGCACGTACAGCACGAATGAAGGATTGTCGCAAACGACCATCCGAGCCATCGCACAAGATCGCACTGGGCTGATGTGGTTTGGTACTCAAGACGGTCTAAACCGTTTTGATGGCTATAAATTCAAAACCTTTTACCGTGACAGTGAGCCGGTCGGTGCGATTAGCGATAACCATATCCTATCGCTCGCCAGCGACGATGCGCGCACCGGGCTTTGGATCGGTACGCAATCGCGTGGCCTGAATTTTATGGATTTAAAGCAGGAGCGATTTCGCGTTTACCGTGCCGGTCAATTCGAGCTTAAAAGCGACCAAATTAATAGCCTAAGCCTAAGCACCGATGGCTCGCTCTGGTTAGCTGGCAACGCGGGCGTGACACATTTTGACCCGGATGCGCAACGCGTGTTGAGCCACCTGCCAATTTCCGGTGCTAACTTCGTGACCCTCGATGCACAGGGTGCGCCTATCGTTGCGACAAGTAGCGGTTTGCTGCGCTTGGTCAGCAATCAATTGCAGCGCTGGCCAGACGAGCCGTGGCGCTACGGCGCAGCCCAGGTTGTGACGGTTGATCGCCTAGGCGATGTCTGGGTGGGTTTAACCGGCGATGGTTTATTGCATTTCAACAGCAATGGCATGCTGATGCGGCACTTCAAAAAGCGAATAGCGGCGCTCGAATCAGCCTCAGAGCGGGCGCGCTGTGCTGCGGACGCTTCCTGCGTTGACGATGAAAATTCCCTACCCGGCGATGAGGTGCGCGCTTTGATGATTAACAAAGCCGACGAGCTGTGGGTCGGCACGATGACCGGAAGCGCAGTCTATGACCGCAGTGCGCGTCGATTTGTACGCTTTATCCACGATCCAGGTGATGCAACCAGCCTGCCTGCAAATCGAGTACAGGCATTATTTGAAGATCGAAGTCAGCAGCTGTGGGTGGGCACTTGGCGCGCCGGAGTTGCGGTGCACAACCCGCAATCGCGCTCGGTTAGCGTTATTCATCAACACCTTGACACTGAGGTTTTTGGCAATGCAAAACAAGACGGCCTACCGGGAAATTCGGTGCGCGCGATTTCGCGTGAACCCGACGGTACGCTTTGGCTCGGCATACTCGAAGATGGCGGCTTGGTGCACTACGACTTAAGCGCTGGCGTGCTCGCGCGCTTTGTCCAGAAACCTAACGACCCGACTAGTATGGCAAGCAATTCGATTCAAGCGATCTTGCGCACCCGTAAAGGCGAGCTCTGGGTTGCCACAAACGGCGGCGGGCTCAATCAAATGATTAAACCAGTGACGCCAGCCACCCCAGTGCTCACGCGCGCTGGACTCAATAGCACTGGCTTTATCCGCTATGGCACGCGCGAACCGAGCCCGCGCACACTCAACAGCGACAAAATTTTGGCCCTGTTTGAAGATCGTGACGGGACATTGTGGGCATCCAGCGACGATGTAGGTTTGCTCTACCGTTGCCCAAGCTGCGCCTCGTTCGAGGCTTTTTTAGACAGCGATGGTCAGGCGCTACCGCTGTCGATTAACGCCATTTTTCGCTCTAAAAATGGCACTTTGCTATTGGGCGCGCAGGGACAGGGGCTAATCGCGGTCAATAGTGAAACGCATAAAATTCGACGATTTCGCGCCACCGATCCTGACCGCGATGCCGCCGACAGTAGTAGCAGCACCGAACTAAGCCATGACTCAGTAACGAGCATATTTGAAACCAGCAACGGCGCGATTTGGCTTGGCACACAGGGCGGCGGCGTTAATCATGTGATTTTCGAAGGCGATGTATTTACTGACAAAGTTCGTTTTGAAGCGGTGCGTAAATCTGATGGGCTCAGTTCCGATGCCGTCGGCGCCATTTTGGAAGATCGCAATGGCAATCTGTGGGTCAGCACCACCGTCGGCATCGGCGTAATTGATCTTAAAACCATGAAGTCGCAGCAGTTGACCGAAAGCCAGGGTATGGATCGCTCGGGCTATTATTTAGGTGCTGGTGCAAAGGCTGAAGATGGCAGCTTGATGTTTGGCGGGATTGCTGGGCTAATTCGGTTTAACCCGCTGGAATTGGCAGCAAAGCCTGCGCTAGAGCAGCCGGTATTGACCGATATGCAGCTTTTGAATTTACCTTTAAAGCTGGAATGGCAAAACCCGAATTCACCGTTGACTGTAGCCTCGCCCTTTGCATCGTCGTTAACGCTTTCGCATAAAGAGAATATGTGGACACTTGAGTTTTCCGCACTCAATTTCGGCTACGCCTATGCCAGCCAATATCAATACCGTCTAATGGGTTCAAGCCCGGATTGGGTCGATACTGCTCAAGGGCAGCGCAGCGCCACATTTACCAATTTGCCTGCAGGCAAGTATCGTTTTGAAGTACGCACCGTGAGTGGCGCATATAAAAGTGCCAGCACAACTCTGGATCTGGTAGTGCTATCGCCGCCGTGGCTTTCGCTTTGGGCGAAGGCGTTCTACACGGCGATATTCATGCTGCTCATCTGGTTCTTTTATCGGCAGGTGCGCCGGCGAATTACCGAAAAGCTGCGCGATGCGGAACTGGTGGAACGTAGCGAAGCGTTGCTAAAACACGCGCTCTGGGGCAGTCGAGATGAACTCTGGGATTTAGATTTGTGCAGCGGCAGCTTGCAAGCAGTCAATCCGTTGACGGACATACAGCGTGGCCGCCTGAACCCAAGCCATGGGCCGATCACGTTGGACGATTTAGTGAAAATCGCACATCCAGCTGATCGGGTACGGCTAAAGCTGGCACTGAGTGCGCACATTGACGAAGGCACCGAATATTTCGAGGCCGCATTTCGCATGCGAACGGTGGACCACGATTGGGCCTGGGTTATGGGTCGTGGGCGCGCAATCGAGCGTGATGAAAATGGTCGAGCCGTGCGACTCGTGGGCACGTTGCGCGATATATCGGACGTGAAAGCTGTCGAAGAAGAATTGCGTAGTGTCAACGAACGCTTGGAAGACCGAGTCATTGAGCGCACTTTAGAGTTAAGTGCGAGCAATTCAGAGCTGAGCTCTACGCTTGCGACGCTGAAAAACACCCAGCGCCAACTGGTTGATAGCGAAAAAATGGCCTCACTTGGAAATTTAGTGGCGGGAGTCGCGCATGAAATCAATACGCCATTAGGTATCGGCGTGACGGCGGCATCGCATCTGCGACAAGAAACCGAGCGATTAGCGCGGCATTTAGAAAAAAATACCTTAAGTAAATCCGAACTAGAGCAATTCACCAAAAGTGCCGTAGAAGCAAGTGATTTGGTGCTCAAAAACCTGGATCGTGCTAGCAAACTGGTGCGCAGTTTCAAACAAGTCGCGGTTGATCAGGGCAGCGAAGCCCTACGTACTATCGTGCTGGCGGCGTATTTAGAGGAAGTTCTATTCACGCTAAAACCCACGCTCAAACGCACTCAGCATCGCGTTAATTTAGCTGTACCCGCAGGCCTGACCATGGAAACCTATCCCGGCGCACTTTCGCAGATTATTTTCAATTTGGTGACCAACTCGCTCACCCATGCTTTCCCTGAACGCAATGATGGCAACATCGAGATCAGCGCCGAATTGATCAACCCAGAAGTTAACGGCGGTTTGATCTTACTGATTTATCGCGATGACGGCGTTGGCATGCCTAACGCGGTAAGTAGCCGCATTTTCGAGCCGTTTTTCACCACCAAGCGTGGCCAAGGCGGCTCTGGCTTAGGCATGCATGTGGTCTACAATTTAGTGACGCAGTTGCTCAAAGGAAGTATTCAATGCACGAGCACCGAGGGCGTAGGCACTGAAGTCATTATGCGAATACCGATGCGCAGCGTTTGAGCCGATCTCGTCATTGCGAACGCAGTGAAGCAATCCATTTGCTTTTCAGGCGCACGCGGCAAGTCCGAACAATGGATTGCCACGTCGCTGCGCTCCTCGCAATGACGAGATAGAAAGCTATTTCACGTCAAGTAACTTGATTTCAAACTGCAGCGCTTGGTTTGGGCCGATTGCACGTGGTGCGCGCTCTGCGCCGTACGCTTTCGATGGCGGCAAAAAGACCTGCCAGGTATCACCGACCTTCATGAGCGGCAATACTTCCTGCCAACCCGGCAATACTTGGTCCAACTTAAACTTGGCTGGCACGCCGCGCGCAAATGAGCTGTCAAACTCTTGGCCAGAAATCAACGAGCCGCGGTAGTGCACCGTTACTTCGCTTTTAGCAGTTGGACGTGCGCCATTGCCTTCTTCGATCACGCGGTATTGAATACCCGATGGCAAGGCAACAACGTTTTTCTTGCTTTTGTTTTCTAACAAAAACTTGTCGCTGCGCGCCTGATTTTCAGCGGCAACTAGTTTGTACGCAGTTTCTGCTTCGGAACGCATTTTGAATTCCAGCGCATAAAGCTGATTGCCCATCTCTTCACGCGTAACGCCGCTTGGTTCTTTTTTACCAAAACCATCCTGCACGCCGCGCACGACCATCGCAACATCAACAGGCGCCTTACTTTCGATCATATCTAGGCCGAGTTTAAAGCCCAGCGCGTACGAAAGCTTGTTTTTATCCAAAGGCACCGGTGCTGGCGGTTGATTGCTCGCTGCAGCCGCTGCAGCGGGCGCCGCGGCTGTGGCGGACGCCTGCGCCATTAATGAGCCACAAAAAGAGAATGCCGCGAGGGCGACTGCAATTTTCAATTTCATTCAAAATCTCCAGAAAAAATGGTTTGCCCCGCTGGCCACCTAAAAACAGGTACGCGCCAATAGACAACAGGTGGCGGAGTGTAGCCAAGCCGCAAAGCCCATGCCTATAAGCACGCGCCCCGTGAAACCGCGCTATATGCCTGCGATTCAGAACTCGGTTTTACAAAACTAACAATCACAAAGCAAAGTGTGATTTATGACCGCAGCGCAATCCAGCAAAAGCGGCGTGGCTATCTTTGAACAACGCGCTACTTTTTAGGCTGCAAGCGCTAACCGGCATCATCGCTAGCGACCACTTCAATCGCCGGTCGACCAATTTGCCGGTCGACCAATTTGGCGGGCACGCGCGTAACCTTCTAATTGTCATCCCGGCGCAGGCCGGGAACCATTGGCTTTTCGGGTGATCGGTTTTCGGGACATATTGGTCGCAGGTTTGAAAATAGATCCCAGCCTGCGCCGGGATGACGCTGGAGTGGGGGTGTGGATTGCGGTGTTCGATGTGGGATTTGTGCAACGATCAAAGGTTTCAAAATGGTTCCCGGCCTGCGCCGGGATGACACTGGGGTGGCGTGTGGATTGCGGTGTTCGATGTGGGATTTGTGCAACGATTAAAG
>Ga0105048_10007317_pt1 | contig 17744 bp, 19 predicted proteins | sample MAT05_FD_78382 | JGI IMG/M metagenome (GOLD analysis project Ga0105048, IMG submission 78382) | Freshwater microbial communities from Lake Fryxell liftoff mats and glacier meltwater in Antarctica - MAT-05 | ecosystem: Environmental > Aquatic > Freshwater > Ice > Liftoff microbial mat | place...
CAAGAACGTTGCGGCCGAGCTGCTGGAGAAGCTGCTGAAGGACGAACTCAAAGTTCGATCAAAGCGGAATCTCGTGCAAGCGCAGGTCTTCAGCGAGAAACTCAAAAAGACTTTCAACGCCTACCATAACCGCGCCATCTCCACGATGCAGGTGATCGAAGAGCTGATCAAACTCGCCAAGGAGCTCGACGCGGCCACAAAGGCCGGCCACGAGATGGGCCTGACCGATGACGAGAAGGCCTTTTACGACGCACTCGCCGCGAATAACTCCGCAGTGACGGCGATGGGCGACGCGAAGCTGAAGGTGATCGCCGCCGAGCTGATCACGCAGGTGAAGAAGAGCGTCACCATTGACTGGACGCTGCGCGAAAGCGCACGAGCGAAGATCAAGGTGTTGGTGAAACGTATCCTCAACCGGCACGGCTATCCGCCCGACTTGCAGGCGGACGCGGTGAAGACTGTGCTCGCGCAGGCGGAGCTTCTGTGTGCGGAGTGGGTGTGACGATAACGCCCACCACCTCAATCAACCGAGCTCGCAATACCGTCGCCCGCGCGCTCAGTTCCCGCTGACGCCGCTGGTATTCATCTCTCCCCTCGGGGATCTCCACCCGAACCGGCTCGAAGCACGGCCAGAGTAGATCACTTCCGATCCATGGCATCGACGTGAATGCCCAGCGATACAGATCCATGTTGGCGTGGATACAGCCGGGCTGCTCGCGGTCACAGCGCGTGGCCCACTAAAGCGGTGGTACGATTTGCACATGGCGCACGTCATGACCGCGGTACACCATCGCCCACTCGTGCATGCCGTAGCATGAAAAGTTGGCGGGTCGATCTCGCGTGGCGGTCATTACATCTTTCACGCTCGTGAGCTTCGCGCGGCTCCCTGCGGACAGGGCGCGCGTGTCACGCCGGATCACGCCGTCAGCCGCTTGATACACGGGCGGAGCGAAGTGCTCGCGAGCCTCCGGCGTATCGATCAAGGCCTCGTGTGGTGCCGGGTGCCATACTTCCAACTGCCTCGCCGAGTACGAGTAGTACCGGAAGAGGAAGTCGTACACTGGGTGTGAGTCCCCGCGCGCACGTCGCGCGCGCCGTGGGCCTGTCCACTGCTCCACGCGTTCGCGGTGCCTCAGGACGCGGGCCCGCCACGCGGAGCGGGGCATCGCGGACACCGCGGCAGCGGGCGTTTGCGGCACAAAGTGGTCGGGCATGACGTACGCTACCCATGCGCGCCTTGGCTGTCATCCGTCTTGCCTCACCAACAACACCTGACTCGTAACGCCATCGTCGCGTCGTCACCATCTCACTACTGCGATGTCGGCTTGCGCAAAGCAGCGTGCCGAGGGTTGACGCGGCGGCGCGCACGGTATTGTTTCGATGCTCCGCACTGCACGCGGTCAGTCTCTCCCCCAAATCCCGATTCTCTATGACCAAACGTTTTCGCACGCTCGCCGCGGCCGCGACCATGCTCCTTCCCACCGTCGCCTTCGCGCAGGCGACGTCGACGTCGACCAATGCCTTCGGGAAGGGATCGCGCATCGCATCCGTCGGCATTCTTACCGGTGGTGACTACGAGGGCTTCGGTGTTGGTGGCTCGTTCGAAGTCGGAGTGAAGGAACTCACGTCGACGCTCAGTCTTGGCGTTGGCGCCTTTGCGGGTATTGTGCGCGGCGACGTGGGCTTTTCCTCTGCGTTCAACTATAACATCACGCAGATCCCGGTCATGGCGATCGGCAACGTGCATCTCGCGCTGCCGTCGCAGCCGAAGCTGGACCTGTACGGTGGCCTGAGCCTCGGTATCGTTCGCACGAGCCTCTCGTTCGACGGCTCGGCGCCGCTTGGGTTCGGCCTCGACGACAGCAACAGCGACATCGGTCTCGGCATCCAGGTCGGTGGCCGTTATGCGTTCACGCCGCGCGCGATGGGTTTCGCACAGCTTGGCGTCAACGACATCCCGCTCCTGTACGCAGGTTTGTCGTTCAAGTTCTGAGTTGTATCGTAGGTTCTGGTAGAAAACAGCGCGGGGCGAGTGCCGTTCACTCGCCTCGCGCTGTTTGGGCAATAGCTGGCGGCGCCCAGAACGCGTACACCGCGGCCCCAACCACCCCAACGATCGTGAGCGCGATCATGGCGATCCCCGTCTCCTGTTGATCCGACGCGCCATAGCTGGTACACAGCCGCTCCGGTGCATCGAGCAGCAGCATGCCGATCGTGGCCGTCATCCACGCCATGTTACCGAGTACGAAGGTGCGCACGATCGCACTGGCGACTCGCCACGAGTGCACTGCGATCATGCCGGCCGCCACGAGGGATAGCAGCTTGAGCGCGTCGATGACGAGATGCTCGACTGCAGCGTCGAGTGCACGGGGCACCATCCACGTAGCCAGCACGCCGCTCACGAACAGCAAACCGGCCACACCCTGCACGTTCCATCCGCGCCGCGTCGCAGGCACGCCGCTCCGCCGTGCAATGGCGTGTTCCAGCAGTATCCCCGTCCCGAAAAGCATCGGTAGCTGCACGAGCATATGACGCTGCATCGTCTGCTCGAGCGGACCGCGCGCAATGATCGCCACAGCCGCCGCGGTGACGGCGAGCACAGCGAGGACCATCTGCCGCGCACTCATCGGCGCGCCGTTCGCGTGCGCGAATGCATCTCCGCCACGTCGAGCGCCTCGCCGATTGCGTCGATCGGAAGGATCGCCACCAGTCGCCCACGCGGATCGACCACGTGCAACGCCGCGTTGTGCACGAACCCGTTCACTCCATCGTCGATCACGCGTACACCAAAGGCCTGCAGCATGGCGGGGAGAGCGCCCGCATCAACAACAGTCGTGATAGTCCAGATCGTGGGCTCGGCATGCATCATGTCAGCGTACGGCCCCAGACGCATCGGCATATCCCACGCGGGGTCGAAGGACACCGACAGCAAACGCACCTGCGATGCCAACCCGCGCGCACCGATCTCCGACTGCAGCCGCTGGTACACCCCACCCATGGCACTGCACACGGTAACGCAACGCGTGTAGATGAAGTCGACAATCGTACTGCGCCGATCATCGCGCAGCGTGTGCGCTGCGCCATCCATGTCGACGAGCCCGATCTCCGGCACCGTCACCGGGGTCTGGGCGACATCGAGCGCTCGTGCGGTGTCCGTGGTGAGCGCTGAGAACCCGCGCGTGGCCGTGCCCAGCATGGCGACCACGAGCGCGGCGGATATCGAAAGCCCGATCGCGCCGCGCGCTACCACTACTTCACCGCCTCGAGAGCTTCGCCACCGGCCCACGGCGTGACGCGCGACGCGGTGGCGGCGCGCTCGGCCGCCACCAACTCCGCTGAGATGGCCGACGCCTGATTGCCGAAGGCACCCCGCACGTAGGTGGCAACCGCCGCCAACTCCTCGTTGGACAGCATCTTCCACGCCGGCATCAAACCGTTGTACGTGATTTCCAAGACTTCGATCGGCCCCTGAATCCCATGCAGCAGGATCTGCACGAGGCGTTGCTCACTGCCTGTCACCCACGACGAACCGGCGAGCGGCGGGAAAATACCGACGAGTCCGGCTCCCGATGCTTGATGACACGCGGCACACTTGCCGGCATACACCTGCGCGCCATCCACTCGAGCGTTCGCCGCAGGCGCGGTGAATGCCGCCACGGTACGCGCGTCCCCCAAGAGCGGACTCACGTCGGTGCTGGTGCGGGCCAGGTACCACCCGCCCCAAGCCACACCGATCACCAGCATGGCGATCAGCAAGCGCGGGATCGGACGCACCTGCTCATCGGGGTCCTGATTTTCCCGTTGGCGCGGCGGCAATTCGTCGCGCTTCACCGTATCCTCCGCCTGCGCACCGACGGGTCGACCGGATAGCTGTGATCGAGCGCCAGCAAATAATCCACGAGACGTTTCGCCTCCTCACGCGCGACGATGCGCACGCCGGCGGGGGCTACGCCCGGAGGCAGCAATATCTCGATGTCCCCCGACTGCAGGGCCCCGTGACGCTCCGCGAAGAGAAACGGAAACGCCGGCATGGTGGACCCGGGCGAATAAGCCCGCGGCTGGTACAGATGCCCGAGGTGCCAGTCGCGGCTGGGCTGCCGCACCGCAATGTTGAACAGATCGGGACCCGTCCGCATGGTGCCGAGCAGGTGCGGCCTGTCGTGCACGTAGTCGTCGGGCACCGACGGACGTCCCCATCCGCGCTGACCGTCGGGGGCGATGCTCGGATCACGCGGTTGTTGCGAGTGGCAATACACGCAGCCATTGGCGATGTAGACCGCACGGCCTTTCGCCTGCGCGTCGGTGTACGCGGCCGGCTTGTCAGAACCGGGCGTGCGTTCCGTGAGCACGTACGGCATCACCACCAACACTACGATGGAGAACGCCACAATCGCGAGCGCACCGGCTATCAGCCGGGTGACATCCACTTTCTGATCACGCTTCATGCGGCACCGCCGGCTATCACCGGGCTCGATACGGGTGTGCCCGCGCGATGGCGCAGCAGCGTGGCGCCGCTGCGCTGGCCGCCACGCCGCGTCAGCATCATGCCGACATGTACGGCGAACACCAGATGCCCCAGTGTCATCAGTGTTCCGCCAATCGTACGCACGAGAAGGTACGGCTTGGTGATGTTGACGCTGTCCATGAACGGTCGCGCTGCATCGAGCATGGCGAGCCCCTGTAACCAGCCACCAGTGGAGAGTCCCACGAAGTAGATCGTGAAGCCGCCGATCACCAGCCAGAAGTGGGCGCTGATCAGTCGCGCCGACGGCCATTCCCAATCGAGCACGCGAGGCAGCATGAAGTAGATCGCCCCGAACATCACCATCGAGAAGAATCCGTACAGGCCGAGGTGTGCGTGGGCCACCGTGTAGTGCGTGAAGTGCGTGACGGTGTTCACCATGCGCAGCGATTCGATCGACCCCTGCACCGACGCCAGCGTGTACATCATGCCACCAAACACCACGAAGCGGAGCGTCGGTGAATGACGGAGCGCACCCAGGTGTCCCCACGAGGTGCGATGCTGATTGATGGCAACCGCCGTAACCGGCACGATCATCATCATGCTCTGTACGATGGAGAGCGAAATCAGCCATCCCGGCACGGGGCCGCCGATGAGGTGATGCCCACCCACTTGGCTATAGAAAAACGCGAGCGTCCAGAACCCGATGAGTGACAGGTTGTACGAATGGATGGGCTTTCCCAACACCTTGGGAATGAAGTAGTAGATGGCGGCGAGGCCGATCGGTGTGAACCACAGACCAAGCACGTTGTGACCATACCACCAGTTCATCGCCGCCTGCTGCACGCCGAAATGCAGGCCGGGCCAGTTTGCCACCGAAAGCAGGATCGGGAGCCAGATCAAGCCGGCCGCGATATACCAGACCGACACATACAGGTGCTCTACGCGGCGATTGCGCAGCGTGCGCAGCAGGGCGACACCCATCATCGTGCCGCCAATGACCATGGGTACGTCACATTGCCAGGGGAACTCGAGCCACTCCAAACCGGCGCTGTGACCGGTAAGAATGGCGGTGATGCCCGCAGTCACACCGAGTCCCCATAACAGGGCACCAACGGCCGCCGTTTTCCCTCCGACCAACGGCGTGCGCAACAGCCGCGGCATGAGCCATAGCGCCACACCGAACGCGGCGAGACTGCACCAGCCGTAGGCTACGGCGTTGAGGTGCGCGGGGCGGATTCGTCCGAACGTGAGCCACGCTTCGCCGGTCAGCCAGTCGGGCACGTGAAGCTTGATCGACGCGATCAGACCGAAGATCGACGCCAACACCAGCCAGAGTACAGCGAAGCCGATGGAAAGCAACACCGGCCAACGCCCCGACTCGTCTTGCTGCGTGCGCTCATCAGCTTCTTCGGGGGAGAGAATCGAGAACTCGCCGGTGTGCCCCGTGCGGTTCATCGTTTCCTGCAGATCGTCCTGATCCTCGGCCGTTCGTGCCGCCGGCTCCTCGATCAGTCCCACCTCTTTGGCTCCGAAGATCACTCGGCTGGCGGCGTCAGCCGAACCGAACAGTCCTTTGGACATCGACCAGATGAACAGCAAAAGTCCACCCAGCGACGCCACGAATGTGACCACCAGCAGGACAATCGTGTACGACATCGACGACAACTCCAGTCAGGGACAGCGGTTAGTGACGTACCGGCGCTCGCCTACGAACTCACCCGCTGCCACGCCTCGACCGCCACATACCCATTCAGGACGAAGAAACCGAACGCTGGCAGCGTTTGCAACACACCGTCGCGAATACGCAAACGCACGCCGACGCCCAACGCCATCAGCACCGTCAGCCCTGCCGACGCAATGAGCAACAACGGCGCATACCATAGGCCAATCAACACCCCCGCACCACCGAACACTTCGAGCACACCGGTGAGGACGCGGAAGTTCGCCAGCCCGAAACGCTCGAACTCACCAACCATCGCCCCCGAGCGCAGGCAACTCAGTCCGTAGACGACGAAGGACAATCCCGAGAATGCCGCCAACCCATCGACGAGCTGCATTCAGATAACGACACCGTACGCCGACATCGCCACGTACACGCACATCACCAGCAACACGAATGACGGCAGGTACTTGGCTACGGGATGTCGGACCTTGAAATGAAAATACTGCGCGCACAACATGAACGCGCCCATCGTCACCGCCGCCGGAAACACCAGCGCCGGGAACCACAGTCCGGCCACCAACAACGTAGCCGCAGCAATCTTGGTGACACCCACGAGATTGCGGACGAGGTCCGGGAGATGATACTCCCGAAACTCCCGCTCCACGTTCGACAACCGTGTCACCCAGACGAACATGACAGAGAGCGCGATGGCGACCTGCGCGACTGCGACGGTGGTTCCCATTGCTCGTCTACGGTCGGCCGAATTACGCCGGCGGCAGAATCACGGCGTCAAGCACATGGATCACGCCGTTCGTGCATTCGATGTCGGTCGTAACCACGTGGGCCGTGCCGTTCAGCTTGACACCGCCTTCCGTCGACACACGAACCGTAGCGCCGTTCACCGTGGCAACATCCTTCCCGTCAAGCGCAACCACATCGGCGGCCAGCACCTTGCCGGCGACGACGTGATACGTGAGAATGGCCGTCAACTTCGGAATGTCAGCAAGAAGTGCCTCAACCGTACCGGCCGGCAACTTCGCAAAGGCTTCGTCGGTCGGTGCGAAGACCGTGAACGGGCCCTCGCCCTTGAGCGTCGGCACGAGGCCGGCGGCGGTCACAGCAGCGGCCAAGGTCTTGAACGAGCCAGCGGCGACCGCGGTATCGATGATATCATGCATCGTCGAAAGTTCCTTAAAAAGAGAAAACAGCAGTTGGACATCCACACAAAAGCAACCGGACGACGCCTTCGCGGCGCCCCGCGTCCCCCGTGACATCTAGCTGAAGCGTTGTCGACGCGCTGCGGTTCCAGAAACCTCGCCGTGCGGATTCATACCTATTTGCGGCATTGCCGCAGGCGCTGACGCAACCTTTGTCACCTCAGACGGCGACACGCACCCAATCCATCACTCCTGCACCAGCGTGCGCAACGCCGCGAGACTCTGCAGGGCACCCGACGTCGGTGAAATGCTCGACGACACAACCTTCACGAGGGCCTCGTCACGACTGTACAGGTCGTTGCCAAAATGCAGCTGTCCGTCGCGCTGGTAGGCCGTGGCATACACGATGTATACGGGGATCTTCGTCGCGAGCCGTGTGGATTGATTATCCGGCCCCTGCTGCATCGCCGAGTCCACGCGGGCGGCGTCCCAACCCAGCACCCACTGCGCCAGCACATCAGGCTTCTCCAATCGAATACAACCGTGGCTGAATGCGCGCACATCTTTCTCGAACAGGGCTCCGTCTGGCGTGTCGTGCAGGTAAACGTTGAACGCATTGGGAAACAGGAACTTCACCAGACCCAGTGAGTTCTTCGGTCCCGGCTTCTGCCGGATTCGCGTCTCGCCTCCATCCTTGAAATACTCCAGATCGTTCGATGCCATGTACTTCGAATCGGCAGCGATTTTGGGGGCAGTTTCCTTTGCCTGAATGTCCGGCGTGATGTTCCAGAACGGACGAAACACGACCGTTTCCATGGAGTCGGCGAATACCGGAGTGGTCTTGCCATCGAATTCCTCGCCGACGATCACCTTCATGTCGAGCACGCCGGTCGCGTCGTGCGCCTCGAGCCGGAAAGCAGGGACATTCACGATGATGTAGCGTCCCACGAACGATCGTGGCATCCATCGATAGCGCTCGAGGTTCACGGCGATCTGCGCCAGTCGATACTGCGCCGAAACGTTCAGCGACGTGACCGTTTCCGCGCCGAGCGTGCTGTCCACCGCAATGCCATGACGCGCCTGAAAGTCGGCCACGAGCCCAGCGAGCGCCTCGTCGTACACATCGGCGCCCGTGGCTTTCCCGGCCGCGCGCGGCGAGGGCCCAAAACCCTCGAGACGCAGTCGATCACGCAGCGCGGCGAGCCGGAGTGGCACATCCTTCTGCCGCGGTTTCAGCGCCTTTCCCGCGGGCACCAATCCCCAACCGCCAGCGGCCACGATGCCGCGGAAGGTCACCAACGACCGGCGCAGCGCGTCGTACTCAGGATCGCGCGGACGCATTCGTGCGATGGCCGAATCGAGTAGCGGATCGCGCAGACTGCGAACCACCGCGCTGTCGATCGACTCGTGGCCCACGGCGATATGCCAGTCCTGTTCGATCGACTTCGGGTCGACCTGCCCGATCAACAGGTCCTCGGCCAGCGCCACGTAGACCGACGTCAGGAGTACGTCAGCACCAGCCAGCTGTGCGGCGGTCGCCTGCTTCGTATTGCGGACCGCGCCAACCGTCGTCACCAATTCCGTCAGCGGATACGCATCGAGATTTAGTGCGTCGCTGCTCGCATCGACGACGGCACGCAACAGCGCTTTGCTCCGCGCCTGATTGAAGCCGTCTGTTTCCAGCCAGAGCGGCGCGTTGCCGTAGCTCGCGTAGAGCTGCTGCATGTTCTTCCACCGCCCGGCGGGAATCATTGCCGGCCGTGTTGTGAGCTGTGCCTGGATCGACGTGGTGACGGCGTTCGATTGCACACCCATGACCACGTCGCCACGGCTCGGTGTCCATCCTGGCGCGACCTCCGCATCCGAGCGGCGGCCCTTGCATCCGAACACCAAGAGAAACGCTACACTCGCGGTGATGAGCTTGCCTGGCCGACGCGTGACAAAGCCAGCGACTCGCCGCACCCTCGTTCCGTGCTCCGTATACGACTGTGCCACGCCGTGCCTCCCGTGATGAGCAGCTGCCCGCGAACCGCGCCGACGCGTACCGGTGCGGCCGCGTAGAGCCAGGACTGACCGTCGTGCACAGCAGCTTTCGGGCCAGCCCAGCTGTGCCCGCCACTCCGGGTCACCCGCCCCGCAACACCTCGAGAAACGCGGCACCGTAACGCTCCAGCTTTGCTTCACCGACACCCGGCACCTGCAGCAGTTCACGCGGGCTGCCCGGCCTGCGCGCGACCATCTCGAGCAGTACCTTGTCGCCGAACACGATATACGCCGGCACCCCGGCTTCGTCGGCGAGCTCGCGTCGCACCGCACGCAGCCGCTCGAACAGCTCGCGTTCATGGTCGTCGAGCATGGCCGCGTCGGGACCGCGCGAGGGGCGAGCGCCGGCGGTGGTGACGCCAGCGCGGCGCCCGCGTGGCGTGCCGACCTGTGACTGCACTAATTCTGCAATACGCTCGTCGGCGCGATGACCGGTACACACATCACAGGAGCTCTCGCACGACGTGATCACTTCGTCGAAGTGGGCCACGAGCGCCTGATGGCGGCAACGCGAACGTTCTACGAGATCGAACAACGCCACCGTGGCCAGTCGCGTGCGCTCGCGCACGCTCTGGTCTTCGAGATTGTCGAGAAAGCGCTCGTGCAGTTTCACATCAGCCCACGAGTAGAACATCACGCAATCGCTCGGCAGTCCATCGCGACCGGCACGGCCAATCTCCTGATACCACGATTCGATGTCCTTCGGCATGTCGCGATGGATCACGAAACGCACGTTGGACTTATCGATGCCCATCCCGAACGCCACCGTGGCCACGATCACGTCGACGTCGTCGCGCTTGAATGCTTCCTGATTGCGCGCGCGCTCCTCCGGTTCGAGACCGGCGTGATACGGCAGCGCGCGGACGCCCTGCGCCGAGAGAAACTCCGCCGTCTGATCCACGCCTTTGCGGCTCTGGCAGTACACGATGCCGCTCTCGCCGTCGTGCGCGCGAATGAGTGCCAGAATCTCCGCGCGCGTGTTGCCGCCCTGCCCTTTCTTGCGCGTCGCGATCTGGAGGTTCGGCCGGAAAAACGAGCCCTTGAAGCCGGCCGGCTTCCGCATGCCAAGCTGACGCAAGATGTCGAGTGCCACTCTTCGGGTGGCGGTGGCGGTCAGCGCGAGCACCGGCACGTCGAGTTGCTCCTTCAGCCCCTGCAGCCGTCGATACGACGGACGGAAATCATGTCCCCACTGGCTGATGCAGTGGGCCTCGTCGACCACGAGCAGCGAGATGGGGCAGCCGCGCACGAAGTCGCCGAGGTAGCCGTCGAGCGCTTCCGGGGCTAGAAATACGAGTTCATAGTCGCCGGCGCGAAAGGCGTCCATGCGGGCGCGGCGTTCGTCGAAGTCCAACGTGGAGTTGATCGCGGTGACGGAAAAACCGAGACCCGCGACGGCATCGACCTGATCCTTCATGAGCGAGATGAGCGGCGAAACCACCAGCACCGTCCCCTCGAGCAGCCGCGCCGGGAGCTGATACGTGAGCGACTTGCCCGCTCCCGTCGGCATCAGGGCAATACAATCCTTGCCGGCCAGCACCGCGTCGATGACTTCGCGCTGGCCCGGACGGAACTCATCAAAGCCGAAGACGTCGCGGAGGACGCCTTCGGGGGTACGTGACGTGGCGGAGTGACTGGGCGGCATGCTCCTGATAACGTAACGGAGCTACGCCGCCGCAGGCATTACTTCCGACTGGCGCGTTATGGCGACTTCGGAAACTTCTTCATCATGATCTTGACGGACTCCCGAACGCGCTTCTCCATTTCCCGCGGATTCTCGAGCAGGCCACCGACATCGGTCTGTGACCAACCGCGCCACAGAATTGCCTTGGCCTTCGGCTGGGCCACGTCGATGATCAGCGTGCCCTCCTCGAACTCGCGCACCACGTCCGATGCTCCGTAGCGCGGCGACGAATAGCCGCGCTCCTCATCGGCGCGGATCACGTCCACGCGCTGGCGTATGCTGGCGTGGTAGTGGACCAGCAGGTCCGGCGAGGTCGTGACGCGTCTCAGCCCCCGTGCGGCGAGTTCAAGCTCGACGGCGGATCGCACGCGCGAGTCGAAGAAGGGATTGTTGTCCAGTCGCGGGTCACCCACAGGGAGCGAGTCGCCGCCACCCCAGTCGAACGTGCGATACTGGTCGAGTCGCATCCCCGGCTCGTAATCGGCCCCCGCATGGACCGTAGCGCAGGCACTGAGCAGGGCGAAGGAAGCCAACGCCAACGCGCGGGCGAGCCGGCGACTCATCGTGGAGGACCGGAAGTCGAGAGGAATTTGCATGGACAGAACGTGCCGCCTCACCATCGACCACGGTGTCAGGAAAGACCGCACACCGCGCCGGGGACTTGCTGGCTCAGATCCAGCAAGTTAGTAATTACTCACTTACTTTAGGAGACGCGAGTGCGCCGAACTGCGAACTACTTACCTGCTGACGAACGCCGAGTGGCGACTATCGAAACCATGGTCGACCTCGCCGCCACGACCAACCCCGGCGATATCACGACGACGGCGATTGCGACCCGTATGGGCCTCACGCAGGGTGCACTGTTCCGCCACTTCCCGACCAAGGACGCGATTCTCGAAGGGGTCGTCGAATGGGTGGTCGAGCGCCTGATGGCGCGCGTGGACACGGCCGCCACGTCGACAACCTCGCCGCTGGCATCGCTCGAGATGGTGTTCATGGCGCACATCGACTTCGTCGTGGCGCACCCTGGCGTTCCGCGCATCATCTTCGGCCAGCTTCAGCGCGCGGAACAGACGGTGGCGAAGCGAACGGTCCAGGCCATGTTGCTTCGCTATGCTCGGCGGGTCTCCGCACTGCTGACCGATGCGCAGCGCTGTGACGAAGTGGACCAGCTACTCGACGTCGAGGCCGCCGCGACGCTGTTCATCGGCACGATTCAGGGGCTCGTGATGCAGTCCCTGATCCACGGCGACGTCCCTCGCATCCGCCTCGACGCCCCGCGTGTGTTCCGCATCTATCGTCGCGGCATCGAGCGTGCCCGATGAAAGTGCTCCAAAGGCAAGGGCGCAAACTGACACTCGTCGGGCTGATGATCGTCCTGCTGGTCCTGTTCATCGTTGTGGCCCTGCGCTCGGGACCGCTCGCGCCGATCGCCGTCACGTTGGACACGGTCGAAGCCCGCGCAGTCTCGCCCGGTCTCTTCGGCATCGGGACCGTGGAACCGCGATTCACTTACCGCATCGGACCAACTACCGCCGGCCGTGTGAAGCGTCTGCTGGTCGACGTCGGCGACCGCGTAACGGCCGGAGAACTACTCGGCGAAATGGACCCGGTGGATCTCGATGAGCGTGTTCGCTCACAGGACGCCATCGTGAGCCGTAGCCGAGCCGCGCTCGACGAGGCGCAAGCCCGTCAGGACTATGCGCAGGCCGAGGCCCATCGCTATGAGCAACTCCTCGTCGCGCGTTCGACGAGCCAGGAGATCGTCGCGGCTCGACAAGATGCCGGACAGCGTTCAATCGCGGCCGTGCAGGCTGCTCAGGCGGATGTCGCACGCGCTCGAGCCGAACGCAACGCGGTGGCGACCCAACGCCAGAATCTGCGACTGATCGCGCCGGTAAACGGGTTGATCGCAAGCCGCGATGCGGAGCCTGGCACCACGGTCGTGGCCGGACAGATGGTGATCGAGATCATCGATCCGCTCAGCCTCTGGGTGAACGTCCGATTCGATCAGGGAAACGCGACCGGACTGCAAGCGGGACTTCCGGCGACGGTGACGCTGCGTTCGCGTCACGGCGCCACCGTGACAGGACGCGTGCAGCGGGTCGAACCGCGAGCGGATGCCGTGACCGAGGAGACCCTCGCGAAAATCATGTTTGCCATACCACCCACTCCGCTGCCAGCCATCGGAGAACTGGGTGACGTCAGTGTCACGCTCCCCGCGCAGAGCGCCGGTCCCGTGATACCGAATGCGGCAATCCATCGTGTGGACGGCACGACGGGTGTCTGGCAAGTCGTCAATGGCGACCTGCGCTTCACGCCCGTCATGCTCGGCGCGAGTGATGCTGCTGGCCATGTGCAAGTGCGCGCGGGGCTCGACACCGGGGATCGGATCGTGGTATACAGCGCCCGCATGCTGAGCGCGCGGAGTCGCATCACCGTCGTCGAGCGAATTCCCGGTGTCACGCCGTGATCAGTCTGGCGGCTCGTGATATTCTCCATGACGGCCCGAAGTTTGCGCTGACCGGCCTCGGCCTCGGCCTGCTGATCGGCGTGACACTCAGTATGGCCGGCGTGTATCGCGGCATGATCGCCGACGGACGCGCGCTGCTGGACAACAGCGGCGCCGAACTGTGGGTCGTGCAGCAGGAGACACTTGGCCCCTACGCCGAACCGTCGAGTCTCTACGACGACGCGTATCGTAGTGTCCTGACCGTTGCCGGCGTCGCGCAGGCGGCGAACGTGACGTATCTGACGATGCAGATTCACGGCGCTCGAGGCGATGTGCGGGCGATGGTCGTCGGCATCGCCCCGGGCCCGGCGGGCACACCGGGATGGCCGCCCTATCTGATTGCCGGCCGACAGGTCACCCGCAGCCACTACGAAGCGGTGGCTGATCTCGCGTCAGGCTTCCGACTCGGCGACCGCATCGGCATTCGTCGGCACGAGTACATCGTGGTCGGACTGACGCGACGCATGGTGTCGTCGGGCGGCGATCCGATGGTGTTCATTCCGCTCAAGGATGCGCAGGACGCGCAGTTTCTGAAGGACAACGATGCGATCCTGCAGGGTCGGCGACGCACCGAAGAGAATCCGGCGTTCAATCGTCCGGGCTCACCGGGTGTGCTCGATGCGGTCATCGCGTCGCAAAGCCGGAGCCGCTCGGTCAACGCCGTACTCGTGACGCTGCAACCGGGTCATCGCCAGGACGATGTCGCGGCCGTGATCGCCCGTTGGAAACGTCTGACCGTCTATACGCGCGCGCAGATGGAAGCGATTCTCGTCGGCAAGTTGATCGCGACTTCGGCGAAGCAGATCGGCATGTTTCTCGTGATCCTCGCCATCGTGAGCGCGGCCATCGTGGCGTTCATCATCTACACGATGACGCTCGGGAAGATTCGCGAGATCGCCGTGTTGAAACTGATCGGCACCAGGAACCGCACGATTGCCGGAATGATCATGCAGCAGGCGGTGGTACTCGGTGTGATCGGCTTTGTCGTCGGCAAGATCGCGGCAACGTTCTGGGCGCCATTCTTCCCGAAGTACGTGCTACTGATGCCCAGGGATTCGCTGATCGCGTTCTTCGCAGTGTTGCTGATCTGCGTGCTCGCCAGCCTGATCGCCATTCGGGCGGCACTGCGCGTCGATCCGGCAGAAGCCATCGGAGGATGACGTGACGACCCCTTTGCCGGCCAACGGCATTCTGATCGAGGGATTGACGAAGCGCTACGGCAGCGGCGACACCGCCGTCGACGCACTCAAGGGCGTCGACATGTATGTCGCACCGGGCGAAGTCGTCGGTCTGATCGGCCCCTCCGGCAGTGGCAAATCCACACTGCTCAAATGTCTCGGCGCCGTCATCGAACCGACCGGGGGTCGGATGACTCTCGGCAACGACGTCATCTACGACAACGGATGGAGAATCGACGACCTGCGCGCCCTGCGTCGCGACCGCATCGGCTTCGTCTTTCAGGCACCATACCTGATTCCGTTTCTCGACGTCACGGACAACGTCGCCTTGCTGCCGATGCTGGCTGGCCTGCCCAACCGCGAATCGCGACAGCGCGCCGTGGAGCTCTTGGGGGCGCTGGACGTGGCGCATCGCGCGAAGGCCATGCCGTCGCAGCTCTCCGGCGGCGAACAGCAGCGCGTTTCGATTGCGCGCGCACTCGTGAGCAGGCCACCGGTCATTCTTGCGGACGAACCAACGGCACCACTCGACAGTGAGCGCGCGCTCTCGGTTATCCGCATTCTCCACGAAATGGCACATCGGTTCCAGACGGCCGTGATCGTGGTGACGCACGACGAAAAGATCATTCCCACCTTCAAGCGGATGTACCACATCCGCGACGGTCGAACGCATGAAGAAGTTGGCGAAGGCCGCGCGATTGGCGGAGCGATCCATGCATAGCGTGCACCAGAGTCTTGGCCGATGGAGCTGGCGCGTCGGCGTAGCGGTCCTGCTCACCGGATGTGCGGTGGGGCCCGCCTACGTGCGACCGGCCGCGCCCGCGGCCTCAACGTTCAGCGCCACAGCACTGCCGATGCAGACCGATTCGGCCGTCGGCTACTTGGGCAACGCGCAGCGCTTCACGAGCGCTTCACGCATCGGTGACCGGTGGTGGCAGGCGTTCGGCTCTCCCGCACTCGACACCCTCATTGCGCAAGCGTTGGCCGCGAGTCCGACGATCGCGTCAGCCGATGCCACGCTGCGACAAGCCGAGTCGTTGTTCGCTGCCCAGTCGGGGTCGACGCGCTATCCGTCGGTCGATGGCTCGCTGTCGTCGCAACGGCAGCAATTCAACCCGGCGGCACTTGGTCAGGACGCACCTCCGCGCGAGTTCAGCCTCTTCAACGCCACCGTGAGCATTCGGTACCGGCTCGACCTCGCCGGTGGAAACCGACGGGCGCTCGAGGCCCTTGCGGCGCGCACGGATTTCCGGCGCTATCAGCTGCACGGGGCACAACTGTCGCTCGCCGCAGCCATAGCAGTCACTGTGGTGCAGCAGGCGAAATTGGCCGCACAGTTGTCGGTGATAGAGTCGCTGGTACGAATCGACGATGAGCTACTGACCATCGCGCGGGATCGCGTTCGCCTCGGTGCGGCATCTCCCGATGAGTTACAGACCATGGAACGACAGCGCGAGACCACGCAGGCGGCACTCCCGCTGCAGCGAAAGTTGCTGATGCAGAACCGGCATCTCCTCGCGACGCTCGCCGGGCGCGTTCCGGGAGACGGCACGATGCCCTCCTTCACGTTGGCCGACCTGTCGCTTCCGACGGATATCCCCCTGGTCATCCCTTCGGTGATGGTGAGACGCCGGCCGGATATTCTCGCGGCGGAGGCACTGCTGCAGGCGGCCAATGCCGAGTATGGTGTGGCTGTCGCCAAGCGTTATCCGCAGATCAACCTCAGCGCGAATCTCGGATCGCAGGCGTTGAGTGCGGGCGCCCTCTTTGGCGGCGGGTCCGCGATCTGGAGCGTGGTGGGACAGCTCACGCAGCCGCTACTCAATCGCGGGCTGTCGGCTGAGAAGCGCGCCGCCCTCGCGGGGTTCGACGCGACGGCAGCGAATTATCAGACGGTGATTCTCGGCGCGCTGCGAGAGATGGCGGATGTGCTGACCGCGGTCGAGAGCGATGCACAATCGCTGTCGGCACTGGCCAGGGCCGATGCCGCGTTGCAGTCCCTACTCGCGTCCGAGCGGCGACGATACACGCTCGGCGCCGCCAGCTACCGGCAGGTGCTTGCCCTCGACCAACAAGCCGAGCAGCTGCGCACGACTCTCATTGCCGCGCAGGCGCAGCGATTGCTGAACACGGTGACGTATTATCAGGCCGTTGGCGGCGGCGGTGACTCGCCGCCTCCATGAGCGAGCAGGCGGCCATCCTTGCTTCGCCGGCAGCAGCACGTGGTCGATCACGTGGATCACCCCATTCGACTGCTTCACGTCATCGATGGTGACCGCCGCTACGCCGCCCTTCTCGTCCTTCACCACCACGTTCGTGCCCTGCATCATCGCGATCAGCTTGTCACCTTTCACGGTGGTCAGCGTGGCCGTTCCGTTGCCGGCCTTGATGGCCTTCACGATCGCAGCCGCATCCATGTTCCCGGCGACCACATGGTACGTGAGCATGCCGGTGAGGGCGGCCTTCACGGCAGCGACCAGCGTGGTGTAATCCTTGGAATTGACGGCGTTGCCGATGATGTCCTTGCCGGGATGCGCCTGCACGGTGGCCGGCATGACGACCATGGCGGCAACCGCGAGCGTCTCGAGTACGCTACGCATCGAACTGTCTCCGCAAACTCGCGTTGTGGTGGCAGCCGTATCGGCTGCCGTGTGCAAAGGCTACGCCTCACCGTGTCCATCGGATTCAGACCGCGTACCACGGGCACTACAGCTCGCGCGTCATCTCGATCATGGTTTGCCGAAAGCCGTGGCGCGCAAACAGACGCTGGGCACTCTCGTTACGCGCGGCGGTCGAGAGCACCAACTGCGTGGCACCAATCTGCGCGAGCGCCGCCGTCGCAGCGTTCAGCAGCGACCCACCCACGCCGCGGCCGCGATATCCGGCATTGACGATGAGATCGTGCAGTACGCCGGCCGCCCCACGCAACGCCATGTAGTCGACGCCCTCCAGACTCCCCCACGCGTAGCCGCAGAACTGCCCCTCGTGTTCGGCTACGAGGATCACGGTGTGCGCCTGTCCAAGCTGGCTGCCGAGATACGA
>Ga0105048_10007318_pt1 | contig 17744 bp, 10 predicted proteins | sample MAT05_FD_78382 | JGI IMG/M metagenome (GOLD analysis project Ga0105048, IMG submission 78382) | Freshwater microbial communities from Lake Fryxell liftoff mats and glacier meltwater in Antarctica - MAT-05 | ecosystem: Environmental > Aquatic > Freshwater > Ice > Liftoff microbial mat | place...
CAGCGCCGCGCTGTTGGCGCTGTTGGCGCTGTTGGCGCTGCTGGCATGGTGGCTGTTGGAGCCAGCGACCCCGCTCGGCGCGCAGTTTCCACGCTCGCGCGCCGTGTATGCAGCCGACGGCGAGCTGCTGCGCCTAACCACGGCGAATGACGAGCGCTATCGGCTTTGGGTTGAGCTTAAAGAGTTTTCCCCGACGCTGATCGAGGCCGTGCTGATGAAGGAGGACCGCTGGTTTGCCTGGCATCTTGGCGTTAATCCGTGGCGCTTAAGCGCGGCGATTGCGGCCACTTTGCAAGGGGGCCAGCGCCAGGGAGCCTCCACCATCAGCATGCAGCTGGTGCGCATGTTGCACCGGCTCAACACGCGCAACGTGTCGGGCAAGCTCCAACAAATTGGCCACGCGCTGTTGCTTGAGGCGCGCTATAGCAAGCCGCAAATTCTCGAGGCCTATCTCAATTTGGCGCCCTACGGCTTGAACGTGGAGGGCGCAGCAACCGCAAGCTTGGTGTACTTCAACAAGCGCGCGCTCGATTTAACCCTGACCGAAGCCCTGACTTTGGCCGTGCTGCCGCAGCGTCCACGCCTGAAGCGCAACGGGGCCGCGCTGACTCTTCCCGAAGATTTGCGCGCGGCACGCACACGGCTTCTCGCAGACTGGCTCGCCGCACATCCAGAACTTGGCTCGCAACGCGCCTCCCTGCAAATCATCCCGCCGATGCGCGCGCCGTTAGGCTTGCCGTTTAGCGCACCGCACCTCACTGACCAGCTGTTGCGCGAAGCGCGCGATCGCGCGGAAGCAACCGGCGCGATTACCAGCACGATTGATGTAAGGCTCCAGCAGCTGCTCGAAAGCAAAGTGCGCGGTTACTTGCACGCGCGCCGCGCGCTGGGCATCGACAATGCCGCCGTGATGCTGGTGGACACGCGCGATATGGCGGTCAAAGGCCTGGTCGGATCGGCGGATTTTTTCAATCCAGCTATCAACGGCCAGGTGAACGCCGCGCACGCCAAACGCTCGCCTGGATCGACGCTCAAGCCGTTTATTTACGCGCTTGGGATTGACCAGGGCCTGCTGCATCCGCTGACCGTGCTGCGCGATGTGCCGAGCGCATTTGGTCCTTTTGCGCCTGAGAACTTCGACGGGCGTTTTCTCGGCCCGATCACCGCCACCGATGCGCTGATCCGCAGCCGCAATATTCCAGCAGTCAGTATTGCCGCCAAGCTCAGCAATCCGAGCCTTTATGCGTTCTTGCACGCGGCTCATATCACGCGCCTGCAAAGCGAATCGCACTACGGATTAGCGCTGGTGCTCGGCGGTGGCGAGGTCAGCATGAGCGAGCTGGCGGTAATGTACGCGGGCTTAAGTCACGACGGCCTGTTTCGAGCGCTGCGCTGGCGCCAGGATGAAAAGCTTGTTGATGGCGTGCAGCTGCTTAGCGCCGAGGCGAGCTTTATCGTGCGCGAGATGCTTGAACAAAATCCGCGCCCCGATGGCGCACGCTCAAGCCACAAATCCGCGTGGAAAACCGGCACTTCGTGGGCGTTTCGCGATGCCTGGAGCGTCGGGATTATCGGGCCGTATGTGCTGGTGGTGTGGCTGGGACATTTCGACGGGCGCGCGCAGCCCGGGCTCACGGGCGTGCATGCGGCCGCCCCGCTGTATTTCTCGATCATCGATGCGCTTGCGGCAACCGGCACCTCGCTTAAAGATCCGCCGCGCCGCTGGCCGCTTAATCTCACGCAAATTCAAGTGTGTAGCTTGAGCGGTGATCTGCCCAACGCGCACTGTCCGGATCTCAAACGCACGTGGTTTATTCCCGGTAAATCGCCGATCCGGGTCAGTACGCTGCATCGCCCGGTGTTGATCGATCAGCGCAACGGTGCAGTTGTGTGCCGTCCGAGCGCCCACACGCGCGTGCAAATATTCGAGTACTGGCCGAGCGAGCTGGCGCACTCTTTTGAACTCGCCGGGATGAAGCGCCGCACGCCGCCGCGCAACGCCGGATGCGCGACAAGCCAGCTCGCGAGCGCGCCGCTGATCACCGCACCGCGCCGCGGCGTGACCTACCAACTCAACGCGCAATCAGGCCACCTGTCCTTAAATGCCGACGCCGATGCGAGCGTGCGACGGCTGTATTGGTTCGCGAACGGCGCGTGGTTAGGCGCAAGCTGGACTGGCTTAAGCCTGGATTGGGCCCCGCGTCAGTCCGGCCTGTATACGCTCAGCGTCCTCGACGACCAGGGCGGCAGCGCCAGTCGCGAAGTGCGCGTGGCAATCAAATAGACAGCCAGGCGGTCAGCATCTGGGCCTGAGTCCGCAGCGGCCAATACTTCGCCCACAAAAAAGCCGGGCGAACCCGGCTTTTTCAAACGCTCCAACCTTGCGGTTGGTTAAACCGTAAAGCCTAGAAGCGCCATTCGGTGGTCAGCGCGTAACGACGTCCGAGAATGTCATAGTTGCCGATACCGATCGTGCCAAACGGCGGTTCAACATCAAACAGGTTGGTAACCGCCAAGCGCACGTTGCCCTGCTCGCCAATCTGGTAGCCGAGGCCTAAGTCCCATTGCAGGTAGCTTGAGACCTTTAGCAAATCACGCGTTTCCACGATGAAGTTGCGATCGAAAACCACGGCTGACGAATAGTTGGCGCGCAGCGTGCCTTCCCACTGATCCTTGCTCGCACCGAAGCTGAACTGGTATTGACGATTCGGCGTACCGAGTTCGCCATCCTGGAAATCGCGAACGCCCAAGAATACCGTCGACAGTTCGCGCAGGTTGTAGGCGGTGAAGCCGTATTGGAAGCCCCAGCCGGCATCGGTGAACACGCGGTATTGCAACTCACCCTGCAACGACCGGAAATCGGTCGTAGCTGCGTTCACAAATCCTGTGCGCACTGCCGGAGTGCGCGTGCCGTCCGGATTAATCACAACGACCAACTGGCCTGCTGCGTTGCGATTCAGACGTTGGCAGAATTGATTGCCACGGGCCGGGTTAGCTTGGTCGAAGTTTGGATCGTCGTAGCAAAGATTGGCGATCTGCGATGCCGTCGGGTTCACGATCGCATCGCGAATGTCAATCTCGATGTAGTCAATCGCCATGCGGAAACCGGGAATGAATTTCGGCTCCCACACAAAACCAAAGGTGCTGGCCTGTGAATCTTCGTTGCGCAAGTTCGGATCACCGGCGGTGATGCCTTCAACCGAGGCGCCCACGGCGTTCGACTGGAAGTTGGTCACTGGCGTTTGCTGGCCCAGGCTGCGGAACAGCGCCTGGCAGTTTTCAAAGCGCGGTGTGCCGGGGCCAGACGGACGCCCTGGCGAGGAAGGCTGATTGATAAAGCGGCTGTCGCACGGATCGTTGATGAAGAAAAACGCGGTTGAATCGGGGGTGAACAATTCGGTCAAGCCCGGTGCGCGCAGCGAACGCGTGCGGTTGCCGCGGATTTCGAAGTCTTCAATAACGCGCCATTGCATACCGTAGGTGTAGGCGTCGAACTCGCCATTGATGCTGTTGTCGACGCGACGACCTTTACCAATGATGTCCAGGGAATGGATCAGCGGGATGTTTTGGTCCTTACCCACCAACGGCGCTACGAACTCAGCAAAGAATTCCTTGGTGTCGAACTCGCCCTGGTTCGGCAGGATCGGCACTGCACGGCCGCGGCCCGCACGCTGGAAGGCATCTGGGGAGAATGCGCCTTCTTCTTTGCGATATTCAAAGCCGGCGTTCACGCTCAACGAACCGGCCCAGTAATCAAGCACCGAGCCGCCTAAGTTGGTGTTGAAGACCGTTTGTTCTAGCAGCGAGTTGGCCTTGGTCTGGCCGGTGACGTAGCGCTTGGCTTCGGCGCTGGCGCGGTTTTCACCGAAGAGATCCAACGGCACGCAGTTCGCATCGGCGATTGGCCGAAGATTACCTGCACCGGCGATGGTGCCAATCAAACCGGTCGGATCGCAGACGATCTGCCCGGCTGCGTTACGCGTGACGTTGACCGCGTTTAAGAAATTCTGCTGGTTGAGCACGTTTGCAAAATAATCGGAGTCGCTGCGGCCCAGGACCACAGAGGTGTCCCAAACGAACGGCTTGTCCATGAGATCGAAATCCCACGTCAGGCCAAGTACGCCGCGATAAATGTCTGTCTCGGCCGAGGCGTTGTTGTTGACCAAATCCGAACCAGCGCGTGATAAGCGGAACGAGGTGACGTTGAGCTCGCGCAGACGCGCCGCAGCTTGTGGCGTCAAACGCGGGTCGGTTGCCTGGAAGGTGAGCGCTGAGCTATTGCCGCCGAACTGGGTCGCGTTGAAGATCGGCTGGTCAATGATTTCGAACGCTTTCGAGCGGAAAAACATGCCCTCGAAGTAGCCTTCGACGCCGGGGGCGAATTCAAAGCGTGCGGTGGAACTGATGTTGTAGCGCTCAAGGTCGCTGGTGACCTGCTGGGTTCTAACCAAATCCCAGCCGTCGCCGCCGGAAGCATCGGTGTTACCAAACGGCACGCCCTGGTTGTAGGGGACCAAGTTGCCGCTGGTATCGAATTGGATCAGGGTGCGTTCGCCAATGCCAAAGCCGCGCAAAATGCCGCCCGCAAGGTTACTCGCGCCAGTGGCTGGGAACAGCACGCCACCCGGCGTGAGCTGGGTTAAGCGTCGATTCTGGATGTAGACAGCGTTCGGGATACCGTCGCTGCTGTTGATGTTAAATGGAATGTTCGGGTTGAGGCGGCCATCAGTAAGCGTGGTACGTCCCGGCTGCAAGGTCAGTGTGGATTCAACCGGGTTGATGAAAAAGCCGCGTGCGCGACTGAACAGATCAAGATCCGACTGCAACACGCCGTCGATAGTGTCAACGCTAGCGCCGAGGGTGAAATTGCCGCGGCCTTCCGCAAAGCTCATGCCCCATAAGGCGTTGGCGTTAAAGCGATCCGCAAAGCCCTGCTCGGTGGTGCCAAGCGTGCCGGACACTTCTAAGCCTTCGTAATCTTTCTTGAGGATCAAGTTCACGACACCGGCGATGGCGTCAGAACCGTAGGTCGGCGCGCCGCCCACTGCGATCGAGTCGATGCGCTCAACCAGGCCGGTCGGGATCGCATTTAAGTCGACCTGCAAACCGGCGCCGGCGGGGCCGAAAATGGTGACCGGGTTGGACGACACAAAGCGTCGACCGTTAACCAGAGTCAGCGTGCGATTGGTACCAAGACCGAAACGATTGACGAAGTTAACGCCGGCACCGAAACCGGACTGGCCGCCTTCTGGCGTTACAGCAGCGCCGAATCCGGGCAGTTCATTGATCGCATCAGCGGCATTGGTTAGACCGCGACCACGGATGTATTCGGAGCTGATCGAGATCGCAGGCTCGAGGGTGTCGAACCCGGCGCGCTTGATGCGCGAACCGGTGACGGTGACTTGTTCGAGTTCGATTGCGTCTTCGTCGTCGGCTTCAGGCGCTTCAGCGTTGTCTTTGCTGATCGCGTCTTCTGCGACTTGCGCATAAGTGGGATAGCTCAGCGCGAGCGCGAGCAGCGCGGAGGAAATGGAGGCAGTGAGTAACGTACGATTGGTCATGAAAAGCACTCGCTTGGGCTGCGTAAGATTTCGTTAAGAACCCTTACTATCGCCATAAAGTCACCGTAACGCAACTCTCACGCTGGCGATGCGGCTAACGTCATCATTTAGGGCGCTTCTGCTAGCCTGCGAACCTTGCAGCATCGTCTTCTTTCGCCTTGAGATCACCGCTATGAGCGATTCTTCCACTTTCAGCCGTCCGCGCTTCGCTCGCTTCATTGCGGCTGCGTTTATGGTGCTTATCACTGCGCTCGGCGTGTTCGGGTTTTGGATTGATTCCGAACCCCAGCTTGAAAATGCCCAGACTGCCGCTGCTAATCTGGCCCAGGCCCGCAAAGAAACCGTGGTCACCGGTTACACCACCACGGCTGCTTTGATCCAGGTCACGCAAACTTTATTGAACAAGCGCGGCGGCTATCTGACCAACGACGTATTGCCGCCGGGCGTACTGATGGACAACATGCCGGAATGGGAATTTGGGGTGTTGCAACAGGTGCGCGATTTGACCCGCTCGCTGCGCAACGATATGTCGCGCTCGCAGACGCAAAGCGAAGAGGACAAGGACCTAATCATTGCTGATCCGCTGTTTAACGTGTCCAGCGATAGTTGGCTGTTTCCAAGTGCGGAAAGCGAGTACGGCAAGGGTGTAGATGCGCTGCGCGGTTATTTGGGGCGCTTGGCCGACGCCAATCAAAATGACGCGCAGTTCTATGCGCGCGCCGATAACCTCAGGCGCTATCTCGAGGTGGTTGAATCGCGCTTGGGGTCGCTTTCGCAGCGCTTGAGCTCAAGCGTGGGTCGCGACGCGGTCAACACCGATCTGGCCAATGAGCCCAACGCGCGCCAATCCACGCCTGCGCCGGCGGTGCGCCAAGAGCGCACGCCGTGGCTGCAAATTGATAATGTTTTTTATGAAGCGCGCGGCAGCACGTGGGCGCTGGCGCAGTTTCTACGGGCGATCGAGATCGATTTCGGCCCGATCCTGGACAACAAAAATGCGCGCGTGAGCTTGCAGCAAATTATTCGCGAGCTGGAAGCGGCACAGGGCACGGTCATGAGCCCGATGATCCTCAACGGCTCGGGCTTTGGTTTGTTTGCCAATCATTCGCTGGTGATGGGCAACTACGTGTCGCGCGCCAACGCCGCGATCATCGACTTGCGCCAACTGCTTGAGCAGGGTTAATGGTTGATTTCGCGCAGTAAGCTACTTAAACCTTTCATAGCCACCCAACGCCGGAGCGCGCATGTCGATCAAGTCCGACCATTGGATCCGCCGCATGGCATTGAGCTCGCGCATGATCGAGCCCTTCGAGCCCGAGCAGGTGCGCCACGCAGCCGACGGCAGCCGCTTGATTTCCTACGGCACCTCAAGCTACGGCTACGACGTGCGCTGCGCCAACGAATTCAAGATTTTCACCAATATCAACTCGACGATCGTTGACCCGAAAAACTTCGATCCGGGCAGTTTTGTCGATGTGCGCAACGAGGTCTGCATCATTCCGCCGAACTCGTTTGCGCTCGCGCGCACAGTTGAATATTTTCGAATTCCGCGCTCTGTGCTGACGATTTGTTTGGGCAAAAGCACTTACGCGCGCTGCGGCATCATTGTGAATGTGACGCCGCTGGAGCCAGAATGGGAAGGCCACGTCACGCTGGAATTTTCCAACACCACGCCGTTGCCAGCGCGCATTTACGCCAACGAAGGCGTGGCGCAAATGCTGTTCTTCGAATCCGACGAAGTGTGTGGCACCAGCTATCGCGATCGCGGTGGAAAATACCAGGGCCAAATCGGCGTCACGCTGCCAAAAACATGATCGCCCTTGCCGCCGTATTGATGTTGGTCAGCTTGAGCTTGCTGCTTTGGATGATTATCAAGCCGGCGCAGTGGCGTGCATTTGTCGAAAAAGACAACGCGCGGCTGCGCGATAAGGGCTTTCTCAACGAGAAAACCGCGCGCTGGTTGCGCGTGCTTGAGTCGGGCTTGCTGATGCAATTCGCGCTGGTCGTGGTGTTTTTGCTGGGCCTGCTGACGCTGTTGGCACACACTGGCGTGTTGGCCAAAATCTTGTACTGAACGCATAGAAAACAGGGCAGCTATGAGCGATATGAACTTGGTTTGGATGGATTTAGAGATGACTGGACTAGATCCAGACCGCGACTCCATCCTGGAAATTGCCACCGTCATCACCGACGCGGAACTCAACGAGATTGCGCTGGGGCCGGTGTTTGCGATCCACCATCCGCTCGCGCGCTTGCAAGCGATGGATGACTGGAACCGGCGCCAACATAGCGCGTCTGGCCTGTGGTCGCGGGCGCTTGAATCGCAGGTGACCATTGAGCAGGCGCAGGCCGCAACGCTTGCCTTTTTGCAAGAACACGTTGGCCTGCGAAAAAGCCCGCTGTGCGGCAATTCAATTTGCCAGGACCGGCGCTTTTTATATCGGCATATGCCGCAATTAGAGGCCTATTTGCATTACCGCAATGTGGATGTCTCCACGCTTAAAGAACTGGCGCGACGCTGGGCGCCGGGCATTTTTGCAAACCTGAAAAAACAGGCCGCGCATTTGGCGCTGGCCGATATACGCGAATCGATTGCGGAACTAAAATACTATCGTCAATCGATGGGTGCGTTAGGCGGTTTGCGCTGATCAATCAGGCCTAGCGCGCGATCTAATCGCCAGCGATCGACGCGCACCGCATCACTTTTGGAAAATCCTTGGGTATCCAGGCGCGCGTCGATCGCGATACTCAAAATTGCCGCGGCGCTGCGCGCGCAGAGCAATTCAGGGCGCGCATGGGCGTGCAACAGCACCAGCCGTTCGGCTTCGAACTTGAGCGCCGTGGGTCCTAGGGGCCGATGCTTCGGGTCGTCGGTTTCACTCAAGCGCTGAAACATCGACTGTATCTGCTCGCTAAGCGCCGCTGGCTCGCGCGCCTGACTCAAAACCTGCGCGCGCAACTGTTCAAATTTAAGCGCGACTTGCGCGCTGCCCGCAACCGCGCGCGCATGGACCAACGCCTGGTGTTCCCAGGTCCACGCATCGAGGAGCTGATAGCGCGCAAACGCGCCGAGGGTTGACACCAGCTGGCCCGCACTGCCGTTGGGCTTAAGTCTTGTATCGACTTCAAACAGTCGGCCAGCGCCGGTTTGCGTGGTCAGAATGTGCAGCAGGCGCTGCGCGATGCGTCGGTAAGCGCTCGACGGTTCGGCTTGATCGTCGAGCAAAAACAGTAAATCAAGGTCCGATTGCGGGCTCAGTTCGCCCGCGCCAAGCGAGCCGTAGCCAATGACTGCAATGCCCGCGCCGAGAGTCGCCGGATCGAGTTTCAATGAGCTGGCGACCGAGTCGATCGCCAGCTTGAGTGAGCGCGACAGCAGCAGCTCGGCGAGTTCGCTAAAGCGCTCAAGTGCGGTGGTCGCATCAATCCGCGCATCGAGATAGCTCAAGCCAATGCGAAACAGCTGCGCGGCGCGAATCTGGCGCAAAGCATCCATATCGGCTTCAAGATCCAGCGCATTTGCGCTACTCAAGCGCGCGTCCAACCGAGTGCGCACAATGGTCGCGGATTCCAGCTCAAAGAGCCGCGGATCGATCAGCTCATCGAGCAAAATCGGCTGATCGATAAGCGCCGATACCAGCCAATTACTGCGCGCGGCGAGCGTGAGCACGCGCTCCTGGACCAGCGGCTGCTCTGCAATCAGCGCCAAATAGGTGCCGCGCTTGAGCAGCGCTCCCAGCAAGCGGAACACGCGCTCGGCAGTGGCCTCGGGGAGGTCGGTGAGCTGCGCACGATGGGCCAGCTGTGGCAACAATTGATCGAGATAGCCCTCAACGCGCAGGCTTACCCGCTCGGCACGCGCGAGGGTGCGCAAACGCTCGACCATCGCGGCGAGCCAACCGTCAATAACCGGGAGCTGCAGCCGATTGGGCTCGCTCACTTTCAGCACGCTTTCGAAAGCCGCGCGCACGCCGTTGCGGGTGCGCAGCAGCGCCTGCTCGAGCGCGACCGAATCGCTGAAGCCCAAGCTCTGGCTGATCCGCAAATGCATCTCAGGGTCGCTCGGCAGCGCGTGGCACTGCTGGTCGTGCGCCATCTGCACGCGGTTTTCAACGCGCCGCAGCAGTTCATAGTGATCGAGCAGCTCGCTTAACTCGGGGCCTCGTTCTGGGCGCAGCTCGATCTGCGCTGCGAGCGCTTGATACAGCGATGGCGTGCGCAAGCTCGACTCGCGACCGCCGCGAATCAACTGTTCAAGCTGGATTAAAAACTCGATCTCGCGAATACCGCCGCGACCGAGCTTGAGATCGTCATCTCCGCCATCGCGCGCCACTTTGCGCTCAATCTCTACCTTCATATCGCGCAAGCCTTTTAGCGCGGTGAAATCGAGGTAGCGCCGATACACGAAGGGTTTCAGCAGCCCGAGCAGGCGGGCGCCAAGGCTTTTGTCGCCAGCGCACGCGCGCGCTTTGATCCACGCATAGCGCTCCCAGTCGCGGCCTTCAACTTGGTAGTAGTGCTCGGTCGCGTTCAGGCTCAAGCTCAAGCGACCCGACTCGCCAAACGGACGCAGCCGCATGTCCACTCGGTACACCAGTGCGGCAGGATCGCTCAAAGTTGCAATCAGGCGCTGGCCTAGGCGCAGAAAGAACGCCTCGTTGTCGATCACCCGCGCGCCGTCGGTTTGGCCGTGATCGCCGAACACAAATATCAGGTCCACATCGGACGAGAAATTAAGCTCACCGCCACCCAGCTTGCCTAGCGCCATCACACACAGCGCCTGGGGTTCTAAAGCGGCATTGCGCGGCGTGCCATGGACAGAACAAAGCGCGGCAAAATGATGCGCATAGGCCTGCTCGATCAGCGCATCGGCCAAGTCCGAAAGCGCGCGCAACGAACGTCGAATCGGCACTAATTGGAGGATTTCAGCACAGGCAATCTGAAACGCGAGCCGCACCCGCATGCGCTGCAGGCCCAAATTAAAAGATGCCAGATCGTCGGCCTGGACGCGCGCGTGCACGGCCATTTGCTCAAGCCAGGCGAGCATGTCGGCGTCGTCTAGCGCCAAAAAATCGGCCCAACCTTGGGGATCCTGGGCGTACGCGTTAGCCAAAGCGCTGGAGGCATCCGTGCAGCGTTTGAAGGCGCTTAAATCCACGGATTAGCGCTCGTCAAGCTGTTGAAAGAGATCAAACAGCAGCCGCTGATCGTGGCTGTCCAATTGCGCGTTTTCATCGCCCCGAAAATGGCGTCGATAAGCGCGCACAGCGGCGTCAATATTGCGCAAATCGTAGCCCATCAGACGCAAAGCGCTAAACGCGTCGAAACCCTCAGGCGGATCTGCCAATTGCGCGCGCGGCCACAGTCCAAACCCAGCTTCCGCGAGAGTTGCCCACGGGAAATAGCGGCTGGGATCCGCCTTGCGCCCAGGCGCGATATCGCCATGCGCCCACACCTGACGGGGATCAATCCCTTGCCGCTGGGTAATATCAAGCAGCAGCCTGAGCAGCGCATCGATTTGTGGCTTCGCGAACGGCGCTTGCCCATTGTTGTCGAGCTCAATGCCAATCGAGCGCGAATTGAGATCCGCCAAACCGTGCCAATGCCCAGTGCCGGCGTGCCAAGCGCGCTGCTCCTCGCCCACCAGCTGCGCGATACGCCCATCTGAGCCGATCAAATAGTGCGCGCTGACGCGTCCTTGCGAATTGCGCGTTTTAAGCACCCGCAGAGCTTGCTCGAAACCGTCCATCGCGGTGTGGTGCAGCAAAATGATGTCGGCTTGACGCGCATTGAAATTCACCGATGGCGACCACTCCGCCAGCGGGCTTCTACCCGCGTTACTTGCGCAGCCGCCTAAGCTGGCTAACGCAACTATTGAGGCGAGGCGCCAGGCGAATAGCATGAGGCCCCTAACTTGCCGCATTGTCAGTGGCGCGCGCCCGCGCACTCGGTGTTTTGGCGGCTCAAGCGCGCCGCTTTCGCCCAGGCCGCACACGCATCGATTAGCGCGCCGAATTCAAAGGGCTTTTTGATGTGCGCGTTGCAGCCCGCTTGCAAACAGCGCTCAGCATCGCCGCTCAATGCCATCGCTGTGATCGCTAATATCGGCTGCAGACAGCCTCGTACGCGCAGCTCGCGGGCGAGCTGTAAACCATCCATGCGCGGCATCTGGATGTCGGTCAAAATCAGGTCGGGCTGCTCCTCCAACCCGTCAAGCAGGGTCAACGCAGCAAGCCCGTCTTCGGCAAAATCAAGCCGCGCACCGGCGCGCGTGAGGTGATGCGCCAGCAGCAAGCGATTGTCCTCGCAGTCCTCGACGATCAGCACATGCACGCCCTGCAACAAGCCGGCGACGGAAACCGCAGGTCTGGTCTCCTCCGGCGTGGCAATCGCCAAACGCATGGCCTGCGGCTCAAGCAGCACGCCCAAAGCGCGCTGATCCAGCGGCAGCTTGAGCGCAAACGTGGAGCCCAGCTCGCTGGTGGCCTCCAGGTACAAATCACCACCGAGTCGCTGAGCTAAGCGCTTGCTTAAGCTCAAACCCAACCCAGTGCCACCAAAGCGCCGAGCCACCCCAATATTGCCTTGCTGAAAAGGCTCAAACAGCTGCATTTGCTGATCATCGGTAATGCCCATTCCGGTATCGATGACGCTCAACACCAAGCGCGCATCTTGCGGGCGCTCGTGCAATTCCAAAGAAACGCTGAGCTTGATTCCGCCGCGTTCGGTGAACTTCATCGCGTTGCTGATCAGGTTCAATAGCACTTGGCGCACGCGCAAATCATCCGACGTTATTTGCATTGGCAGCGCACTTAAAATCTCGAGTTCAAAGCTCAGCCCACGCAACCGCGCGCGCTCGCTGAGCAAGCCGACCATTTCGCGCAGCAGCTCGGCCAGGTTGACCTGCGCGCTCGCCACTTCAAGCTTGCCCACTTCGATTTTCGAAAGGTCCAGGATGTCGTTGATCAACGTGAGCAAATGCCGGCTGTTGCGTCGAATTGATTCGATCACCGTGTGCCGATCGAGACCAACCCACTCGGTATCCAGCAGTTCCGCGTAGCCAAGAATGGAAGTCATTGGCGTGCGGATTTCATGACTCATATTGGCCAGAAATTCGCTTTTTGCGGCGTTGGCGCGTTGGGCGATGAAGCGCAGCTCTTTGCTGTTTTCGTAGCTCAGCTCAAGCGCCATCTCGCGGGCTTTCTCAACGGTAATGTCGCGCGTAGCGCCAATCAGGCGCAGCGGCCGCCCATCGAGATATTCGCAGCGACCGCGCGAGCGAATCCAAATCGATCGACCTGTCGCGGTGGTCGCTGGCAGCTCGTGCTCTGAGGTTTGTGCATCATTGATTGCTTGGGTAATCCACGCTTTAGCTCGCTCCTGCTCGGGGGCGGCTAAAAACTGCAAAACCGTGTCGATGCCCATTGGCTCAGCCTCAGGCTGATCGAACAGGCGTCGCGTCTGCCGCGTGGCGACTACTTCGTGGGTTGTCAAATCAATTGCCCAGCCACCGGTGCCTGAAATTTCCTCGATACTCTCTAACAGCTCCACATTGAGCCTGAGTCGCTCGCGCTGTTCCACCAGCTCGGTAATGTCGGCGTGGATTGCCATATATCCGCCGCCGCCGCCGTCTTCTTTGGACAGCAATTGGACATCCACATCGGTCCAGTAGCGTCGATTACCTTTGCCAAAATTTAACACCTCAACCCGACCGCCCGGCGGCCGGGTTTGATCACGTTCGAGCAGTTTTTCAGGCCGCGTGTTGGAACCACCGAGCAGCTCGCGAGTCGTCAGCCCCCGGGCCTCAGTCAAAGTAAAGCCGCTCATGCGCACAAAGCCATCGTTTACCCAGGTGATGCGCTGTTCGTGGTCGGTCACGATGACCGCGTTGGTAGTCGCTTTTGCAATCAGCGCGAGCCGCTCAAGCTCGGCGCTGCGCTCGCGGATCGCGGTTAAGTAGCGTTTGCTCAGTTGCCAAACGCCGAAGGTCAACGTGAACAACGTGAAGATCACAATGCCGCCGATGCGCGCGGTAGCGGTACTTCTGGACGCAGCAGCTGCGGCCCGCCGAGCGTCGATCTGCTCGTTGAGCGTCTCTTGTGCAAAACGCAGATCGCTGATCGCGACATACACACTTTGCGCGTCACGCGTGCCGGAAGTGGGCGCACTCAGCTGCTCGCTAGCAAGCCTTGATCGCTGCAGCGCTGCCAGCGTGTAATTCTCGCCCATCACGCGCACATAGCGATCCAGTTTTGCTTGAGAATCGGCGATCACGCGTGCGAGTAGGGCAGCCTGTCGCTGCTGCTGTTGCTCAGTCGAGATTGAACCATCCACTAGCAGGCTGAGCGTTTCAAGTACGATCAGCTCGCGACTTAGCACCTCTTGCAACGCGTTTTCAGCCTGCAGTTTCTCGCGTTCCCGATTTCCATACAGCAAACTGCTTACTAGCAAGCCGCCAAAAAATAGCGCGATAAACACGCCGACCCACGCCGCGCGCCAGCCCATGTCGCGCTCAAGCGGAAAGGCCACCGCTCCGCGCTTGAGCCGCACCGGTCGAATGATCACTAAAATTAAGCCGAGCGCTGGAGTGAGCAGCACCACGAACCAAAACGCGGCTCCCCAATCGCTGGCGGAAGGCGGGAAATTGGCGCTCAGCAGCGCAAGTGCGACCGCTGCTGCAATCACCCCGAGCACTGAATTGTACGTTGAACCTTTAAGAATTTTCACTAAGCTTCCGCATCTGCGCACCTAGTTTAACCCCGCGATGTGCAAAGTGCGGCGCGTGCCTTTGAGCGGATCGCTCATCGGCGCTATCCTTAGACCTCCTCTCAAGCGTTGCTGGGTTACTGGAATGATCGACTTCAATTCCTATTTAAAACTGATGGCGCATAAGAAAGCCTCAGACCTTTTTATCACCGCCGGTGTAGCGCCGTCGATGAAAGTCCACGGACGCATTGGCCCGATTGCCCAGCAGCCGCTGACCGGCTCACAAGCGCGCGATATCGTGCTGTCAGTCATGAGCCCGCCGCAGCGCGAGGAATTTGAAAAAACCCACGAATGCCAGTTCGCGCTGCAAGCCACCGGCATCGGGCGTTTTCGCGTATCGGCGTTTTATCAGCGCAACAACGTCGGCATGGTGCTGCGCCGCATTGAAACCAAAATCCCCTCTCTCGAATCGCTGCATTTACCACCGATCCTAAAAACCCTGGCGATGACCAAGCGCGGCCTGGTGCTGTTTGTCGGCGCCACGGGCTCCGGTAAATCGACGTCGTTGGCCGCAATGGTTGGCTATCGCAACCTCAACTCGACCGGCCACATCATCACCATCGAGGACCCGATCGAATACGTACACAAACACGAAGGCTGCATCATCACCCAGCGCGAAGTGGGCATTGATACCGACTCCTGGGACAACGCGCTCAAAAACACGCTGCGCCAGGCGCCGGACGTGATCTTGATTGGCGAGGTGCGCACCCGTGAAGGCATGGACTTCGCGATCGCCTTTGCGGAAACCGGGCATCTTTGTCTGGCTACTTTGCACGCCAACAACGCCAACCAAGCGATGGATCGCATCTTGCATTTCTTTCCCGAAGATCGCCGTTCGCAGCTGCTGATGGACCTATCGTTAAACCTCAAAGGCATCGTTGCCCAGCAGCTCATTCCAACCCCGGATGGCAAAGGTCGCCGGGTTGCTGTCGAGGTGATGCTCGGCACGCCGTTGGCCCAAGACTACATTCGCAAAGGTGAGATCCATAAGCTCAAAGAGCTGATGAAAGAGTCGGTCAATCTCGGCATGAAAACCTTTGACCAAGCGCTGTTTGAGCTGTACCAGGCAGGTGAAATTTCCTACGAAGACGCGCTGCGCCACGCCGACTCAACCAACGAGGTGCGCCTCAAAATCAAGCTCAGTCAAGGCGGCGACGCGCACACTTTGGCCGCTGGCCTTGAAGGCGTGGAAGTGCTCAAGGAATACACCGGCACCAAGTTTATGTAGGGCAGCGTTAACCCTTGAAGCGCTTGAGCCGCTGGATGAAGTTCAGCGGCACCTGGTAGAGATCTTTGGTGCCCACCCGCTTGCGCTCCAATAGCGCCCAATCGCTGAGTTCTTTGAGGTCGGCTTTCGCAGTGTTATTGGAAATTTGGTGCGAGGTTTGGTGCGATATCGCGGTGAAGGTCGCCCCCGGATGGCGCACCGCGTAGCTGACCGCTGCGCGCTGGCGAGCATTGAATCGCGCGCTAAAACGCGTGAATCCATCAAGCGCCTTGAGTTCCTCGCGTTTGCGTTCCAGGTAGCGATGTAAGTAACCGAATGACGCTTCGATCACGGTGAGCTGGTGAAGGACAAAGTAAGTAACGTCGTCTTCATCGGCCTGGGCATGTTCGAACGATTCCAGGTACTGCTTGGGCTGCGCCAAAATCTGTCGGGAAATCGCCAGATACTCAGCAATCCGATATCCGCGTGCCAGCATCACCCAATAAAACAGAGCGCGCGCAGTGCGCCCATTGCCATCTTGAAAGGGGTGAATGTAAGCAAGACCGTAGTGCACCAAAATGGCGCGCACGATCGGCGGGATCAGTTCCTCTTCATCGTCCGGGGCATTGGCAAATTCGATTAACGCAGCGATACGCTGCGCGATTTCGTGCGCATGCGGCGGCTCAAACACCGGCTTTGAACGCGTCTTGCTGACCAGCATCACGCGAACATCCTCAGCCGTTTGAAAGCGGCCCACCGCGTGCTGATCAAGCGTGTTCTCGGTCAAGATGCGCTGCAGGTCTAGCAGCCGATTGACCGACAGCGGCAGGTCACGCCACGCCACGATTTGCTGCATCGCGCGATAGTTGTTGACGATCATTTGCTTGCTGAGATCGAGCGGCCGCGCCTGGCTGCGCAGCATCTCCTTGGCCGCATCTACGGTGCTGACAGCGCCTTCAAAGAGGCTTGAATGGATCGCCTCCTCCATCAGCGCGCTTACCCGATAGCGCGATGGCGCATCGGTCGGCGTATCGCGCAAATTTGGATCGACGCCTTGCGGCATTGCGCGCTCAATTCGGCGCAGCACAGCGTGCATGCGCGGGGTAAGATTTAGCTGCATTGGCCGCCCGGATTTGGCCGTGAGCTGGGTGAGATCTATCCGATTTGCGGCGCGTTTAATCTGCAACGCCAGCCAGTACTCTTCGGGACGCAAACCCTCGGGCGCTGCCCGGTAGGCAAGCTCGGCCCACGGCGCATAGGCGCGATCGTCTATGGTTTTGCCAAGACCAATCAAGCGCTCCAACAGTTCCGGCGGGGCTTTTTCAAGCAATGCGGCAAAGCGCGGGCTGGAATTCATCTCGCAACTTTACGAAAATTGCGAGAGAGTTGCGAGAGTTGATTACTAAATCCTATAAAACAATGGTTTAAGCGATTTGCGCAGAATATTGAATTGATCGCGTGTGACGAATTCAATGCCAGCTGCAAACCACTTTGCCGCAGTTGCCTGCCTCCATCAAATCGAAGCCGGTTTGAAAATCGTCGATGGTAATTTGATGGGTGAGGACCTTTTGCAGCGGGAAACCGGTGAGCACCATCTGGGTCATTTTGTACCAGGTTTCATACATTTTTCGGCCGTAGATGCCTTGCAAGGTGAGGCCTTTGAAAATGACCCGATCCCAATCGATCCCCGCTCCGCGCGGCAAGATCCCGAGCAGCGCTACTTTGCCGCCGTGGTACATGCAATCGAGCATGTCGTTGAACGCGGCTTGGTTGCCAGACATCTCCAGGCCCACGTCGAAGCCTTCCATGTGCAGCTCCTTCATCACGTCGCGCACCGACTGCTTGGAGACGTTCACCACCCGAGTGGCGCCCATATCGGCGGCGAGCTTTAGGCGAAAGTCATTCACATCGGTGACCACCACATTGCGCGCGCCAACGTGTTTGCAGATGCCCGCTGCGATGATGCCGATGGGCCCAGCGCCGGTGATCAGCACGTCCTCGCCGATCACATCAAACTCAAGCGCGCAGTGCGCTGCGTTGCCGTAGGGATCAAAAAAGGCCGCAAGTTCAGACGGAATTTGATCCGGAATGGGCCACAAATTGGAGGCGGGCACCGCAATATATTCAGCGAACGCGCCGTTGCGGTTCACGCCGATACCCACCGTGTGCGGGCACAGATGCTGTTTGCCCGCGCGGCAATTGCGGCACAC
>Ga0105048_10007320_pt1 | contig 17737 bp, 18 predicted proteins | sample MAT05_FD_78382 | JGI IMG/M metagenome (GOLD analysis project Ga0105048, IMG submission 78382) | Freshwater microbial communities from Lake Fryxell liftoff mats and glacier meltwater in Antarctica - MAT-05 | ecosystem: Environmental > Aquatic > Freshwater > Ice > Liftoff microbial mat | place...
AATCACGGAGGTCACGGAGGTCACGGAGGCCACGGAGGCAAGGAAATCCCTGACTAAATAGCGGCATTCCCATGACAGCCAGCTGCCGCGCGGGTCGTACGGTAATCAGATGGAATAAGGTTCGCGCGCGTTTCAGCGCAGCCCCTATTGCTATTTCCTCACCACGGCAGGGTTCATGGGAGAAAAATCCAGACATCCAACCACTGATCACAGCGGGCAATACAACGCGCACTTTCAGGCCGCCGCGCAATATCAGGCCGCTGCACACCACCATATGGAGGCGGCACACCATCATGAGCACGGGCAGCACGAAACCGCGATGAAGTACGCCGAGTCGGCGCGAATGCACGGTGACATGGGGTATGCCCACGCGATGGAAGCGATCGAGACCGTGAAGGCACAGGTGAACGACGACGAGGCCATCTGATTCGGCAGCACCGCCGGCCGGGCACCACGATTGTTCGCCCTATCGCCTCGGGCCCGGCAGTTCGCGTGTGGCGCAGTGGATCCCGCCGCCTCCCCTGTTGATGCCAGCGGTGTACATCGACATGACCTGACGGTCGGGAAACAGTCGCGCAAATTGCTGTCGCACGGCTTCGTCCTTCTGTTTCTGGGAATCAGGCATGCCAACTTTCCAGTACTTCGGAATCAGCACGACCTTGTTACTTACGAAGAAGTTGACGTAGCTCGCTGCCGGCACGCGGAATATCGTATCGCCCTTCTGAAAACCATGTCGGCTATACGTGCGGAGATTGGTGTCATCCACCGGGAGCGTAAACTTGAGCTGTTCAATTTCCGGCATCGGAACCCGAACGATGGTCAATCTCTTGCCGTCGGCGGTGCGGGAGTTTCGCAGGATTTTGGCGTTCGCTTCCAGCATCGGATAATTGAGCGAGTCAACGGGACTCTTATCCTTCTCGGCGAGCGGGATGTACGGTAAGATCACCGTGCTGTCGTTGACGAACCGGGCAAGTTCATCGACATGCATGTTGGCGCCGCCGCCGAAGTAGTTTTTGACGAACGGAGCGTCCTGAGGCAGTTTTCGGTCTTCAATCAGCCCCTGTGCAAGCCAGATAATTTTGCGCGCCCCCAACGTACGCTGGAGTTCACCCTCGATCTGTGCAAGCGTCTTCGTCGGGTTTCGCTGCAGGGCCATCTCTTTAATGATCAGGAACGTGCCGTTGCCATTGGTGTCAATGCCACCCCCTTCAAACGCCAATTCACTCGTGACGAGCGGCAGGCGCAGTGTTTCAGCCAATCGCTCTTCCCATTGCCCGAACTTCTTCTCGAACTCCGGCATGGGCGGTTTTGCCAACGGTAAAAACTGACCGTACACCGTGTACACAAAATCGACGATGTGGAGCTTGTCGGCGTCGTCTTTGACAAAAAAGACGTAGTCTCTCACGAAGTAGTCGATGTTGGGGTCAATCACGAAGTCTATGCCGTTTACATCGATCTGGTCTGCTGCCAAAAACGAGCGAGCCTTCGCCTTCATCGATTCGGACGCCACGTTCATCGTCAACTTAACGTGCGGTTGAAGCGCCTTGACCATCGACGACGACACGGAGTCGCGCCGTCCCTCGCCAAACCACGTCAGCCATACACGTTCGTGCGGCTCCCACTCGGCTGGCATGCGCACGCGCTGCGCAAACAACATCGTTGGAACGCACGTCAGCGCGACAATGAGGGCGAGCAACAGCGGACGCTTCGTTGCATGCCGCCGACGCTCGACGGTCTTGAAGACAAAGGGAGCAATGTTCACTGGCGATGGACTCCGTTGCGGAAAGGACGTGGCGCTGGCTGAGTGGGCGAGACGGCGGATGCTGGCGGGACAAGCACTCAACCCAAGGATGGATGTACTCGTTTATACGATGGAGTCTCACCACCTGTTTCACGCGCGGGAAACAGGTCACGCAGCGAACAATGTACGACGCAGCGCGCATTCCGGACAAACCGGTGTAGAATCATCGTGCGGTCCCGAATGTAATCGTATGCAGCACGTCCCCTTTGAGGAGGAACGATGAACACAACACAAACCCTTGCGGCACTGTTGGTACTCGCGTTGACCGCCGCGTGCGGTAACACCGCAGACGGCGCCAGGAAAGACGCCGACAAAGCAGCAGACAAGACAGCCGAGGCTGCCGCGTCTACTGGCGAGAAGATGAGCGGCGCGATGCAAACGACGGAAGTGAAGTCCGCCTTGATGGCGGACACGCGTGTCGACGCCGGCGATATCAACGTCGATACGGACGAAGCGCAGAAGGTGGTCACGCTTAAAGGCACGGTGAAGACGGAAGCACAACGCGTGTTGGCCGGCGAAGTCGCCACCAGCAAGGCGGTGGGCTACAGCATCGTCAACAACTTGACGATCAAACCGTAAGAACCGTGGTGGCGGCTGCCGTGCATCGCGGCGGCCGCCACACTTTCACGTCATGTCCAGTCCCCGCCGGGGCTGCGACAGCGCTTACCCCTGCTGCTCTCGCCCCGGCCCGCGCACCAACCACCAGTGCGTGATCGCGCCAACGACTACCCCGAGTGGTAAACCGAGCAGTCCGGTGACCATGGCCACCAACATCGGGGTTCGCATCGCCGCAACGCCATAGGTGGCTCGCGCGAATACCAGCAGTAGGGCGGAGACACACGCCATCACGACACATGCGGTGCGCGCGACGCGATAGCGTGGAATGAGTCGGCGCGGTTCCGTGGGCGCCAATCGCTGCTGAAAATAGTCCCACACGGCCCGCACGGCGATCTCGGTGCCCGCTGCGGCCGGAAAACGAATGTGCCACGTCACGCTGCCGTTCTTGCCGGTCGTGACCATCCGGAAGTCGAGACATGGCGGTGGCGTCTCGTGCCACTGCAGTCCGCGCAACTCGGTCAGGTGATAAAAGTCGTCGTCGACCATCACCGATTCCTCGGTGACGACGACCTTCACACCGTGCAACGAGCGCTCGGGGTTCACGGTGATCGTATTCTCCCTCCCACCGGCAAAGTGCGGCTGATTTGCCAGAAACTGCTGCCACTCCTGTGGCGACACCGTCCATTTGGCAAGCAGGCGGTGACCACCAAGCAATTGCGCGTGGCGTGCATGCGTGACGCCGAAGGCGATCACTCCGGTCAGGGCAAATATCGACCCGAAGAACGCGAGCAGCACCGTCCCGAACAGCAGCTCGTTCGCTGGCGTGACGTTCAGCGCGGTAAAGGCCAGCACGAGATAGCTGACGCCGACCGCCAGCAATACGACCGAGATGTTGCGCTTTTGTCGGGGAGACCGCATGGGCCAATGTAGCGCGTCCGAGATGTGGGCGCGAGCAAACCAGAATCGATCGCACCTGGCCGAGACGGGCGTGCGTACCGACTGCTAGAATCAGGTATGCTACGCTTTTCGGCTCTCCTCGCGCTCATCGCCTGTGCCGCAAATTCGCTGCAGGCGCAGCTGCTGCAGGGCACCGTCGTGGACAGTGCGGCGCGGCGACCGGTCGCGGGATCGATCGTGATGGCGCTCGACGCGGGCGGTGCGTCGGTGGCGCGCACCATCACCAACCAGCGTGGGGGATACCGCCTTACCGTGCCCGCCACGGCACGCATCATTCGCGTGCTGCATATCGGCTTTCGGCCCTCGGGTGCGGCAGTGCCCGCGTTCGTGAACGGGGCCGCGCAGCTGGACGTCACGCTGTCGTTGCTGGGCACAGTGCTCGACGTCATCGAAGTGCACGACAACCCGAATTGCACGGTGCGACCGGATCGTGCGCAGGCGTTGGCATTATGGGAGCAGGCGCGACAAGGACTGCTGGCCATGGTTGTCGCGCGCGAAGCGATGCCGGCACGTCTCAAGCGCCTGCGCTATGAGCGCACGATGGATGGCACAAGTGACCGCATCGTGCGGCAGGAGGTGACGGTGGATATGGTCACCGGCGCCGCGCGAACGTTCCAGGCGTCACGCTCCGCGCAGGAGTTTGTTCGTGACGGGTTTGTGGATCAGCGGACCGCGATGTGGACGTACTATGCGCCGGATGCGGACGTCATGCTGGAGGACGCGTTCTTTGCCGGTTACTGCTTTCGCGTCATGGAACCGCAGCGCTCACACGCCGGACAGGTCGGCGTCGGGTTCGCCGTAGCAAAACACCGGGCGGGCAACGTCGATATCGATGGTGCGTTCTGGATTGACACGACCGCGCGCGCGCTGACGAGTATTGAGTTTCGCTATGTTGGGCTGGAGAAACAAATGGAACGGTATCGACCGGGCGGTCGTGTCGAGTTCCGGGAAATGTCGAACGGCCTGGTCCTGATCGATCGATGGGCGCTCCGGTTGCTTGCCGTTCGGCTTGACACCTCGTACGTGGAGCGGGAGCGTGCAAGAAACTTGGGGAGCGCTCTGCAAGCGCAAGAACGCGCGACGTTTGAAGTGCACGAAACCGGCGGAGAATTGGCCAGCGCGACGTGGCCCGACGGCGTGCGGTGGCACGCGTCGTTGGGATCGCTGCAGCTTGAGGCGCAGATGCAGGCGGGTGGCGCGGCCGTAGGTACGGCGGTCTCGCTCGAGCATACCAACTACCGCGCTCGCGTTGACTCGTCGGGTACGCTCGTGTTCAACGACCTGTTGCCTGGGCCGTATCGTCTCATCGTGCATGACACGTTGCTGGCGCAGATTGGCGTGACGTTGAAGACTCCCGTGGAATTCGTCGCGGCTCGAGATTCGGTATATCACGCGTCGTTGATCGTGCCCACGGCGTGGGATTATGCGCTGTCACTGTGTCGTGAGCCGAAATCCAATAGTAGTGTGGCGTTCTTTGCGTAAATCACGACGGCCACCGGCATTCCGGTCAGCGATGGTGAGGTGAAAGAGATGCGCAAACTCTCATTGGAAACCGCACAATGGAGTGCGACCGCGTTTGGTGGACCGCCGGATGTAGGCGGCCGCTACTTCAGTTGCTGGCGGTACGACCGTGTTGACACCGTGCAGATCTGGGTTCGGCGTCCAGGCAAGCAACCGGCCTTGACGTTGAAGGCGCTGGCGGGTCGGGTGAATGTGGTGCGTATCGTGCTTCCGCCCTGAGGGGTCGGCGAACGCCTGTGGACTCTGCACGACTGCCGTTGCCGCATGTAGCGCCACGCTCCCATACCAATCCTTGTTCTTGAGTCTGTCACACGCAAGGGTGGCCGCCTACAGTGCCGCTACGGATAGCGACTCGACAGACGCTATCGCGAGGTATCTATGGAACATGGCATTGGCTGCAGCCCTTCAGCCCTTGCTTCACATGGCTGAAGTCGCGTTTCGAAACGCGCTCTTCGACGTCGGACAGCAGACAACCTCGGGCAGAAATCTGACATTTCGCACTGTCGCCTGCTGGTTGGGAATCTCGTAGCCCATCATCAGTCGATATGGGATCGTCGACCGCTCGAGCAGCATGAACGAGCGATTGAATTAATAGCGTGGATGAACCCTCGACTCTCCGCCACAGTGCAATCGGATTGAAAACTTATCTCGGTGTTTGACGCCGGGCCTACTGCGTGATTCACGACGCACCACGCTGGGTTGCGTATACGAGCTGAGCCGCCCAAGCGGTGATCTTCTGAGCGCGGGCCGCCTCGGTGATGGCGCGCCTGCTCGCACGTGCCAGAATCCGTAGTGACGACTGTCAACTGCTGGTCACGGCCTATCCCTTCGAGGGATCGAAGAGCAGAACGTCGCTTCGTTGACATCTGATGTATGATGCGATGACATCTGATGCATGCGCACTGAGTTTTCTTTGATGCGATCGCTGCTTGATGTCAACGTCCTCATCGCGCTACTCGACGCCGATCACACGTCGCATCGCGCGGCGACAGACTGGTTCGTGGAACACGCGCGCAACGGATGGGCGTCGTGTCCCATCACGCAGAACGGATGCGTCCGGATCATGTCGCACCCGTCGTATCCCAACGGGCGTTCCGTCTCTCAGGTGGTCGAGCGGCTTCGGGCCGCCACGGCCACCGATGCGCACCAGTTTTGGACCGATGACGTGTCACTGCTCGACGATCACGTCATTGACAGCAGGCGCGTGCATGGCCCGCGACAGCTCACCGATGCCTATCTGCTCGCGCTTGCCGTGGCGCACGACGGCCGTCTCGTCACGTTTGAAAGGGGAATCCCCTCGTCGGCGGTGGTTGGTGCAAAGCCTCGGCACGTGATCGTTCTGTAGAGGCAGTTCGTTCAGGAGAGGAAAACGGAAGTACAGCCAGGGCACCTCGTGAGGAGCGGCGCCCTCCTGGATTCTGGACGGCGAACCGTGAGGCTGCATCCGAAGCGGAGACTGATGCGAACGCAACAACATGCTATCTCTGTCAGGCACGCTCCTACTCGGCGCTGTGTTCGCGTCCGCCAGTCTGGGTGCAACGAGCGTCATCCGATCGCGGCTTCCCCTCCCCGTGACAGCGCGCGACGTTCCACGTCTCGTACTGCCCGACAGCGGATGGGTGACGGCCGGTGACGGCGCTCATGTGCGGATCACGGGACTGCCCGCTGGCGCAAGCATCACGTTGCGTGCACGTCGAACGGTACTGGTTTCCCGTTGGGCCGATAGCGTCTATGTCAACGACACGGTCGTCGTCGAGTCGTGGGCGCGCTACGCGGCCACACGAAGCGGAAACGTAGATATTGATCGCGCGGCGCCGTTGGATGGTTCATGGAGTGGCCGAGACCCGCTCGGACTCTTTTGGTCCATGCGCCGCGTCGCGGCGAGTTCGCCCACGGAGCTTTCGCGGGAGCGCAATCGCATCGAGCTCAAGGTGTTCGTCGGTGATCGCCCGCCACTGGAGGGATCGCTGCGACTTCGCCTTAGCGGTCGACCACTTGTGTCGCGCGTGGTTATCGCCCCCGGCCTCGTCGGTGCGTTCGTTGCACCGCGTGACGCACAGCGCGTACCGGTGGTGATTGCGCTTCACGGCAGCGAGGGAGGAGACACGCTTTCGAATGTAGAGCTGGCGACGCGTTTTGCTGCGCGTGGTTACGCGGCGTTCGCCGTGTCATATGTGGCGTATCCATGGAACGGTGGATTGCCCGGCGTACCCACAGCATTTGACAGCATCGCCGTCGAGACGCTTGACCGAGCGCGTGCATGGCTCGCGACACGCCCTGAAGTCGACTCCAGCCGGACGGTTGTCTGGGGCGTGTCGAAAGGCGGTGAGTTGGCGATGGTAACGGCCGCTCGCAGGCGCTGGCCGCGCGCTGTCATCGGGTGCGTGCCGAGTGATGTGATGTGGGCTGGGTATGGTCGCGACCCGGCACCCGGTGAGGTGCTTACGTCATGGTCCGATAACGGTGCGCGCTTACCGGCGATTCCCTATGACGACTACGCCGACGTGTTTGCCGGCCGCGCAACACCTCGGCAAGTGCATGACCGCAGTCGTGCGAATCACCCCGCCGACGCGGAACGTGCGCGCATTCCGATCGAGGCGTCACGCGCCTCGCTGTTGCTGCTGGGTGCCGAGCAGGACGAGGTCTGGGCGTCGGGTTCCATGGTGCGCTCGTTGACGCAGACGTTGCGCGTAGCGCGGCCGCAGCTGAGTGCCGAATCGACCGTCTATCCCGACGCGGGTCATGGCATTTGTGGACTTGGCACGAGCCCCGTCGCCACGTTTGGCGACACAGCAAGCGGCGTCGCCATCGGCACCGCGAAAGCAGGTGCGGATGCGTGGCAGCGGACGGTCCGGTTTCTCACGGAGGCGATGCCGCCGACACCGAAGCCCGCGCCGGCCCGTGCAAGTGAACGGCGCAAGTGATGCTCCCTATTCGATCAACGCGATCGCGGTCCTGACGATCGACCGGCGCGAGCGGGGCCGAAGCAGTGCACGCAAGCCAACGCCGAATCAGGTCGCGCAAGGCAAGCGCTCTACCTTCCCAACGGCGCTCCCATAGGTATCATCAAGGCAAGACACCGCGTTGATACCCTTCGCGCAAGGAATTCCCGCCATCGAACTGCCAACGAACACGATTCGCCGCCCGGCACCGGCACCGGCACGCCCGTCGCTTGCCGCGACGGTCGATGTCGAAACCCCGGAATTGGTGGTGCTGTCGTATACCGTGGCCGGCGTTGGATCGCGCACCACGGCTGCACTCATCGACTACGCGATCTGTATCGGCGCGTTCCTCGCCATCATCGCCGCGGCCGTGCAGTTCCAGACCTCCTTCGTGCCCGTCTCCATACGCCGAGCGTCCACGGCGTGGGCTGTGGCACTGCTTGGCATTGCCCAGTTTGTCCTTCTGTGGCTGTATTACGTGCTCTTCGAGGCGTTCGCCGACGGCCAGACGCCGGGCAAACGCATGATGGGTCTGCGTGTGGTGCGCGACGGGGGGCTGTCCGTCACGTTCGAGGCGGCGGCGATTCGCAACATCGTTCGCATACTCGACATGCAGCCGCTGTTCCTGTACGCGGTCGGCTTGGTATCGCTTATCGCCAGCCCGCGCGGCAAGCGGCTTGGCGATCTGGCGGCTGGCACCATTGTCGTGAAGGAAGACCTGGTCACGCAGCCCATGGTGGCGGAGCGCAGCCATAAAGCGCCCGACGCGTCGCCGCTGCCGATCTCGGCCAAGCTGTCCGACGCGGAGTTTCAGCTGCTCGACCGCTTCGTGCAGCGGCGCATGGAGTTTGCGCCGGAGCGGCGCGCGCATCTTGCGCTCGGTCTGGCGGAGCAGCTTCGTGGCGCGCTCTCGCAGGAGTCCACGCAGCTGCCGGTCGCACAGCTCGTGCGTCTGCACGACGAAGAATTCGCGGCGCGTGCACGCGGCGTCGCTTCGCGCGACGACACGGGCGCGGCGCGCGAACGACATCGCATCGTGGCCACCAACGCACCACGCTGGTCCAGGTTCGCGCGCGTTCTCGAGACGGCGCAACGCGGTGGACTGGCCGGCCTCGGCGAGAATGGCGTGCGGGCCTTCGTGCAGGACTACCGCGAAATGACGGCAGACCTCGCACGTCTGCGCACCGCCACGCGCGGACAGGAATCGGCGGAACTCTTCTACCTGAACCGCCTGGTCGCGAGCGCGCACAGTCTGTTGTACCGACGGCGCTCGTTCACACTCCGGCGCTTCATCGCGTTCCTGTTCGGCGACGTTCCAACAGAAATCCGCGCGTCCGCCGTGCCGATCGCACTGGCCAGCGCCATGCTCTTCGGGCCGATGCTCATTGCCGGGCGCGCAGTCGCAACCACGCCATCGCTTGCGCCGGAGCTGCTGCCCGCCGGCATGCTCGCACGCGCAGAGCAAGGCGTGATTGATGCCAAACGCGGCAAGGGCTACATCGAAGATCCTCAAGTGTACCGCCCGGTGATGGCGTCACGCATCGCGACGAACAATGTGCAGGTCACCTTCATCGCGTTCGCCGGCGGCATGACAGCCGGGCTGTTTACCACATGGCTGTTACTCACCAACGGCGTCAGCATCGGCGCCGCGATCGGCCTGTACATCTCGAAGGGGATTGGCGCGCTGATCCTGTCGTTCATCGCACCGCATGGCGTACTGGAGCTGTCGGCCATTGTTATTGCTGGGGGCGCGGGCTTTCTCCTCGCCAAGGGCATGCTGCTGCCGGGCAATCACACACGACGCGCGGCACTGGCGCTCAACGGCGCGCGTGCATTTCGGTTACTCGCCGGCGCCACGTTCCTGCTCGTCTTTGCCGGTGCCATTGAAGGGTTCATCTCGCCCAATGCATCACTCTCGCTCAATGCGAAGCTCGCAGTGTCGGCAACGACCGCGGTACTGCTGGCGCTCTATCTGTTCACAGGGCGTCGGCCAATGGCATCACCAATGGCAACACCAATCGAAACATCACTCACAGTGCGCCCCGCGCTTTAAGCTCGAGGTAGCGGTTGACCACGCCGGCGGTCATCGTCTGCGGGGACACGTCGAGCACGACCACGCCCGCGCGTCGCATCCGTTCCAGGACCTCATCGCGGGCCTGGATTACTTCCTCCGCCGCCGCACTCTCGAACAAACCCGATGCCGTGGCGTCCGCGCTTGGCCTGGCGGCGGCGAACAGGGCATCGTTGCGCAGTGCCACGACCAGCACGAGATGACGCGCCGCACTGCGCGAGACGTGCGCCAGCAGTGCCTGTGACGCACGCACATCGATCACGTCGGTGAAAAACACCACCAGCGCACGTTTCCCCTGGTGCGCGGCCAGAAACCGAAATGCCGTGGCGTAATCGGGCTCGCGCGACGTCGCTGTTACGGGAATGAACGCGTCGCGCACCAGGTGCAGTGCAGCGCGACTGGCTTGCGGTGGCACAAAGGCGCGCACCTCGTCGTCGAAGACCAGTGTGCCTACGCGGTCGCCTGTCGCCGAGGCGATGTCGGTGAGAATGAGCGCCGAGCTCAACGCATGTTCGAAGCGCGAGAACTCGCCCGAGAGCTGCGTCATGCCGCGTCCGGCGTCGACCAAGGTGATCACCGTTTGCGAGCGTTCGATCGTGAACTCGCGCGTGATGAGCTTACCCTTCTTTGATGTGGCCTTCCAGTCCACGTGGCGTGGATCGTCGCCGCGCACGTACTCGCGCAAGCTGGCGAACGCCTGCCCTTCCCCCTTGTGGCGCAACACACGCAGCCCCAGCGCCCCCAGGCGATTCTGCATGGCCAGCAGACGATAGCGCCGAACACCGGACAGCGACGGAATGACACGAATACCGTCGGAGGTGTTCAGCCTGTAGCGCGCACCCACGAGGCCAATCCCTGTAGTCACCCGCACACCGATCGGCCCAAGCGGCGCGACACCACGAGCCTTGCCCACAACGTGCACACGCACGGTCTGTGCGGAACGCTTCGGCACGTCGACCCGCGTCACACCGGCGCCACCCTGAATGAGTAGCGGCAACTGGTCGTGCAGCTCCACCACCAGCGTACGCCCGGTCCGATTCGTGACGGTGTATGTGCCCTCGAGTTCATCGCCGATGCCCACGGTGTTCGGCATGTCGCGCTCCACATTGAATGCGGCGCGAGCCGGCAACAACAGCAGGTCGACGACGGCAGCCACAAGCAGCAGGACCAGCGCGCCGACTCCGGCGTATGTCCCGAATGGCGCCGACAACATCCAGAGCGGTGCCGTGATGGCGCCATACAACGCCAGGCGCCGCTGCGGCGCGTAGCGCAGCAGCACGTGCATGACGTTGCCAACGGCGGCGAGCACGCTTACTTCGGCGCCGTGATGCGCAACAGAATCGCCGACAGCGCTTCGTCGGCTGAACGGCCTTCCACCTCGAGTTCGGGCGAAAGCGTGACGCGATGGCGCAGCGCGGAGAAAACGCGGTCCTTCACGTCGTCCGGCGTCACGAACGCACGGCCTTCAAGCACGGCCGCTGCGCGCGCGGCGCGCATGAGCGCGACGGTGGCGCGTGGCGACGCACCAAGTGAGAGCGATGGCTCCTCGCGCGTGGCGCGCGTGATCGCCGTGATGTATTCCTGCACGTCGGGCGCTACGCGTACGTCGTCGGCAAGCGCGCGCAGCGCCAGCGCCTCGCCCGCCGCCAGCACGGGTGCGGAGAGTGGCACCGTCGTGCTCTCCGGATTAAAACCGGCTTCGTGGCTGGCCAGCATCGCAAGCTCCGCCTCACGCGACGGATAGCCCATGATGGTCTTGAGCAGGAACCGGTCGAGCTGCGCCTCGGGCAAAGGGTAGGTGCCTTCATGTTCGACCGGATTCTGCGTCGCGAACACCGTAAACAGCGGATCGAGCGGGCGCGTAACGCCATCGGTCGAGACCTGTCGCTCCGCCATCGCTTCAAGCAACGCGGACTGCGTTTTGGCCGGCGCACGATTAATCTCATCGCCCAGCAACAGGTCGGTGAAGATCGGTCCCGGCTGAAACTCAAAGCCGCGCGATGCATCGCGCAACATGGCAATACCCGTCAAGTCGCTGGGCATGAGGTCGGGCGTGAATTGCACGCGCGTAAACCGCACAGCGAGTGCGCTGGCGAGCGTGCGCACCAGCAGTGTCTTGGCCGTGCCGGGTACGCCCTCGACAAGTAGATGACCGCGGGCGAGGAAGGTGATCAGTGCGTCGTCGATGGCCGCGTCCTGCCCCACGATACGTGCAGCGATGGCGGTACGCAGACGGCGCATGATGTCGGCGCCCTGTTCGATGGTGAGACTCATCGGGAGAGTGGTCGGGTGAGTGGTCCGGAGAGTGGTCCAGAGGGTGTTCGTGATAGTGTCATGGTGGTTTCGATATGTTGTACGGCTTTCCCGACGGCGCGAAAGTCTGCGACAGGCATGGCTTCGTTGAGCGCCCTGCGCACCGTGGCCACGTCACCGGCGAGTGCTGGCTTCACCTCGGCGACGCGCGCCAGGAACGCATCATCCGGATCGTCCGCATCGCCACGCGACGCTCCGCCGTCGCGCACGCGATCCCGCACGCGGCCACGTTCCACGCGTCGCCGTACACCGCGCACCAAACGTCGCGTGCTGGTGCGCGTGGCACCTACCTGCAAGTAGGCGCGGGACAGGGCGTCTACATGTTCCAGCGGAGAGCGACGCTCGACACGCGTTTCGTCACGCGGCGGCAGCACGCGTGGCGCGGCCGCGAGCAATAACACCAATCCGGCGATGGCGAGCTGCAGCACCGCGTGGCCGGAGGGCACGTCTGCGAGGTAGCGCCGCATGATACCGATCATGCCATTGTTCAGGCGCCGCTGATGAAACTCATCGAACACGATGCGCCGACGCGGGGCCGTGCCACCCGCTTCCAGGAAGCGCAGCGTTGCCGCCGCCGCGAGATCGAGACCATAGCTGCATTCGCGCAGCGCGTCGTTGCGAAAGATGTCCGGATCGGCCGCGACGACAATGCGGCCCGCGCCGTACGGGAAACCGATCATCGCGGCCGTGGCGATTTCTTGTTCGGTGCTATCTGCGACACTGGGGCTTGGTGCGCTGTCGGTCCCTGCCCTCCCGCTGTCTGCGCGGTCACTGTTCGCGCGATCGCTGCTCGCACGATCGCTGCTCGCTGAGGCGCTGTTCGGACGGTTCTGGTTGCTGCGGGCGTTCTTCGTACCGGAATCCGCGCGCACCGTAGTGCGTGTCCGATCGCGTGTGATGTACACGAACCCTTGCACACGATCCGCATACAGTCCTTGGCCGCGCAGCGCCAGCAAATGCGCGCTGCCCAGCCAAAGGGCTTGTCGCGTGAACTTCGTCTTGAAAGGCGTCCGGCATCCGCGCGCGACGCCGCGCGTGAGATCGATGTAGGCACTCGCGGGGCCGACTTGCAGCCGCAAGGAGTCCGAAAACGCTTTGGTCCCGTCGCCAAGGACCAGCAGCAACGCACCACCACGTCGCACGTGCGCGAGTGCAACGCCCACTTCCTCCGGCTTGATCGGCACCGTGGGGTCGAGCACCGCCTGAATCACGTTCGTCGAGTCTGGTGTGCGCCCGCGCGTATCGCGCGCCGTCTGCCATCCGAGGCGACCGGCAAGCTCGTAGAGCAGTTTCGCGCCGAGTGGGTCGCTTGAGTTGGTGGAGAGCCGTTGGTCGCCGTCGCGTCCCGTGACCGGCGTGCGGGCGAGTAGCGCTGCTGCCAGTATCAGCGCGCCAAGTGCAGCGACGATGACGCCGGGCCGCGCATACCATGCAGCAGGGTTGCGTCGTGCATCGGTGGGCGATGCCGAAGCGGGCGCTTCGACAACAGGGGTCGCCGAGTCTAACGTACCCGGCGTGGGCGCGGTCATGCCGCGCGCTCCTGTCCCAATGCCTGCCGTGCGTCCAACGCAAGGGCGTAGTAGTCGCCCGCGCTGCACTGCATGTCGCCGTAGATCACCCGATCATAGCGCGAGCGAAAGGCCTGAAATGGTGGCAGCGCCGACGAACTGCGGCGGCGGAGCTCGCGCGCGTAGTCGCCGGTGGTCTTGGAGTCATGCAGGCGCACCTCGCCGCGCGCGGCGAACGTGGCGAGCAGTGCCGCGAACAGGGCATGTGCCGCCGCGGTGAAGTTGCCGGCAGCAGCAAGCCGCTCGGCGTCCAGGAGCGCCGCGGTACTCGCCGAAGTTGGTCGCCGCACACTGCGTGCGCCATGCATGGCACGCTCGGCACGGATCCCGATAACAATGCGTGCCGCGATCAACGCACCAACAAGTATCAGCGCCCCAATGGTGATCGCGCGACCGTGCTCGGTGTTCGCGATGGCCTTGAAGAAGTCGTCGAGCACATCGCCGATCCACCGCAGGATGCGGCTCCCGATGGACGACGTCAGCTCCCGCTGGTACTCCGCACCACGCGCGATGGCCGCGATGGTGTCACGAACCGCGGCGTCCCCGAGCGCGGGGAGGGCCGGCGATACTGGCTGTTGCTGCCACACCACCGGCGTCACGTGTTAGAGGCCCGGGCTACCCATGGGTGCCCCGTAGCCGTGTGTGCCGAGCGACTGCGACATATGCTCGACATCGAATCCTTCACCGCGGATACGCAGGTCGTAGTACAACACGAGGCTTACGAGGGTGAGCAGCGGATAGCAGAACATGCCGATCAGTGAGTTGATAATCGTCTGGAGCACGACGTTGCCGGCCAGCGCGGTCACCAGCGTGAGGCCCAGAGTCAGCACGTAGAATATGCCGTAGACGAGCAACAAGGTGCCGAACACGTGACCGGCACGCCCCTTCGTGAGCGCCCATGACCGACTGATGGCTTCCATCGGCGCCTTGCCCTCCAGCACCACCGTCTGGGGCACCGCGCACAGGCGAATCGCGAAGTACAGGCCCGGCACGAGCAGCAGGACGAAGCCGACGCCGATGATCAGATAGCTCACCAGCATGGCGCCGATGAGGGCGAGCACGCGCGGCAACACCCTGGACACGGTGTCCATGGCATTGGCATGCCCACCGAGGTACACGTCCGAGCCCATGCGTGCGATCACGCCGCTCACCAGCGTAAACGCCAGGATAGCGCCGAACGCCATGGCCATGACGGTGAAGGATGCACCGAGACCGCTGAGCCCCTGCGTCAGGATCGTGATGAGAATGAGCGGTGAGTACGCGATGGCGCCCACCATGAAGTACTGGAGGAAGTCCCGCCGGTAGAGCGAGAACGCCGCGTCGACGATCTCGGAGATGCTGCGGGAGCGCAGTGCAGTGTCGGCCATGGGATTCCGGGTGAAGACAATAGAAATATGCGTCGGCAAGCGGAGCAGTCGGATGCTAGCCCGCCGTGGGCCGGGAGGGAAGAGCACAGCGCGCCATGGCCACAACGAGCGGGTGGCATGATGCCTGACGCGCGCGTATCGTCACTCCGACTTCGATGTGCGCGTCATCCGCACGGAACGGTCTCGTCGCGCGCGGCCACGGAACGGGCTCGTCGCGCGCGACCACGATTGCCAGCCCGCCAACACCCGCTTCGTTCATGGATACCAAAAAAGACCTCTGGCTCCGCCTCAAAAGCTATCACTTCTACGACCTCGTTCCGGCGCACCTCACGGACCGCGTCGCCGAGCTGTTTGGCCGCACCGATGCGTCGACCCGCGCCTTCGCGAACAAGGTGGCGAAGAAGCATGGGTGGTCGACGCACTTCGCACGGCGCGCCGTCGACGAGTACAAGAAGTTCGTCTTCCTTGGGGTGGTCACCGAGGTCAGCGTCACGCCGTCCAAAGCCATTGACGTGGTATGGCACGAGCATCTGCTCTTCACGCGCGCCTACCGCGACTTCTGCCGCGACGTGCTCGGCCGCGACTTCGATCATCACCCGGAGTTGCTGCCGACTGACGAGCAGACGGAGCTGTTCGCTGCGCAGTACGACGCCACGCTTGCGCGCTACCACACCGAGTTCCACGTTGTACCGCCAGCGGACATCTGGGGCACGCCCAAGTTCAAGACCGACGGCACGTCGGCGAAGAAGGCCGACGGCGCGCTAGCCGATGGCGGCGGTTCCTCCAGCGGGGGCGGCGATGTGCCGCTCTACTCGTACTTCAGCACGAGTGGCGAGGCGTCATACATGCCCGAGTTCGGCGGAGGTGGCGGGTTTGGTGGCGCGGGCGGCAGTGACAGCTGGGGCAGTCACGATTCCACGAGCGGCGACTCCGGTAGTGCGAGCGGAAGCAGCGACAGCGGATCAGGATGCTCGTCGAGCTGCGGCGGGGGATGCGGCGGCGGCGATTAAGTCGCTGAGCGCAACGCCGATGCGCCGCTACGGAGTGACAGCCAGCGCGTCGAACATCGGTTGGTCCGCGATCGCCGTCATGCTGTACGTGAGCTGGATGTCGAGGCTCTTCTTGAGCCGTTCCGACATGGTATCATCGAAGATGCGCAGCACGAGCCGGAGATTAGGCTTGAAGGTGCGCGCATTCAGGCCGACTTCGAGGTTGGCGAAGTCGTTGTTGATGACGGAATACAGCGCCTTCGCATGCATGACGCCCACGTCCTGCAGCACCCGAGGAAGGCGCGCATCGCCGATGTACACGTCGGCCCCAAGGGAACGGAAGTGCTCGACGGTCGCCGCGTCCTCGTTGCGTTCGACGATCAGCACGCGTTCTCCGCGCTGCAGCAACTGCTCGGCGATAAAGTATCCCAGACGGCCGAGTCCGCACACGATCACATGATCGCCTCGAAGGTGGATTCCTCACCACTGTCGGCGTGGATCGACTCGCGCGTGAGTCTCACGATGTCGCTTCCGCGCGACGTCGCCAGTTTGCCGATACGGTACGCGAGGTGGCCGGAGCCGATCACGAGCGTCCGCGTGGTGGTGATGACGTCATTGGTGCCGAGTGGAGTCGCGTTCATCACGCATACCCTGCCCGCCCTGACCATATTGCGCAAGGGAACGGTACGTTGAACGGTGCCCGTTGCCAGTTGGATCACGGCTCGCGCGGAGCTACCGTTTACCCAGCGCCTCGTCAAAGTAGGCTACCACGTCGATGCGCAGCGCCTCGCGCCCGCCGGCTGGCCGCCGCTCCAGCACCGACTCGGCGACAAGATCGGCCGCGTCGCGACGCACCACGCGGACGCTCCGACGCCAGCGGTCGACCATCCAGTACTCCTCGACGCCAATACGCAGATACAAGTCGCGCTTCGGTGCCTCGTCGCGCACACGTGTCGTACGCGAAAGTATCTCGACAACGAGCGATGGGGTGGGCATGTGTTTTCATTGCTCCGGCATCGTGAGCGTTGCGGGACGCACCATCAAGTCTGGCTCCACCTCGGAGCCGCCTGCCCGAATCACGGCGCGCGGTCTGTAGATGTTCCCCAAGCGTTCGGCGCGAACGAACCGGGCAAGTATCGCGTGAAGCACCGCTGCGAGCTGCTCATGGGCAGGCGAGGGGGTCGGCTTCACGAACAGTTCGCCGTCGACAATCTCGTACTTGTTGCCATCGTCCGGAAGCCGATCCAACTCGGCCAGCGTCCAGACACGCGTCGAAAGATCCATGAGCATGTTCCGTAAGTCCTCGGCGATTGGAATCGGTAGCGCATGGGAGGAATATGCGTACACTCGCCGATCTATCCGTCGTCATGCCCGCTCGTCACGTACCGTCGCGTTACGCGCTCCTGCACCGTACGCTCGGCGTCAGCGCCGAGTCAATGCGGCTGTGTGAGAAGCTCGGGGTGGAGGACGGGCACGGCCGTTTCACGCAATACGGCCTTGCCTCCTCGACAAAGCGAGCGCACGCTGTCACAATATCCCGCACATCGTTGTCCTCGGGTCCTCTCAGGAGGTTGTCATGGGCATCGCGCGAAAGCTGGCGATCGGCGTGGGTGGGTTGGTCGGACTGATGCTGGTGACCGGCGGCGGCGT
>Ga0105048_10007326_pt1 | contig 17731 bp, 8 predicted proteins | sample MAT05_FD_78382 | JGI IMG/M metagenome (GOLD analysis project Ga0105048, IMG submission 78382) | Freshwater microbial communities from Lake Fryxell liftoff mats and glacier meltwater in Antarctica - MAT-05 | ecosystem: Environmental > Aquatic > Freshwater > Ice > Liftoff microbial mat | place...
CCGCCGCCGCCGCCGCCAGGAGGCGGGATGGTCTCATCGGGCCTCGGCTTGGGCTTGGGCTGCTCCGGGTCCTTTTCCGTCCCCGCCGCCTTCGCCAGCAGCGACTCACCCGCCGCGGCCGATTCACGGACTTTCTTGAGCCGTTTCTCGGCGCTGTCCACATCCGGCCGACGGATGACGATCTGGCTGTTGGATTCGCGGAGGTACACCTGGAATGACTTGGTGGCCTCGGGAACCGTCGAAACATCAAGCATGAACGCGTCGCGAGCGATCTCGAGGGGCACCATTGGTAGCGACTTGAGATCAAGGGTCGGCTTGGCATTGGGGTCCGCGGGATTGGCCGGCACCGGCGGTGCCGTCGGGGCCGGCGCGCCACCACCACCTACACGACGACCCGGCCCACCTGCCGGAGCGGGATCGACCAGCGGCGGAGCGGCTGGTCCGCCGGGCGCTGCCGCCATCGGCGCCATCGCGAGGATCTTCTCAAAGTCAGGGAGCGTCTGTGTCTTGATGAGCTTGTCGCCCGGATCGAGCGTGAGCGTTGCCTTGCGCCAGTAGCCCCACCAGAACCTGTACATCTCGGCCGTCGCGTAGGCGCCACGGCTTGTGGGCGACTTGTTGCTCGCCGCATCGGTCGCGGCCGTCACAAAGTATAGCGTTCCTTCGTCAACACTGACAGGATTGCTCCAGCTCGAGTACTCGCCCTTGAGCACCGGCTGCATTGCCAGCGGCTCTTGCTCTTTGGCAAGCCCGGCCCGCCCGAAGAACGGATTGCTGATCCACAACTGCATCTTGTAGCGGTAGCTTTTGCCTTGCTCAACGGTCGCATCGTGGACCCACATCTGCACCGCCGGATCCGCCAGCAGGATCGCGTTCGTCTGGGTCGCTGCCTTCACCGGCTTCTGATTCGCCTTGGTCAGAATGTCCTCCAGCTCCTTCGCTCGCTTGGTAAGGGCATCGATCTGAGCCTGCAAGCGGTCAATCTGGGCCTTGTTGTCACCGCCCGTCGGCCGCCCGCCACCGCCACCACCAGGCCCGCGTCCGCCACCCGGACCGCCGCCACCGCCACCGGGGCCCACTCTCTTGAGCTGGTCCATGTTCTTGTTGAGTTGGGCAATCCGGCGCTGAACCTCAGCGAGTTCGCGACGCGTCCCGGGGATATTGGGTGCGTCCGGGTCTCCATTGGGAGCCGGCACCATTTCCGACGGGGCCTTCCACTCTTCGCCAATCGGGTTGCCGTTAAAGACCGGCCGGGCGTACCACTCAGGCCGAAGGACTTCGCTCTCCGCCTGCTGGGCCTCTTCGGTCAGTCGCTCGAGCGCGGGGCGGCCGATCACGCCTTTGTCAATTTGGGGCTTGAGCGAAAAACGACCGGCCAGCGGCGCGAGCACTGTGGACTTGCCCCAGGTCCCATCGGCAAGCATTTCTTCGCGAGTAGCTTCAACGAACATCGCAGCGGTCGTCGCGTCCCACCAAATGCCCGGGAGCGGCTTGATCGGGCCCGATCCATCCGGGTCGGCTTCGAGCGCAATGCGGAGGAGCTCTCCGTTGAAGGTCGTTTCAACCGTCACGCCCGCCTTGTCAAAGGGCATCGTGCTGGGCATGAGCTTGGCCACATCGGGCGACGCATCGATCTCGCGCTTATCAACCGTCGACTCAAACGAAGCGGCAACCGGTAGAGTGAGCGCAGGGATCGCCGGCATGGCATATATATCCGACAAACCCGCCGAGGGATTGGCCGGATTCGCCGACCTCGCGTCGCCGCTCGCCACCACAAACGGGCGGTGCTGGGCCGAGGGAATCAGCGGAATCTGCTTGCGGAAATCCGCCGCGAGATCGCCCGTTGTGGGCGCCGGAATGACCGGTGCCGAGACGGCCTCGAGCAGGCCGCGAAGCCTCTTGGCCTCGTTCTCAACCACGGGCCACGCTTCGGTCACCGGCACCGACTTCTTCGCGTTGCCAGCGCCCACGGCCACCAGCGGGTGGGGCCCGACGAACTGATAGACGAGCACGCCCACCAAGCCGGCCCCTGCCAGCCCAAGGACGATTTTCTCAACGTTCGCTTCGATCGCACTGATGCGTTTGACGGCCATGAAGAATCTCACTGCAAGGTACAAACATCCAGCCAGAGCCCAACCTTCCCAAACATCATCCCAGCACTCAAGTGGCCCCTCAGCCGTTGGGCGGAGGCGTTGTCCCGCCGGCCGGAGCCGCCGCAGGGTCAACCGGTGCGTCTTCGACAACCCCGAGTTCTTCGCGAATGACCTTGGGCATAAGCGGCTTCATCCACTCGCGAATCCACACGGTTTCAATCTGAAGATTGGCCCGCACCACCGGCTCCTCGCCGTAGAAATAGCCGGCTTTGAGGTCGGAAAACGTCTGCACGGCTTCGAGGTCAAGGTCGAGCACCGTCATGAAGTTGGTCGCTGCCAACGCCTCAACCAACCGCGGCAGGTTGTTCAGCGAGACAACCGCGCTCAGGCGAACCGTGCGGATGTCATAGAAGCCGTTGCCGGTGCCCGGACCCGCCACACGGCCCGAGACCGACACCTTCGGGTCGAGTGCGATCGCTGCCTTGGCATCGGCCACAGGAGGAGCGCCCTCGCCGCCGAAGTTGAGCATCCGCATCTGATCGACCACCAGATTGTCGATCCGCTTGACCACCGCTCCCGGAATGCCCTGATCGGCCACGTCACTGCTCGCCAGCAGGCACGCATTCAAAACGTCCTCGATGATCCAGTACTGCCACTGCTCATCCCACATCGTGCGCATGTCAGGCGCTTCGGACGATTCCGGCGGCAGGCGAAAGACGAGTTCCGGATCGGTCATATACATCGACTTGGACGCGGCATCTCTGCGCATCAGGCTCATCCGCTGCTTGCGCATCTCTTCTGAATACTCGGCCATGATCGCTTCGGGAACCGGCATGTCCGCCGGCACAATGGTCTGGCCCGTCTTCTTGGCGATGAACTCCTGCTTCTTCTGAACAAGAATGGCGTTGGCCTCGGTCGGGTCCTGGGTCGTCCCGATCTTGAGCCGCTTGAGCAGCGCGGGAAACGCCCGCTTCATGAACTCATCTTGAAACTCGATGCGGCGAATCTTCTGCGACTCGGAGTCCGGAAAGACCCCCGCGAGGATCGGTGCGCGGTTGCCCTTGTTGAACGCCACCGCAACCGCTCCGATTTTCGAAAGCTGCTCGGTCTGCGCGGCGCGGCGCCTGGCAAACTCTTCGATATAGACCTTGCTGGGGGCGCTCGTCACTTCAAACGGCGCTCCACCCACCGTCGGCGCGGCGATCGAATAGGTCACCTTGCTGCTGCCCGCCAGCTCGGTCATGTCGGCCGACACCAGCTTCTGCACCTCGGCCACCTTGGAATCGGCGATCTGGTTCGCGAAGTAGATCATCGTCGGCGGCGCGATGAGCATCACCGCCACGCTTACCACGATGATCCAGTGCGCCTTGACCCACGGAAGAAGCTTGTTCAATTGCCACCTCCAGTCTTGGGTTTGCCCGGCGGAGTTGTTCCTGCCGAGGGTGGCGCGGTGCCGTCCGCCAGTTTGTCACCGGTCGGCATCTTGAAAACCGCGTCCCACGTTATCAGGAATGTTGAAACCTTGGATCCGGCGGGCCCCAGTTCCGGCGCTTTGCCCAAGGATGCGAGCTTGTCCAGATCACCGTAACTGAGTTTCCCCGGCGTCGATGGAGCACCAGTGGGATTGCGCTGATCGAAGCTGGTCTGCGGGTCGAGATTCGCCGGATCGGCCGGCGGCCCCTGCGGATCGCGGGTCGGCGTCCGATTGCCCGGACGCGGGCGCGGACCGGGCGGAGGCGGCTTGGGGCCGCCCACCACGAGCGGCGGCGGCGTGCTGGCGCCACCCGCGCCGTCCTTCTTCGCCTCTTCGTCAATACCCATCACACTCTTGAACTGGTACGACTCGGTCTTGGCGTCCAGCACGATGGTGTACGGCCGATTGGAGAGCGCGTTCTGCTTCGCCGCCCACGCCTTCAGCACCGAATCAACCACCGCCGTCGCCGGCGTCTTGTCGAGAACGATCATCAGTTCCAGTTGGCTCCTGATATGTGGCTTGATCTCGCCCTCCACCGGCACGACCGTGCCGGGCTCGTTCGAGTTGGAATAAAGCTCATAGCTGTTTCGCCACTGCACCGGAATCACCCGCTCAAACTTCGCCGCACCAACGGCCGCGGGTTCACCGGCGCTCTGCTTGGCCGCCGCCTTCTCGGCTTCGTCGCGGATCAGCGCCAGCAAGTCGTTGGCCATCTCGGCATACACATCACGACCGGCGAGCAGCAGTTGACTGTTCGACGAGGTGAAGTCGAGCTTCGCCGTGCTCAGTTCCGCGTTCCACGCCGACACGAGTGACTTGGCAAGCCGCTTGGTGCCGTCGATCGATTCGGCGGGGCGCGGTGCGCTCGCAAGTGCCGCACTGTCGATCACCGGACGAATAAACGCCACGCCGCCCGCGGCGACCGCGAGCGCCGCCGCCGCGACAAACCAGCGCGACTTCTTCATCCACATCGCCTCGCGAACCATCGCCACGGGCATCAAGTTGGCGTTGATCGTCGCCTCGCCCAGCCCCTGAAGCGCACAGCCAATGGCCGTCGCCAGAAGCGGAGCAGCGGCCGCGAACTCCTTGGCCTTCTCCTCGCCGCCCGGGCCCTCGTACTTGATCCGGTTGAATGATTCGAGCCGGCCGACCTCAAGCTGCAGTTGCTGGCTGAGAAACTTCTTCAGACCCGGCAGTTCAAACGTGCTGCCCAGACCGATCAGCCGCGTGAGCTTCGCTTCGCGGTGCGCCGTCTGGTAGTAGCCGATCGACCGCTGCACGTCCTGAGCGAGATCACCAAAGACCGGCCGCATCGCCTGCAAGACCTGACGGGTGTACTGCGTGCTCTCGGCTTCCTTCTTGAGTTTCTCGGCCTTCGTATACGAAAGGTTGAAGGCCGTCGCGAGCGCCTCGGTAAACTGATGGCCGCCGATCGGGAACGTGCGGATCCACATCCGCCCGCCGTGCGCCACGATCAAGTCCGACGACGTCGTGCCCACATCCAGGATCACCGTCCCCGGCGTCTGGGTGCTGAACGACTGGTCGTACGCGATGGCGTTGTACGCCGCAAGCGGCGAGAGTGTCAGGTGATCGGGCGTGTGGCCGACGTCCTGCCACTTCGTCAGTTTTTCCATCACCCGCTCGCGCGTCATGGCGAAAATGCCGACCTCAACATCGGGGGAATCCGGGCTGGTAAACGTTTGGTAGTCCCACTCCACCTCATCGATGGGGAACGGAATCTGCTGCACGGCCTCGAACTTCACGATGTCGGGGATCTTCTTGGGTTCAACCGGCGGCAACTTGGCAAACCGCGCAAACGTCGAGTGCCCGGGGACGCTGATCGCCACCGAGGCCTTGTCGAGATCGCGCTGCGCCACCAGCATGCCCAGTGCCACCCGCTTGGAGTCTTTCTCGTCGCTGTCAGGCGTCGAGAGCACCCGCTTGTGCGGGATGATGGCGAAATCGGTGCAGACCACTGAGTCGCCCGAACGTTCGAGTTTGACGGCTTTGAGTGCTCCAAAGCCGACTTCAATACCCCAGCACGCGTTTGTTGCCATGACTGCTCCTCAGGCAAGCCCAAAACACACGACACCGACCCGGCGACACGACCGTCGCTCAGGCCCGATCAGCCACCCACCGACTTCGCACCCGGAAAAATCCGAATCCGGCGGCGGGGTTTCCCTCGATACGAGGCCCGACCCGGCATGGTTGCCCGGAAGGTGTGTAACAAGGGGACACAGCGTAGCGATGATGCGACACAAACGCACGCCCCACCCACTGACTTGTTGCCCCTTCATCGCGCAGGTTTGCCCGCTTCGCCCGCACATTATTTTTGTTTCGCCTCCGCCACATCGATGGCCCGCGCCAGCCCCATGAGCACCCCGAGCCCCAGCACCAACGCCCACCACCACTGCGCCCTCACGCACATCAACCCCTCGATCCCCCTCGTGGCATTCACGCCCCAGGCGATCAGGTGATAGCCCAAAACCAGCACCGACACGCCCTGGGCCAGCACCGTCGGCACGCTCTGGCTGCCGATCGGGCCGGTTCGACCGTGCCGCAGCCGGATCATCCCGGCGATGAGCAGAAAGAGCCCGCCCGCGAGAAGCAGTCCGTTCCAAAAAGTGAGTTGTTGAAGGAAGGTTGCCACGACCCCGCACTGTACGTCGCCGCCACCCACGACCCGCCCGATCGCTCACGCCGCCATTGCGGGCCGGGGCGTCCCAAAGAGCCCGAACTCGATCCGGTTCTTCCCGGAGACCTTGGCCTTGTATTGCAGGTTGTCACTTTCCCACAGCAGATCTTCCACATTGTCGGGCGGGATCATGAAGGTCGCCGCGCCGATGCTGAACGTCACCGGCCACCGGCGTGTCGCCATGGCCGCCAGCAACGCCGTTCGAACTTTCTCCACCACGCGCCGAGAATCCGCCGGCGTGAGCCCCAGCAGCAGTACGGCAAACTCATCGCCACCCAACCGTCCGACGATGTCGGTCGCTCGCACGTTCTCCCGCAGCGTTTGGCCAACCACGCGGAGCAGCTCGTCCCCGCCGGTGTGCCCGTGCTTGTCGTTCACGGCTTTGAAATCATCGCAGTCGAGGAACGCCACCGTGATCGACCCCTCACCGGGCCCGCCTTCGCCAGTCGCCCGGCTCGCGCGGGCGATTTCAACAGCCGCTGCCGCACGAAACGCCCGGTTGTTACTGATCTGCGTCAGATGGTCGGTGTTCGCCAGCGATCGCTGGGCCTCCTGCGACTGCTTGAGCCCGTAAATGAGCCACCCGAGGACCGCAAACGAGCCCACCCTCGCCAGCATGATCCAAATCACCACCGGAATGCTGACCGTCAGTGGAATCGTCCGGTACTCAAACGCAAAAGTGACCACCCCGCCGAAGACGGCAAACAAAAATCCCCACCGCGCGCTCACCACCCAGATCACCATGGCGATCGGCGCTGCGTAGAACAACGCAAACGGAGCATGCGGGCTAAAGGCCTCGTCGAGCGAGGCGATCAGCGCCAGCATCGCCGCCCCGAGCATGACCACAAGGGGTTTGGCCATGTTCTCACCCATCGCGGCAGCGCGATGAAGGAGTTCTCGATATGCAAACGGAGACGGTCCCATTCAATTGATCTCCTTCGTGATATCGACTCGTTACCGGCCCGCGTTGACTCGCAACGCGGGTCCCCATTGGACTCGCAGACTGACTTTGTGCACAACTTGGGGGCTGCTTGTCGGCACTCCCCATTTGGAGGGGGTATACATACCTATAAAAAACCAATCAAAATAGAAATTTGTTCTCGGACTTTCGTGTTATCTGCGCACGAGGATGGCAAGCTGGTGAAACCCTTCATATTTTTTCGGCTTGTCCTTGCCGATTCTCAGAGTTGGGCTATTCTGATAGTCAAGGACCGTGTCGTGCGCAATCATGCGCGGGCCTTCTAACCCTGTACTCTCTCCTCCAGGGGCCCTGCGATTAAGTTCACGGGGTCCTCTTTTTATTTTTGGCCCGCCCGATTTTGCGGCCGATCTAACCCACCATCTAACCAAAATAGAGAACTCGCACCGTCGCTGAACGCCTCCTTCAGCGACGATGTCGTGAACCACGAAGTCACAAGATTGTCGGATTTCTGCTTTTCACAACTTCGCGACTGACCCGGACATCTCGCCGGCAACTCGACCCCGCCACGCACGCTTCCCCGTAAGCTGAAGCACGAAGCTCCACCACTGGATCGCTGTCATCAAGACGACGGACACCGGGTGCAGCACCACACAAAGAGGTGACTGCCCAAAGCGCTTGGCAAGAATGCCCCGCTCAACCATCGCCATGATCCAAGCCAGTGCCGCCAGTCCCGCCACCATTCCCGGCTTAGACGAGAGATCCATCTCGCTTCGCCACCCTGCCCAGAAAAACACCGCCGGTGGCAGAACGTGGCCGATCAGGTGCATTCCCGTGAGCGCCACCAGCAAAATCGGTGACCCCAAGCCCTCATACGCATTCTTCGCAAACCCACGCCACGTCTGGCCAAACCCGCGATACATCCGCACGCTGCACAGGGACGTCGCATCGAACAGGTCCGAGTGCCCGCCGCTGGCTCGGATCGCCCTTGGCAGCCGGATGCCGTCGTGCATCGAGTCCTTAAACGACCCATGACCGCCAGCCGCTTGCCACGCGTCGGTCTTCACCAGCATGAACTGCCCGCACGCGGCGCTGGTCGCCGGATCGCGGGTCGATCGCATCCGTGCCATCGGCAGGTATGAGAACAGCACAAAGTGAATCATCGGCACAACGAGGACCTCCGCCAGCGTGCCAGTCACCTGCCGCGGAAAGGTCGAGAGCAAGTCTGTCTTGAGCTCCACCGCCCGCGCGACCGCCGCATCCACCACCCCACGCTCAAACCGCACGTCCGCATCCGTAAACAACAGCCACCCGGGCGACTCGTCGCCATCACAGGGGCCGGCCTCGCCAAGCTTCTGACACCCCCACTGCTTGCCGTTCCAGCCGCTTGGAAGCGGCCGCGTCGCCACCACCCGCACCCGCTGTTCACGACCGCAAAGCCGGGCCAGAATTGCCCCCGTCGAATCGGTCGACGCGTCGTTGTACACCGCCACCTCAAGATTCGGATACCCACTCGCAAGCAGCGAATCAACGCACCCCTCGATGTTCGCCTCCTCATTGCGGGCCGGAATGCACACCCGAACCCGCGGCGCTGGCCCGGCCGCCTCCGTCCAGGGTGTTCCCACCGCCGCCGCGCCGTACACGCGCAGATTCAGCAACGTCATAACCAGAGGCACCGCCGCCAGCACCACCGCGCCAGCCATCAGCCAAAGAAGAACCGTCAACGTTCACCTCGAAGTACTTCCCGCCCCATTGTTGGCTGCGGTTCCCGCGCCCGCACCACCCCCGCCCGACCCGTCGCTCTCAGCCAAACGTCATAAAGCAGGTTCACTCGCGCCGTTCCGGCCTCACTCGACCGCCCCACCAGCAGGTCAAACCGGCCGTCATCGCGACTTATGACCGCCTCGGCCAGTGCCGTCGAGTTCGCCTGCATCGTGTCGCGGATCGCCCGCGTCCAGTCCGGCGTCGAACTTCGCCCACCGTCCGCGTCATCGGCTATGGGCCTCTCAACCGGCCGGGCCGCGAGCATCAGCTCCGGTCGCCGGTCCGTCCAAAAGACGTATTCAAGAGCCAACGCCACCATATTCACCCGACTCTCAGTTAGCTGCGCCGCCAGGGCCGCCGCGCCCGGTCGAATCCGTATCGGTCGGCGAACGTCGGCAAACTCACCCTGCGGGGTGATCCAAACCGTCGACCGCGGGTTTCGTCCAAACTCGCCCCGCACATACCCCGTCATCGCCTTCAGGCTGTGCGGGCTGTCGGGCTCGATCCCAAAAATCCCCAGCCGCCGGAAGAACGAAAAGCGCCGAAGCTGCGCGGCATCCATCGGTGCCAGCGCCGCCCGTCCAGCCATGAACCGGTCATGCAGATACAGCCCCACCAGCGGGTCCCACCACGCCGAGTGATTGGCCACCACGATCGCCGGATCTGCCGATTCGCCAATCTGAGTCAGGAACCGATCGGTTCCCGACAAGATTCGCACGCTGTGGAAATCACTTCGGAACATCCGGCGCAGCCACCACCCGAACGCCTTCTTGAGCACGGGGCTCGGAAGGGCGGGCACAATGCACGCGGATTCGGTCGGGGCTTCAACGGGCACTATCCATTATTCATCGCCCGCCGCGAAAGTCGCCCATGATCCTGATCTTGCGCGCCGCCCGCTCGATGCCAGCGTTTTCCGTGGTTTTCCGCTTGCTTTTCGGGGCCCGGGCCGTCATACTCTGGGGGTCCAGTTCGGTGGACGCGGGTCGCGGATTCGGCCTGTTTTTCGGCCTTGCGAAGATTCTCTTCGTTGGGCTCGCGACATGGAGGTTGCGCTCATGCGGCTCGCCAAACTCACGCTCTGCGGTTTCAAGTCGTTTGCCGACCGCACCGAGTTCACTTTCGATCAACCCATCACCGGCATTGTCGGCCCCAACGGGTGCGGCAAGAGCAATGTCGTTGACGCCATTAAGTGGGTTCTCGGCGAACGCTCGAGCAAGTCGCTCCGCGGCACCGAGATGATCGACGTCATCTTCGCCGGTTCCGCCGGCCGCAAACCCCTGGGTACAGCCAGCGTTGTCCTCACGTTTGAGAATCCGCTCCTCGATTCCCCGGTTCTTACGACTTCCGCCGCCACCGCGCTGGTCGAGACCGATGTGCCCGTGCTGACGGTCGAAGCCGCCGCCGCGCCGCTGCCCATGACCGAGCCGGTCAGCGACGAGACGTTTGTTCCGCCCGTTGACGCCGTCGCCACCGAGACCGACAAAGACCAGTCGCTTCTCTCCGCCGGTGACAACAAAGGCCCGATCGACCACGCCGTCCGCGGCCGCCGCAAGCTGCCCATCGATACCGACATGGTCGAGGTCGAGCGTCGCCTGCATCGTGACGGCGAAAGTGAATACCTCGTCAACGGCAAGAAGGCCCGTCTCAAGGACATCCGCGACCTCTTCCTCGATACCGGCGTCGGCGCCGATGCCTACTGCATCATCGAGCAGGGCAAGGTCGATGCCATGCTCCTCGCCTCGCCGCAGGAACGCCGCAGCATCTTCGAAGAGGCAGCCGGTATCGCCAAGTTCCGCCTCCGCAAAATCGAAGCCGAACGCAAGCTTGATCGCACCAGCGCCAACCTCGCCCTCTCGCGCGAACAGCTCGATTCCACCGACCGCCGCCTCCGCATCGTCAAAGGCCAGGCCGCCAAGGCCCGCACGTTCAAAGATCTCGACGTGCAGTTCCGCACACTCCGTCGCGACCTTGCGCTCTTTCAGTACCACGAACTCCGCCAGCGCCTCGACGGCTTGACAAGCCGCCTCACCCAGCTTGAAACGGCCCGCACCAGTTCGGCCGAGCTGCTCGCCTCGCTCGAGCAATCGCGTCAGGAGGCCGAGCTGCAGCGCCACGAGCGTGCCGACGAACTCCGCCGCGCCGAAAGCGAACTGCAGTCGAGCCGCCATCAAGAACGCTCGGCCCGCCAACGCCATGAAATGTCTCTCGCCGCCAGCGAGTCGGCCCGTGCCCAGCTCACCCGCGATCAGGAACACGCCGCCGAACTCACCGCCCGCACCAGCGAACTCACCGTCGCCGTCCGCGACACGATCGACCAGATCGCCGCCCTCGCCGAACAGCTCGCCGAGGCCGAGCGCCGCCTGACCGACGTGAACTCGCGCCGCGCCGCCGTGCTCGACGCCCTCGCCGGCCTCCGCAGCGATGTCGCCACCAAGCGCAACGCCGCCTCGAGCATGGACCGCGAGCGCGCGTCCATCCTCGCCGCCGTCGATCAAGACCAGCGCCGCGCCGCCATCATCAGCGAGCAGCTCGGCCGCCTCGCCTCCAAGGCCGGCGAGAGCGATGCCGAACGCGAGCGCCTGGCCATTGCCCAGCAGACCCATCTCGCCGCCGCCGCCGCCGCCCGTGAACTGGTGGCCTTGCTCGAAGTCGAGCAGACTGACCTCGCCACTCGCTCCGCAGATCTTTCCGGCAGCCGCAAGCAGCTTGCCGCCGCCCTCGGCGAGGCCGAACAGGCCCACGCACGACTCGACTCGCGCCGGGCAACCCTGGCCGAAATGGCCAGCAAGCGTGTCGGCCTCGGCGATGCCGTTAAGCGCGTGCTTGACGCTCGCGATGCCGGCAAGGGCTTCGCCACCATCGTCGGCGCCCTCTCCGACCTCATCGATGTTCCCGCCCAGCACGCCGCCGCCGTCGAAGCCGCGCTGGGCGCCAACCTGCGGGCCCTCGTCGTGCCCACACTTTCCGATGTGCCCGCCGCCGAGATGCTCGACACCCTCACCGGGCGCGTCATCTTCGTACCCACCTGGACCATCGGCGCGTCCCCCTCTGCCCCCGCCGCTCCGGCCGCGATCGAAGCTGACATATTCTCCTCCGACGCCCCGACCGCCGGCTCCGTCGAGTCGAGCCTCTCCGAATCGAGCCAGGTCGATTTCATCGTTCTCGAAGGCCCCAACGCCGAATCAGACAGCCCTTCGCTCACGGCCCACGCTTCGCCTGTTGTCGACCAGTCGCTCCTTCCCCCGCAGATCACCGCCTTCATCACCCCTCGCGTCAACATCAACCTCGGCGATTGCCTCCACCGCCTCGTCGGCCGGACCTATCTCGTCACCGACCTCGACGCCGCCATGCTCCTCGCCGCCGGGCCCCTCGCCGGCACTTCGGCCCGTTTCGTCACCAAAGCCGGCGTCGTTCTTGAATCCGACGGCCGCGTCATCGCCGGCCCACAAGGTCAAGATGACGGCAGCGGCGTCCTCGCTCGCCAGGCCGAACTTCGCTCCCTTGAGACGCAACTCGTCGGCCTTAAGACCGAACTTCTCGCCCAGCGCCAGGCCCTGCAAGGCGTCGATGCCGAAGCCGCCGAACTCACCACCCGCGTCGCCACCGTCCGCACTTCGCTCGAACAGCAGCGTCGCGTGCTCTCCTCTGAAGACCTCCGCGCCGAGCAGGTCGGCAACTCCATCGATCGTTCCCTCCGCGAGAAGACCACCCTCTCAGGCGAAATGGCCGCCCTCGCCGACCGCTCCACCGCGCTCGACCGCGAGCAAGCCACCCAGCGCGAGAAGGCCCAGTCGCTCGCCCGCCTCCACGCCGAACAAACCGTCGCCGTCACCGACGCCGAAGCCAGGCTCGTCAGCGTGCAGGCCGAGGCCGATTCGTTCAATGAAACCATCATCACCGCCAAGGTCGAGGCCGGCCGCCTGAGCGAGCAACTCGGCAGCGCCCGCCGCGAGCGTCAGCGCCTCGAAGCCGCCGCCGAAGATGCCCAGCGCCGCCTCGAATCTCTCCAGCAGCAGATCGAAGCCCGCGCCCTGAGCGCCGCCCAACACGAGCGCGATGCCGCCGACGCCGTCGCCTCAGCCTCCGCCGCCGCCCAGCAGGCCGCCTCGCTGACCGAGGCCGTTGAAACTGCCGCGACCATCGTCCGCGAGATCGCCGCCCTCGCCACTGAACTGACCGAAAAAGTCCGCCTCGCTCGCGAGCACGCCGGCCACGTCGAGCGCGACTGGAACGCCATCGAAACCTCGCGCCGCGAGATCGAAGTCCGCCGCGAAACGCTCGAAGAGCGCACCCAGCACGACCTCACCTTGGACCTGCCAGTCGAATACGCACCCTACCGCCTGCGGATCGAGGCCGGCCTCTTCCCCCAGGAACCATTCGACGCAACGGCCGCCGCCGAACGCATCGCCGTCCTCGGCAAAGAGATCAAGGCCCTCGGGAACGTCAACCTCGACTCCATCGAGGAAGAAACCCAACTCGCCGGCCGCAATGAACAGCTCGCCGCCCAGGTCGCCGATCTTGACGCCGCAACCATCCAGCTCAAGGACCTCATCGAGCGGCTCGCCGACGCATCCCGCGGCCGGTTCAAAGAAACCTTCGAGATGATCAGCGAGCACTTCGCCGGCGAGCACGGCATGTTCCGCAAGCTCTTCGGCGGCGGCAAGGCCGAAGTCCGCCTCATGCCCGTGACCAAGGAAGATGGCACTGAGGGCGAGGTCGACTGGCTCGAAAGCGGCGTCGAGATCATCGCCAAGCCGCCCGGCAAAGAACCCCGCAGCATCAGCCAACTCTCCGGCGGTGAGAAGAGCATGACGGCCGTCGCGCTCCTCATGAGCATCTTCCGCAGCAAGCCCTCGTGCTTCTGCATTCTCGACGAAGTCGATGCCGCCCTCGACGACGCCAACGTCGATCGCTTCTGCCGCGTCGTGCAGCAGTTCACCGACTTCTCGTCGTTCATCGTGATCACCCACCACAAGCGCACTATGCACGCCGCCAACCAACTCTTTGGCGTCACGATGCAAGAGCGCGGCGTGAGCCGACGCGTGAGCGTTCGCGTCGACCAGGTCGGTGCCGACGGCAAGATCCGCGAAGATGCCCCCGCCAAAGACAAGCTCGCACCCGCCGACGGGGCCCTCCGCCGCGGCCTCGCGGGCATGCGCGAAGGCAGCACCCCCGCCGTTCTCAACTAAATCGTCGTTCCGGCTCCGTTTGCACCCCCAAATGCGCTAGTTCGCGGACGTTGGCGCTGCCTCCTCGCCAATTCTGGTGTATCTTCCTCTCGATGCATTATCGACGAGTTTTCACCAGCGCCGCCGCTACCCCGCTCTCCCTGATCTTCGCCGCGTTCGCACCGGCTCTCGCCCGCGCTGATGATCCGCTCCCCCCGCCCCCCCACTGCGATCTCTGCGACCCCTGCAATCCCTGCGGCAAATCCGCCGCCATGCGGCTTCGCTTCGTTGATGATGCAGGCAACATCCGCTTCGTCCTCCGCGATCCCGCCGATCCCGCCGTTGGTGATGACGAGCCGCTCCTGACCCCGCAAGAAGCCCTCGGCGACACCGACTTGCAGCACGTCGCCCTCGAAATCGAAGTCCTGCCCGCCACATCGAGCATCGTCGCCACCGCCTCGCTCACGCTTCGCAGCACCGTCGCCAACCTCACCGAGTTCACCTTCCGCCTCCGCTCAAACTTTACCATCACCAGCGCCACCGTTGGCGGCACGCCCGTGGTCGTCACCGGCCTTAGCACCACCTCGCGCCGCCTCACGCTTCCCCGCGCCTTCGCCGCTAACGAAACGTTCACGCTCTCGCTCGCCTACAACGGCGTCCCGGTCTCCCGCGGCCTGGGCTCGTGGTCGATGGGCACGCAGGGCGGCCAGCCCCTCATCGCCACGCTCAGCGAACCTTATTACGCCTACACCTGGTGGCCCAGCAAAGAAGGCGACACCTTCGAACCCGGCAACAACGCCGACAAATCCACCTTCGCCATCAGCATCATCGCGCCCAGCAATCTCACCAGTGTCAGCAACGGTCTCCTGCAAGGCATCGACCCTCTCAGCGGCGGTCGTTCCCGCACCCGCTGGGCCACCAACTACCCAACCGCGCCCTATCTCGCGTGCTTCGCCACCACCGACTACGTGCGCTGGACCCGCACCTTCGCCCACCCCGGCGCTCCCGGTGGTGTAATGCCCGTCGAGTTTTATATCTACACCGCGCAGGACACGCCCGCGCGCCGCTCCGAGTGGGAGAAGTCGCTCGATGCCCTCGCCGTCTACTCGCCCATCTTCGGCCCATATCCCTTCCCGCTCGAAAAGTACGGCGTCTACCAGTTCCCATTCGGCGGCGGCATGGAACACCAGACCATGACCGGCATGGGCGTCTTTAACGAGAATGTCACCGTGCACGAACTGGCCCACCAATGGTGGGGCGATGCCGTCACCTGCCGCACCTGGAATGACATCTGGCTCAACGAAGGCATGGCGACCTATTCCGAAGCGCTCTGGTATGAGCTCAAAGCCGGCTCCACCGGCCTGCCCGCGCTCCGCGCCGCCATGAACAACCGTCGCCCCGGCAACACCTCCGATTCGGTCTACTGCTACGACGTCACCAGCCCCAATCGCATCTTCAGCAATGACTATTCCTACCGCAAGGCGGGCTGGGCCGTTCACTCGCTCCGTCGCGTGCTCGGCGATTCCGCGTTCTTCGCCGGCCTCAATGCCTACCGCGCCGCCTACGAAGGCAGCGCCGCCACCACCGACGATTTCAAGAACAGCTTCATCGCCAGCAGCGGCATCGACCTCACCAACTTCTTCAACCAGTTCGTCTACGGCACCGGCGCGCCCGCTTACGCCTTCGCCACCTCGCCACGCCTCATCAACGGCAAGCACTACGCCCACGTCCGCGTCCGCCAAACCCAGGACACCGCCTTCGGTGCCGCCGGTCAGTTCGCCATCGATCTTGACGCCAGCCTGCAAACCGCGGCGGGCACCACCAGCACCATCCTGCGCTCAAACGCCCGCGACGAATCGTTTGTCATCCCCCTCCCCGCACCACTCGCCGCCGCGCCCGGCGCTCTCACGCTCGACCCCAACGATTGGTACCTCATCACCGGCAAGGTCGAAGAAACCGATGCTAACGCCGCCCCGGTCGTCGTTGAAGCCTCCCCCGCCCCAAATGCTTCGCTCGACGTACCCCCGGCCGCACTCGTTGTCTGGCTCAGCGAACCCGTCGCCGTCTCGGCCGCGCAATGCCCCCTGACCGGCCCGTCCGGCCCCGTCGCCGCCACCTTCGCCTACAGCCCGGCCGACCGGCGAATCACCCTCACGCCCCTCAGCCCCCTCGTTCCCGGCACCTATTCCCTCTCCCTCGCCGACACCATCACCGCCGCTGGCATCCGCCTCGACGGCGAAATCGGCGGCGGCACCCTTCCCTCGGGTGACGGCCAGCCCCTCGGCACCGCATTGATCGGTTTCACTGTCCTGCCCCCCACCCAACTCTGCCCGGCCGACTTCAACGCCGACGGCGAGCTGAACCCCGACGATCTCGCCGACTTCATCGGCGCATTTTTCGCCCAGCCCCCCGCCCCGGGCTCCGATTTCAACGCCGACGGCACATCAGATCCCGATGATCTTGCCGATTTCATCGGCGCGTTCTTCAGCGGCTGCCCCTGAACTTCACCCGCCCGTGTTCAGTATCATCGCGATTGCTGGATGTGGAGTGCGCAAAGTGGCGGAAAACCTGCTAAGGTTCCGACCCATAACGCACCTCTCCGGGCGATCTTCGCGCCCAACGGGTGCGCCCGGGACCCGCCCGGCCGCGCGAGAATGGACGATCGCCCGGCCCGGCGTGCAGAGTTCGGCGATGGTCTGTTTGCAAGGAGCGGTGCGTGAATCAGTTGAGCCCCATGAAAGCCACCCAGACGCAAGCATCACGATCGATCAGTTCCACCAGCCGCGCCCTCGTGTGCTTGGCCGGCTCGGCCCTGGCCATCATCACAATCTCAGGCTGCGGCACCGGCTCGATGGACTCCTTCATCGATCCCAGTGTCACCGGTCGCTGGGAAGCCACACCAGTCTCGGTGCCCATCCTCGACCGCCTCGTCGTCATTGAAGGTCCGCAAGGCGGCCAAGCCGTTGAAACCAGTTCAGTCCGTCCAGACGACCTCATCCCCGAGCCCGTCGCTTACCGCGTCGGCCCCGGCGACGCCATGGAAATCAAAATCCAAGACTTCGACGGCGAAGGTCGCGACCTGCTGGTCACTCGCGTGGTCGACGCCCGCGGCTACCTCGACGTGCCCGGCACCAACGAAAAACTCCTCGTTGATCAGATGAATCAGGCCGACATCCAGGCCGCCATCGCCTCCCGCATGCGCGATACGGGCAAACTCACTGATCCGCAGGTCACCATCGTCATCACCGCCCCCCGCCGCGCCACGTTCAACGTCATCGGCGCCGTGTCCAGCCCCGGCCTCTTCAGCATTCCTCGCCCCGACTACCGCCTCCTCGAAGCCCTCACCGCCGCCGGCCGCTTCTCAGAGTCCGTCCAGAGCGTCTATGTCATCCGCCAGATCCCCCTCTCCCCCCGCTACGAGCGCGGCAACGAAAGCTCCGCCGCAACCAGGCCCGCCGGTACCGACCCGGCGACGCCACCTTCCAAACCCACCCAGGGCAAGCCCAAGGATTCCCTCATCGACCTCATCGATGAACTCTCTAAGCCCGCCGGCACCGACAAGCGGCCGCCCTCGCCCGCCGTCTTTGGCGGCGGGGCGCTCCCCTTCCAGCCCGAGTC
>Ga0105048_10007327_pt1 | contig 17730 bp, 12 predicted proteins | sample MAT05_FD_78382 | JGI IMG/M metagenome (GOLD analysis project Ga0105048, IMG submission 78382) | Freshwater microbial communities from Lake Fryxell liftoff mats and glacier meltwater in Antarctica - MAT-05 | ecosystem: Environmental > Aquatic > Freshwater > Ice > Liftoff microbial mat | place...
GATTTGTTGCTATAGTAATGTGTTGATTTACAAATACCAAGTGTGTAAATGGGTTGATGTATCAAATAACAAATTTCGCCTTATAATAATACAGTGCAGGAGCGCTCAAATTTAAATCGGGTTGAGCAATTTTATTTTCCTATTAACAGCTCGAAATTAGTTTTGTAATTTTGCATAATGGCAAATAACTATTGGTTGATTAAATCGGAGCCCGAGACTTTTTCATGGGATGATTTTGTTGCAAAAAAAACGGATGCGTGGACAGGGGTAAGAAACTATTCTGCACGCATACACTTACGCGCTATGCAAAAAGGCGACCTTTGCTTTTTTTACCATAGTGGAGGCATTTCTGCAGTGGTAGGTATTGCGAAAGTTACTAAAACTGCCTATACAGACCCAACCGCAACCGAAGGTGATTGGAGCGCTGTTGATGTTACTGTAGTAAAAAAATGCAAGCAAGAAGTATCACTTAAAACAATAAAAAAAGATGAAACTTTACAGGATATGCCATTGGTAAGAATTAGCAGATTATCTGTTTCGCCTGTAACGGAGCATCAATTTTTTAGAATTTTAGAGATGAGTGGCACAAAATTATAATTACGATTTAGGTAACATAATTCTAAACGTAGTGCCTTTGCCAGGCGTGCTTTGTTTTACAAATATTTTCCCTTTATGATAGCTCTCGGTGATGCGCTTTGCCAATGTTAATCCGAGTCCCCAACCACGTTTCTTGGTGCTGTAACCAGGTTCGAAAACTGTTTGTTGTTTCGAACGCGGAATACCCTTGCCGCTATCACTTATATCAATAATTGCGTACTGATTATCTTCTTCAACCTTTACCGTTATATCGCCAATTCCATCAATAGCGTCTAAAGCATTTTTCAATAAATTTTCAATCACCCAGTTAAATAAAATAACATTCATTTTAACCGAAACTATCGGAGCCGGGAATTGAAAATCAAAACTTACCTTTTTAGAAGAACGCCGTTTTATATAATCGATTGAGTGTTCTAATTCGGTAATTAAGTTTTTGTTGGTTAAATCAGGCTGCGAACCTACTTTTGAAAAACGATCTGCAATTAATTCTAACCGTTGAACATCTTTCCCCATTTCTTCAACTACTTGATGCTTTCCCTCCATTGCAGGAGATTGCTCCAAATATTCGACCCAGGCAACCAACGATGAAATAGGGGTTCCTAATTGGTGAGCGGTTTCTTTTGCCATTCCAACCCAAACGCGATTCTGCTCCGACTTTCGTGCTGTATTAAATAAGGTATATGCAACAATTAAAAATGCAGCGATAATAATTAATTGCACATATGGAAAATATAAAAGTTGCTGATATAAAACTGAATGTTTGTAATAAACGTATTGATACAAGTTTTCGCTAATTTCTAATTTGATTGGTTCTGCGAAGTCTTTCATTTCCAATAATTTCTTTTGGAGATAAAGAGTGTCTTGAGCTATTTTAATTGAATCAAGATTTAAGGATGCAACTATATTACCACTATTATCGGTTGAAATAATAGGTACGGTTTTATTTGCCTTTATTAATTGAACTAAAAACCCGTAATCAGTAATATCAGTTGCTGTAGCAATGTAATGATAAACATCTGCTATTTGCTCTACCTTTTGTTTTTCTTCCTGTGCGAGTTTTGTTGCTAGATTATCGGTATATATTAACGAGGCTGCAACGATAATTAACGCCGATAAAATGAGCACAATTTTCCATCTATACTTTCGCTCGTAAATATTCATACTTCCATAATCTGTTTGCTAAGGTAATAAATTCTGAATTATGAGGGTGGCATTAACTTTATTCTGCTAGTTGAAGTAAATTGAAATTACTTGTTTAATGGATTGTTATTGTCGGATTTCATTCAACTACTCTTCTTCAAATTCTATAAACTCTATTGCATCGTCTGTTTTTACTGGTTGTTTTTTAGATTGCTTATCATTTTGCTTAAACATCTCCTCACTAGGATCAGGCTTAAATATATCAAGGAAACGATTCTCTTCCATCCCACTATCCTGCAACTTTTGCTTCGCTTCTTTCTTATTATATTTAATAATTGGCTCGTTAACCGTGCCTGTCATACTGATATAAACATTCACACCTCCTTCAGTGTCTTCCTCGTAATTATCTTTTTGTTTATTACCGCCTAAAAATTTCCTTACCATAACATCAGCCATACTGAGCTTAAATTGATAATCAATTTCATCGTCAAACGAATGGGTGCCACTAATATACATATCAACAGCAGTGGATTTAATTTGCATTGCCGGCAAAATTACTAGCCTGTTTTTGATTTCGATTTTGTTTTCGAGTGTAGAAAATTTAATATGTCGCAGGTCGCTAATTTTAACAAAGCTAGAGAGAGATTCTAACGGCTTATAATCTATCAGTTCGCCATTCTCTATTTTCATATCACAAAGTATATATAAATAGGATTCATCTAAAATAAAATCCTTATCGAATCGGATATTCATTTCATAAATATTTGCAGAAATTCTACCTTTTAAATTTGTTGCCGTTAATGTTGTCTGACCAAAATTACCAAACTGTTCAAATAATTGAGCCACTTCAATTTTCTCGAGCATACCTGAAGTTTGCAACACAACATCTCCGTTAGGCATTTCTCTGAATGTTGCATCTACATTAAACTTACCAGCCATGGCTCCACCCTGTAAATCATTCACAATAATTAATCCCGGTGTTAGTTTAATGGCGGCAGTTATGTTTGAAAACAATACTTTATCATAACTAAAATTATTACAAACTAAATCTATATTACCACTAAAATTGTAATTTCCTGAAGCTGATGCTGGGGCTGTAGGCACTTCGGGATTAACTTTTTTATTTACTGCATCATTTGGTTCACTTTCAAAAACAGCAATGAGTTCACTTAAGTTAATATTTTCGGCGCGTATGCTTCCGTTTATATTTAGCGCAGGTTTAAATTCGCTTGGGAAAACTTGTTGTATCCAATTATTGATTACAATATTGGCATTTAAATCGGAACCTGCAATATTGATTGCCAATCCATTAAGTGTAACCTCATTATTTAAAACTTTAGCCACCCCCGAAGGAATAGAAACCGTTTGGTTATTAATTACAAAAGCAACATCTTGAAGTGAAATAGTTCCAGCAGGTTGCGCAGTTGAAAATTCTGTTGAAAGATTTTTAATATTGCCCTTGATATCGATATTGTTTAAACTAATTACGCCTTGCACATCCTCTGCGTTGTTCATAGCCATTGGAATAATTAATGAGGCAGGAAATGTGCCGTCTAAATGCAAATCGATATACGGATTAATAAAATTCTTATAATCGAGCTTTAGTGTTACTGGTAAATTATTTTGTGTAGCTGAAAAATTATTTACGGTAATAAACGAGGTTGCAGCTGAATGTTTTTCACCATTAGAATACTTGCCTGAAAAGTTCATGTTATCAAGCTTCCCACCAAACTGCTCATGCTGTATACTTCCATTTTGAACATTAAATGCAATGGTTATAGCAGGTGTTTTAGCACTGGTGTAAATACCTTTTATGGTAGTTGAGAAATCTATTTTCCCTTTGCTTTGATATTTACTCAAGTTGTTTGAAATATTCCCTGGCAACAAGAGCATTAATCCCTCTAAACTTATTTTATCACCTGTTATCGCTAAATCATAATAATCTTCCCCTAACAAGGCGATATTGCCATTCATAATAAATGTGTTGTTGTCAATTGTAATTTCGCCATCCTCAAAAGCATAATTTTCGTTGGGTACATCAACATTTATTTTTGTATCAACATGCGATTCCTTGTTAATTAGATAAGCAGTATTTCCTATTTTAATGCGTTTTGATAACACATCACCAATTACAGCAAGTGTGTATTGGTTTGAAGAGAAATTACCATTCAGACTGCAATTGTGTACTAAAAGTTCGATGTGCTGCTGGTATTTATAATCGAGATATTGAAAATCGATGTTTTCACAGTCGACCTCTTCTAGGTTGATTGAAAAATTAGCCTCACTCTCCCCTTCTGCGTCCTTCCAGAATTTATAGTTGACATTTCCTTTTTTGTCAGTTATGAGATGACAAAACCCATTTTTCACTTTAATATGTTTGATATTATAATTTCCTCTGAAAATATCCCAGACATTAAAAACCAGACTTATTTCCTCTGCCTCAAGAAAATGTTTATTTGATTTAGCGAAACTTTCTTTGATACCCATATTATTAAACACCACAGAGGCGTTAGGGAAGTTTTTGAGCAAGCTGAGGTGAATATCATCCTGATTAATAGTTACGGCAGTAGCGAGGCTCTTGTTAAGTTCGCTGATGAACAGATTTTTGATTTGCTTCTCAAATAATAGCGGCACTAAAATAGCTGCTAAAAGCACCACACTTAGGGAAATACCCAAAGAAATTAGGCTTATACGCAGTATTTTCCGCCACTTGGGCTTAGGCGCTATGGGTTGATTGATTAGAGTTTCGTTCACGTTCACTGTTGCCACCAAAGTTACAACTGTTACTTAAACGCTACTTATTAAAAAAATATTCAAAATATGTGGACAAAATTTGAAAATTGGACAGGGGATTATATCTTTGCACTCTCAAAAAATGGAACTAAAGCTGTTTTAACCACTGCAATAGCCCATAAAAAGAGGGAGCATAGCTCATCCCGATAGCCATCGGGAGGTTTAGAGCTGAAAAAAAATATAGGGAGCATAGCTCAGTTGGTTTAGAGCATCTGCCTTACAAGCAGAGGGTCCTAGGTTCGAATCCTAGTGTTCCCACAAAAGGTTGTTTTTTTAAATAAAAACAACCTTTTTTTATTCATGCTATTTCTACATGCTCCAATTGAAGAATTGTCCAACTATTATATTGGCCACGACAGCTAAAAATTAGCTTAAGGAATTTCAGAACATTTTATTAAGCATGATAGATTTCAGGCTAAAGTCAATGCATGCAAATTGGTTGGGTATGCAATTTTTATATACCAATTTGGCAGCACAATTATTACTGTTTAATGAAAATACCTTTCGTGCTATTGCCTCCATCCACAATTTCAGCAATATATGCAGCAGGAGCAAGATGTGCAATATCAACTTCAATTTTGTTAAATCCATCCTCAAATTGTTGCGGTATTTGTTTTAGCAAAATACCATCTGCGGTATAAATATTAAAACTACCTGTGCCTTCAAAACTGGTAGTATAAACAATGGAAATTATTGCAGTAGCTGGGTTTGGCGCTATGGTTAACGATTGTGAGGAAGTGCCTGTTAATGGTACTACATTCGAGTAATTATAATTATTATCCAAATCAATCATTTTTAACCTGTAATAAGTTGTGTAAGCAACAGGATGGCGATCGAGGAAACTATAGTTTTTTTCATTAGTAGAATTACCTGCTGCAAGTACGGTTCCAATTTCACTAAATTGCAGACCATCTGCAGAACTTTCTAAGCTAAAATAATTACTGTTTATCTCATTTTCTGTTTTCCAATTTAATAAATTTCCTTCCTGTACTACTTTTCCCGTAAATGACAATAATTCAATTGGCAATAGCGCATCAGCACCATCAACCAAACCATGTATACGATATACAGTTGGGGGGATGGAGGCACTTATGCCTGCGATGGTATAATTGTTAGGACAAGTTGCGTAACCTGGCGTAAAAAATGGCGCTGGGGATGTCATTGATAATATATTATTTGGCAAACCATTGTCTGCAAAGTATCTTAATGCCCCTAACCAAGTAGATGCATAAAATGGACATTCACTTTCAAGTACTGGACCTGGATTTGAAATTACAGTATAATTATAACTTGCTGCACTGCCAAGTGCAAACCACTCAACCGACAATTGGCAATTTGTTACTAATTGATCGAGCGTGCCATCAGCTGGAGAAAAAGGATTATCGAGAATAGTTGCCCCTAAAATTCCTGGCCATGTTCCGATATCACAATAAGTGACTGTTCCTATCATATTGATTGTACCAGGCTGCACATAGCCAATAATATTGGATAAAGTTGCAGCTGTAGTATTAATTTGAAATGGTTCTTCTCCGTCCAATACTGTAGATTCTATGCCAACGGGATAATAATAATTGGCAGTACCAGTAACGGCTCTTCTAAACTTACCTTCAATATAATTATCGGCTCCAACAGTTGCATACCCAAATATTGAAGTTGCCGCGGTGTTTCTTAGATATATTTCGTTGGTGTATGCTGAACCGTTATTTCCGTGAGATGTTACATCTGTTCTGATGATTCCTGATGATTCAAATTCAATTGTTCCGGCACTATTTACATTCACATTCACTTGTAAAGAAACTAATTGGCTTGGTGATGTTTTATTAATTTTTAAATTATAAAACTGATTAGTTGTGGCTACAACTCCGTTCATTGTGCCTCTAATTACTTGAGGAGCACTGCCAGTAAATCTTTCAATACCAGTTGAAATGTATGAGCCAACAAACATAGGATAATTTTCCCAATCTCCTGATAGTTCAATTTCACCAGAAGCATTTTCTATTTCGCCTCCATTATTAGTAATTGTTCCATTTACATATAAAGTAGGCTCACCAAATGTGGTGCCTGCAACATAAATTTCTTTTCCTGTAGTATTACCCTCAACAAAAAGCTGGCTATACATACAAGAAACAAAAATTAACGATATAAATAATGTAAAAAAATATTTCATTTATATTATAACATTACAATGTTTCAAGTTTGGTAATCATTTGTTGCATTTCAGCAATTTTCTTCAATTTAGTTATTGAAGAAATATATTCATCGTTTTTAATTAATATTATTCCTTCCTGTAATTTATTAATAATTAACGATTTATTATTTACAATTTGTAATTCAATTGCAGCTGATTGTTCATGTATTTCTTTAATGTACAATGCTTGATCCTCAACGCTAATCAAGATATCAGTTAATAACTCACCTAATGAAAAACCACCTTTTTCTTTCCACTCATCCCTACCAGGAATATTAGGAAGGTGTCGGTAAATTGAAACAAATTCTTCCAATTCTGTTAAAGTTAAATATCTGTAATCATCGCAATTATCTAAATCTTGCTGTTGAACAGCTCCGTCAAAATATTCATCAAAAACAAAATCACTCAATAATGAATTATCATCATAAACTGATTCTGCAGTCACCGTACCGGGACCTTTAAAATCGGCACCATAAAACAACAATGGATTTCCAACAACAATTGCATCATCAAAAGTATAAAACGTATCAATGCCTGTAGTAGTTAATGCGCCTGTTGAACCAAATCTGGTAACCGGTCTTGTTGTAGATGGTTGAGGTGAAAATGCACCTGTGCATACAGTAGGTGTTACATCTGCAAAATAGCCATAAGCAGTATTGTAAGCATATCCGTTATCCAACTGCACAATTGCGCCGGTTAAGATGGCAACTATATTATTATTCCAACAAATCTCTAAACAAATATTTGATGTACCATCCCATACAAACGGTGTAGCGAGATTAAAATCATTATTACCAGCAATTAATGTAACAGTTGCGGCGGAATAATACGTGGTTAAACCTGCTTCATAAGCGGTTAATGTAGTTGTAGCTGTATTTTTCACCTTCAAGGTAAAACTGTTCAACAAATATGAACCAGGCGCAACAACTGCAAAACCTACCATTGTTATATTGCCTGCGCATAATCCAGCTGCAGTTAATTCTGATGCACGGTAAAGTAATTGCGTTCTATCACCTCCCCACCAAGAATTAAATGGACTTGCAAGATAATTAGGCATACCATATCCTGTTGCTGGATTAGATGCTTCAAATACACCTAGTGTTACGGGTGATGTACATCCAGAAAATGCTGTGTAATCTGCTACGGCTTGAATTTCATCATTTTCCATTTTAATAAATGCAGGAGCAGATGTTCTGCCTTCGTGATATTGAGCAACGGTATTCCATTGTATTGTTCCTGGAACTGGTGTTGCTGCTACTGCGCTGCCAGAAACTATAATTGCTCCATTTACGTCAAGTTTTTCCTGAGGTGTAGATGTTCCAATACCTACACTGCCTTGCGCAAACAATAAATATGGCAACATTAAAAGAATAAAAAATAATATATTTTTATACACCCGCATTTTTTAAAATAATTATTTTGAAGTTGAATGAATTAACTCTTGCAATAATTTTATTTTCGCCTGCTTTTCTGCAGCACTTAAATAAATATTCTTTTCAATTAATTTTATTTCATCTTTATACGCTTCTGCTAATGGATTAAGTGCGGTATTCACAATTTGCTCCATCTCATATATTTTGTTATTTAACTCCATTACATATAGCGCATGTGTCTCGGCGGTTACCCATAATTCTGTGGCAATTTTTCCAACTGGTAACTTGCCTTTTCGCTCCCATTCTTTCCTGCCAGTAATTGTTGGCAGATGTCTATTTTGCTCCATATGCAGTAGCATTTCCTGCAATGGTAATTGCTTGTATGCAGCATATTTTATTTCGTCCTCGGCAGATATTTTTCCATCGAAGTAATAATCAAAAACATAATCGCTGATTTGAATATTCTCATCATAAACTGCCTCCGCGGTTAAACTACCAGGGCCATGATGTAAATAAGGGGCTGGAATTACAGGATTTCCTACTACAACAGCTTTATTATAATACAGGTAATCGTCGATACCGCTTGTAGCCCCAGCCGTATTTCCTGTAACATATATAACAGGTCTTGCGGTTGACACACCAGCAGCAGCAGCTATTGCGCAACCTGCGCCTGAACTGGCTTGTACATATCGCGTTCCATTAAAGCCCACAGGCGATGTCCAGTCAACACTAGTATTTGTAGAACCAGTTGAATTGTCGTAACAAATTTCAATTAAAACATTTGATGCGCCATCCCAATTGAATGGTGTTGCTAATGTAAAAGTGTTTAAACCAGTAACCAATGAAAAAGATGCGGGTCCATAAACAGTAGATAATCCGGTTTCCCAAGCAGTCCCAATTAAATTAATTGAAGCAGTATGCTTCATTTTAATATAAAAACCATTTATTGCCCCAGGAGAACCAATTGAAATAACATTCCATGCAATTTCAGTTATATTTCCTGCACACAATCCCCAAGCTAAAAATTCAGAAGCTTTATATAAGTATTGTGCGCGCTTATCAGAATATTGTGTTGCGAAAGGTGTTTCGTTTGGACCTGTGCTAGTACCTGAAACTGCACCGATATTAATTGTAGAAATAAATCCGCAAGAGAGCGAAGTGTAATCTCCATTATATAAATATTCATTATAATTCTCGATAGGCACCCACATGCCTGATGGCAAATAGCCATCATGGTAACCAGTTGTTGAATTATACTCAATAGTACCAGCTACAGGTGTAGCAGCAACTGAAGATCCGCTAACAATAATTGCACCGTTTACATCAAGCTTTTCTGCTGGTGTGTTAGTGCCAATGCCAACCTCACCTTGTGCTAACACAATTGAAGCACTGCAAATAATGCAAAGTAGCGATAAATATTTAGTAAAGTGCATGTTCAATAAATCATTCATTTTTCAATGTTTCAATTTGTTGTTGCAAGGTATTTAATCGATTATTTAATTCGATAAGATATAATGCATGTGTTTCGGTGGTTTTCCATAATTGAGTGCTCAATGCACCAGCAGAAAAACTACCATTTTTATTCCATTCTGCCCTACCATCAATAGTTGGCAGATGGCGCTTGTCAATCATAAACCGTATCATTTCATCAATCGACAATAGCTTATATTCGCTATGTAATTTCATATCTTCATCGGCAATTTTGCCATCATAATAATAGTCAAAAACAAAGTCGCTAATTAGTGTATTATCATCGTAAATAGCTTCACCAGTAATAGTACCTTGCCCATGGTGTTCGTATGGCACTGGAATTAAAGGAGATCCTATTACAATTCCCTTATTAAATTGATAATAATTGCCAGGCAATAAAAATGTACCATTAGTTGAACCCGACAACCGAATTACAGGACGGTTAGTACTAGTTGTAGGTAAGATTAATGAAGTACACGGCGTTAAAGATGTTCCAGTTTTGTAAGTTAACTTGTTATAACCGCCTGAATTATCAACCTGAACAGATGAATTTGTTCCAGTTGTAGTGTTATTGTAACAAATTTCGATAAGCAAATTATTGGTGCCGTCCCAATAAAATGGTGTAATGGAAAAGTCGTTATTGCCAACTACTGCAGCAATAGATGATGGACCAAAAACTGTAGTGGCTCCAGCTTCCCAACTGGCACCTAAAGTTGTTGTTGCAGTATTTTTTAATGATATAGTATATTGACTATAATTTGCAGTGCCAAGCGTTATAATTGTGAAGCCTAATGATGTAAAATTGCCTGCACAAAAACCAGCTGCAGTTAATTCAGATGCACGAATTAAATATTGTATTTTTTTATCTGCAGTAGTACGATAAAAGGGTGACTCAGCAGCAGAGGATGAAATTACGTAAGAACCAATGCTAGCATTCAATGCAGCGCCACAACCAGTAATGGAATAATCACCCGATAAATAATCATAATCATTTTCCTGTTTACGCCATTCACCACTCGACAACCAACCTTCATGCCAACCATAAGTGGTATTAAATTGTATAGTACCTGGTGCAGTAATTCCTGCAGTAGATTCACTTCGAATTATGATTGCTCCATTAACATCTAATTTTTCTTGAGGCGTAGTGGTACCTATTCCAATTTCACCTTGCCCAAACAACGTGGTTTGGCAAAATAAAACTAAAAATAAATTGCTCCCCAGTAATTTAATTCTTCGCATTAATTGGCTGTATATTTATTCAAATATAGGAATTTTTCTTAAATAAAATTAAATTTAAAAGCAAGCAGCATTAAATAAAAACCATTCAATTTAAATAATTTCGGAAATGGTTAAAAATATTGTAGATATTACATAAAATACTATGTGTATAATTTGCTTAAGTAAGATTTTGTTACTTAATGTTAGAATTGTTACTGAGTTTAATGATACATTTAAACTTTATTGAAGAATTCGACTCTATTTTTTAACAAAATTATTTCTATTATGAGACAGCACTACACAATGTTCTGGCATAGAAGCATTTTGCTCAAATATGCCAAATTTCTTACGTTATGCATTACGATACTTGCAGTTTTGCAAGTTAATGCACAAGTTAGTTCTTATGCTTTTACAGCAACTACAGGTACCTATACGCCACTAGTAGCAGGAACTGCAGTAACCGCAATTCAAGCCGACGATGTACTTTCGGCTGCAATCACAATTCCTTTTACATTTACATTTAATGGAACTGGATACGCTGGCATAAAAGCATCGAGTAATGGTTTTATTACGTTTAACACAGCCGCTACATCCTCTTCATTAACAAATGATTTGGATTTTGGCGCAACCACTATTCGTCCTTTGGTTGCACCACTTTGGGATGATACCGATGGAACTACGTTGTATGGTGGAGCAGCTTCGTATCAAACATCAGGTGTATCGCCAAACCAAGTTTTTACTTTTGAATGGAAAAACTGGCAGTGGAATTATACCACAATTACTGCTATAATTTCTTTTCAAGTAAAATTATATGAAGGTACTAATATAGTTGAATTTATTTATCAGCAAGAACCTGGTGCAGTAGTTTCTGGTTCGGCATCAATTGGTATAGCAGGTCAAACTACCGGCGTTGGCAATTTTCTTTCATTAAATAATTCTGGTGCTGCGCCAACTGTAAGCTCAGTTACAGAAACAATAACTATTAGTACTAAACCTGCAACAGGTCAAGTTTACAGATTTACACCTCCAATTCTTTGCACTGGAACACCAACTGCAGGTACAGTTCCTGCTACATTTACGGCTTGTTACGGCACTGCGGCAGCTGCACCAATTGCAGTTACAGGCTCCACAGCCGCAACAGGCATTACTTTCCAATGGGAAGAATCGAATGATAATGGTGTTGGCGATGCATGGGCTAATGCTGTAGGCGGGACAGGTGCTACAACAGCTGCGTATTCATATCCTGCTTTATTTTCAAATATCTATTACAGGTGCAAAGTATTATGCACTGCAAGTGGCCTATTTGCTTATACCAATAGTAGCGCTGTATCTGTAACGGCATCACCATTAGGCGATATATTAGCTAACCCATTTATTGTTGCTTCGTTACCTGCTTCAATATCGGGTGATAACTTGGCAACAAATTGTTTTACAAATAATTATGGACAAACATCACCAGATGTATACTATAAAATAGTTGTAAGTTGTAATGGAACATTAACTGCTGCCACTTGCGCTAGTTTAGGTACTTTAAATGATACTTATTTACATATTTTAGATGCAGGTGGTGTTTCTCTTGGATTTAATGATGATGGATGTGGTCTAAAATCTACACTAACTGTAACAGTTACTGCAGGTTCAACCTACTACGTTGTTGTTGAAGGTTATAGTACAAATTCAGGAACTTATACGGTTGACATTTCTTCAACAGCTACTTATTCTATATTTTATGCTGACTTAGATGGTGATGCTTATGGCGATCCATTAAATACTGTATCGGTTTGTGATGGTATTGCCCCTGCAGGATATGTTGGAAATTTTGATGATTGCAATGACAGTAATCCTGCAATAAATCCAACTGCAACAGAAGTTTGTAATGGTGTAGACGACGATTGTGATGGCTTAACTGACGATGCAGATCCAGGCGTAATTGGCGTAGCTACTTGGTATGCAGATAGCGATGCTGACGGTTTTGGAGATGCCGCGGTTTCAGTTCTTACATGCACTACTCCAGCAGGTTACGTTGATAATGCTGACGATTGCAATGATGCTGACATATTAATAAATCCAGGTGTTGATGAAGTGTGTTCAAACGGAATTGATGATAATTGCGATGGTATAATTGATGAAGGCTCAGTAACTGCAATTATTTCACCTATTGGAACAGTTGCAATATGTAAAGGAGTTTCTGTTACTTTCTCAGTTGAACCATGTGTTGGTTGTACCTACCAGTGGTTTAAAAATGATAACCCAATAGTTGGAGCAACATCTTTTTCATATAGTACAAATAAACCTGCATATTTTAATGTTCAAGTTAATGCGCCTTCAGGTTGTTTCGACCTTTCTGATTATACGGAATTAAATGTTAATCCTGCTCCTAACGCCAATATTTCTGCACCTAACGGAACAAGCTTATGTACAACTGTAAAATTAAAAGCGAGTTACGACGCAACGTATACATGGCAGTGGTATAAAGATGGCTCACCTATTCTCGGTGCAAATAATTATATCTATTTTGCAACTACGCCTGGTAACTATAATTGTTTAATTACTAGTGCTTTTGGATGTGCTAGAACAACAAGCGCTCTTGCTGTAACATCATGTCGCGAAGAAATTGGATCATCATCAGCTGACGAATTAAACATCTATCCAAACCCAACAGCAGAATCATTTACAATTGAGTTGCAAATTGCAAGTTTGATATCTGAGCAAGCTACTATTAAAATTTATAGCTTAACAGGTCAACTTGTATATGAAAAACTTGCTGAAGTTGTTAATGGTAATTTATTTGAAATAATAACATTTGAAAATGAAATTTCAGGTGGTATTTATGTTGTAAATATTGTTGCTGGCAACAAAGAGTTTAACCAGAATTTGGTGGTAAATAAATAATTAAATTAAGCCTAAATAAAAAGCGTCGGAAGCAATTCCGACGCTTTTTATTTAATATTATTTGATACAATATGCTGTTTAACTAAAATTAATTAATGGTCATTAGCAAATCAACCATGCTATTAATTTAGTTGGGTTTAACCTGCATATAAACAATTGGAAAAGAGCATTTTAATGGCAGGAAACATCTAATATTTTTACAAGCTATAAGATGTTACTATTGCTATTGCTTATTCTGAGTTTAAACTTATTATTTGTTTGCTTGCTCTTCACCCCTAATCGGATCATCTTTCTTCCCTCGTTTATAAATTATTAATCCATTTAAAAAATTGCGCATAATTTGGTCTCCGGCAATTTTGTAATTTGGATGGTCTTCGGTGCGAAATAAATCGCCAAGCGCACCTTTGGTAATTTCAAAATTTACGAGTGATAAAATATGAATAATATCATCGTTGCGCAATGAAAGTGCTACGCGTAATTTTTTAAGAATATCGTTGTTGCTGAGCATGATATAGAATTTGTTGTATACTACAAAAGTATTGTAGTTAGCGCTAATATCGAAAAGTAATTACGCTTACATAGCATTAACAGGTTAAGAGGTGCGTTAGGGATTGTAGTGGAAACCCCACAGGCGACCTCGATTGCCACTTAATGCTATCGATGCGAGGGAGCCGAGGAGTTGGAACGAAAAGCCCGACCCGATAGTAGATTCTAAATTTTGACCCTTCAAAATTTAGAATCTACTATCGGGTAACGCCCAAAAAATGATTAGGTTGCAATTAATTTGCAAAGGAATATTATTTCAATTCGCGTTTATACATTTGGATGGTGTTTTCGATACCATAATAAAGTGCATCGCTTATGAGTGCATGTCCTATTGATACTTCATCTAATTGAGGGAGGGAATGCTTAAAGAATTTTAAATTTTGCAGACTCAAATCATGTCCCGCATTTACGCCAAGGCCAACTTGATGTGCAATTGTAGCTGCATGAATATAAGGCATAATTGCTGTCGTTTTATTACGTGTAAATTGATGCGCAAATGATCCGGTATATAATTCTATTCGGTTTGTCCCACTCAACTTAGCTGCATGCACTTGTTCCTGTTCGGGATTTAAAAAAATTGAAACACGCACACCATGCGATTGAATTTCGGCAATAATATCCTTTAGCATTTCCATATTATTAATTACATCCCATCCTGAATTGCTTGTAATTACATCTGGCGGATCTGGAACTAATGTTGCCTGTGCCGGCTTTACGGTGCGAATAATTTCCATAAAACGAATATCAGGATATCCTTCTATATTAAACTCAGTTGTTACTATTGGTGCAATCGCATACACATCTTTTAACGTTATATGACGTTCGTCGGGCCTTGGATGCACTGTAATTCCATCTGCCCCAAAACGTTCACAATCTTTAGCAAACTGAACAATATCAGGCACATTGCCTCCACGTGCATTGCGAAGGGTTGCTATTTTGTTGATATTAACGGAAAGATTGGTCATAGTTGCAAAGTAACAAAAAAATGATGGGGGTTAATGTGCTAATTTGTTAATGTAATAATGTACTGATGCGCGACTTTGCTAATGTACCAATTTACTGATGTAATAATGTACCGATATGCGGAGGTAATAATGTGCCAATTTACTGATGTAATAATGTACCAATATGCGGATGTGCTAATGTACCAATTTGCTGATGTAATAATGTGGCGATTTGTTGATGTGCTGATGTACCAATTTGCTGATGTGGTAATGAATTGATTTAGGTTAGTGAAATTTAATTTGTGACTTCTATTTTATAAAAAAATCATTATATAAAAATCAATAATCCAATAAAAAAAGGAGCAACATTGCTGTTACCCCTTTAATTGAAAGCTAGATTAAATTATTTAATTAATAGCGATAATATTCAGGCTTATAAGGACCTGATTTTTCTACGCCGATGTAATTTGCTTGCTTCTCACTTAACTCTTCTAAAACAACGCCTAATTTACTCAAGTGTAATCTTGCAACTTTTTCATCAAGATGCTTTGGTAACGTGTAAACCTTATTGTCATATTGATTGCCATTTGCCCAAAGTTCTATCTGCGCCAACGTTTGATTTGTAAATGAGTTACTCATTACAAAACTTGGATGACCCATTGCACAACCTAAATTAACTAAACGGCCTTCAGCAAGTAAAATGATATCCTTACCATTAATAGTATACTTATCTACCTGAGGCTTTATTTCATCTTTTGATTCACCGTGATTATCGTTTAACCAAGCAACGTCAATTTCATCATCAAAGTGGCCGATATTACATACAATTGCATTATGCTTCATCATTTCGAAATGACGACCAGTTATAATTTCACAATTTCCTGTTGCCGTAACAATAATATCAGCTTCTCTTACCGCATCATCCATTTTCTTTACTTCATAACCATCCATTGCAGCTTGTAAAGCACAAATAGGATCTATTTCAGTTATTAATACTCGCGCACCAGAACCACTTAATGATTGTGCTGAACCTTTTCCAACATCACCATAACCAGCAACAACAGCAACTTTACCTGCCATCATAATATCTGTTGCACGACGAATAGCATCAACCAACGATTCTTTACAACCGTATTTATTGTCAAATTTAGATTTTGTAACAGAGTCGTTAACGTTAATAGCAGGTACTGGAAGGGTTCCATTTACAACACGCTCATATAATCTATGAACGCCAGTAGTAGTTTCCTCAGAAATACCTTTAAGGTGCTTCACCATTTCAGGATATTTATCCAAAACAAGATTGGTTAAATCACCACCGTCGTCTAAAATCATGTTTAATGGGTCGTTGTTTTCGCCAAAAAACAAAGTTTGCTCAATACACCAGTCATATTCTTCAATGGTTTCACCTTTCCAAGCATAAACTGGAATGCCAACCGCAGCAATCGCAGCAGCAGCGTGATCTTGAGTTGAGAAAATATTACAAGAACTCCATTGCACTTCTGCACCAAGCTCTTTTAAGGTTTCAATAAGTACGGCAGTTTGAATAGTCATATGCAGACAACCTGCTATACGAGCGCCTTTTAGCGGTTTTGAATTGCCATATTCTTCACGAAGTGACATCAGTCCCGGCATTTCAACTTCTGCCAGTTTAATTTCTTTGCGACCCCACGCTGCAAGGGTAATGTCCTTAACCTTGTATGGGAGTTTTTTGTCTGTAATTACGTTCATTATACTGTTTTTGTTTATTGACTTTAGTATGTATCCTGCAAAGGTAAAAAATTGCTTTCTCTTTGACTTACTATGAACCATTTAACCCCTACTATGGTTCAAGGAATAATGCAGATATTTTTACTTTAAGATAAAATGTTTTGCAGTAGTTAACTTTGTAACAATAAAACTGATATGCTATGTATCCAAAAGACTTGGTTCAACCAATGAAAGAAGAACTCACTAAAGTGGGTTTTGAAGACTTAACAAGCCCTGAAATGGTGCAAAATATAATAAAAAACACCGAAGGCACCTTACTCCTAGTTGTGAACTCTGTATGCGGATGCGCGGCAGGAAATGCGCGTCCAGGCGTGCGATTATCGTTAGGTAACGAGAATAAGCCTGATAAATTGGCTACAGTTTTTGCTGGATTTGATATTGATGCAGTTGCTGAAGCAAGGAGACATACATTGCCTTATCCTCCAAGTTCGCCTAGTATAGCGTTATTTAAGAACGGGAAATTAGTATACTTTATAGAGCGCCACCAAATTGAAGGTCGTAATGCGATGATGATTGCTAATGATTTAGCTAATGCTTATAATAAGCATTGTGCGGTTGAAGCGGCGTGATTTTTTTAGATATTTATAAGCCTCATTTGAGTTTTCAAATGGGGCTTTTTTATTTTCAATTTAGGCAGGAAATAATGTCACCCCGCTGGGGTTGGTGATGTGTTGGATGGTAGGCGGTTACAATAATGTCACCCTCTGGGGTTGGGTGGCAGTTCGTTGGCAGGGGGGTACAATAATGTCACCCCGCTGGGGTTGGGTGGCAGTTCGTGTGCAGGGGGTTACAATAATGTCAC
>Ga0105048_10007328_pt1 | contig 17730 bp, 15 predicted proteins | sample MAT05_FD_78382 | JGI IMG/M metagenome (GOLD analysis project Ga0105048, IMG submission 78382) | Freshwater microbial communities from Lake Fryxell liftoff mats and glacier meltwater in Antarctica - MAT-05 | ecosystem: Environmental > Aquatic > Freshwater > Ice > Liftoff microbial mat | place...
GAAGAGCCTAACTGACTGCGATGCGTAACATAGCATTGGTTCGAAGTCCGTGACCCGAAGCGATCGCCATGCCCACTTTCCCGACTACCCGCGGCCGACCGCTGCCCCTTGGGGTGTCTCGGTTCGGCGACAGCACGAACTTCGCGATGCTCAGCCGTCACGGCACCTACGCCTGTCTGGTGATCTTCCCGGAGGACGGCGGTGCACACCCCGTGGCCGAGATCGCCCTCGATCCGCGGAAGAACCGTACCGGCGACCATTGGCACATCCGCGTGGACGGTTTGCCCACCACCTTCCGCTACGGCTGGCGAATCGACGGCCCCAAGGGGGTCATGCACCGCTTCGACCCCGGCCGCGTGCTGATCGACCCGGCGACGACGATGCTCTCGGACGGCGAACAGTGGGCCGGCTCGTGCGAAGTGGACCCGGAGCGGACCAGCCGGCGAAGTCTCTTTTCGCTGCAGCCGCGGTACGATTGGGGCGACGACGAGCCGCCGCTGATTCCGCACGAGGAAACCATCGTCTACGAAGTCCACGTCCGCGGCTTCACGCGGGACGAATCCTCGGGCGTCGAGCACCCCGGCACCTTTCGAGGCCTCATCGAGAAACTGCCCTACCTGAAGGACCTCGGCATCACGGCGGTCGAACTGCTTCCCATTCACGAATTCGACGAGTGCGACTGCCCGTTCGTCAACGAACTGACCGGGGAAAAGCTCGTCAACTTCTGGGGGTACAACTCGATCGCCTTCGCCGCACCCAAGGCCGCCTACGCCGCGGATGCCAAGGAGCATAAACAGGTCACCGAGTTCCGCGATCTCGTGAAGGCTTGCCACGAGCACGGTATTGAGGTGTTTCTGGATGTCGTGTTCAATCATACCGGCGAGGGCGACGATCGCGGTCGTACCTACAGCCTGCGTGGCTTCGACAACGAACTCTATTATCTGATGAGCGACGACGGCCAATATCTCAATTTTTCCGGCTGCGGCAACACCGTCAACTGCAATCATCCCCTCGTGCGGGACATGATGCTCAGCTGTCTGCGCTATTGGGTGGGCGAGATGCACGTCGACGGCTTCCGCTTCGACCTGGCGAGCATCCTGGGCCGGGACCGCCGAGGCAACGTCATGGTCGAGCCGCCGGTCATCGAGATGATCGCCGAGGACGGCGTCATGGCGGATACGAAGTTGATTGCGGAGCCTTGGGATGCCGCAGGTTTATATCAGGTCGGTATGTTCCCGTTCGGCCGACGCTGGTCCGAGTGGAATGCGAAGTATCGGGACGACATCCGGCAGTTCTGGCGCGGCGACGCGGGCTATGCAGGCCGGATGGCCGGCCGACTGTGCGGCAGTTCAGACCTCTACGAATGGTCCGGCCGGTTACCGCGACATTCTCTCAACTTCATCACTGCCCACGATGGTTTCACACTCAACGATCTTGTGAGCTATAACCATAAACATAACGAAGCCAACGGCGAAGACAGCAGAGACGGTTCCAACGACAACCTCAGTTGGAATGGCGGTACCGAAGGGCCGACGAACGATCAGGACATCTTGATGCTCCGAGAGCGTCGCGCCAAGGGTATGATCCTGACCATGATGATCTCTCAGGGTGTACCGATGCTGCTTGCGGGTGACGAGTTCCTGCGCACGCAAGCCGGCAACAACAACGCCTGGTGTCAGGACAACAAGACGTCTTGGATCGACTGGACCTTGGCCGAAACGAACGCCGGCTTTCTTCGCTTCACCAAGGCGGCGATCGCGCTGCGGAAGCGGCATCCGGTCTTCCGCCGCCGGCGTTTCTTCGTCGGCTCGCTCACACCGCTGTCCGCCCAGCCGCTGCCCTTCTTCAACCCGCTGCGGCCGAATCGGAAGATGGAAACCGTGATTCAGGCGGAGGACGATCACGCCGGCGTCCGCACCCCGGCGGCACGAACGCGCGACCTACCCTTGGCGGACATTCACTGGCACGGCGTGGAGCCATACAAACCCGACTTCGGCAACACCAGTCGGCTGCTCGCATTCAGTTTGGACGGCCGCTTCAACGGCCGCGACGGCGATACGGACTATCAGGCCGACCGCGACTTCTACGTCGCCATCAACGTCGGCCCGGCACCGCTCACCTTCACGGTACCCGCCTCACCAACCGGCCGGCCCTGGCGACTGCGGATCGACACCGGCGCCCCTTCCCCGGATGACGTACAGAACGAGGACACCGGTAAGCCGATCGCCGCCAAGGCGGCCGTGGTCGTCGCCCCGTTTGCGGTTGTCGTGCTGATGAGCGAAGCGTGATCGTCATTCAGCTGCGCGGCGCAACCGCATTCAGCACGTCCACGATTTCGCCGTGGATGATGCCGTTGCTGGCGATGACGTCCATGCGGAAGGGGTCGTAGGCGTCGCCGCGGATCCCGGTGACGGTCCCCCCCGCTTCGCGGATCAGGATTGCGCCGGCCATCACGTCCCAGGCGTAATTGTCGTACGCCCAGTAACCATCGAAGCGGCCGCACGCGATGTAGGCCATGTTGAGCGCCGTCGATCCGCTGCGGCGCAGCGCCTGTGCGGCGGAGGTCATCTTTACCCACGCGTCCCAGTTCCGCATCTGGGCATCGAAGTTGGCGGGAAAGCCGGTGGACAACAGGCCATCCGAAAGCATCGCCACACTGCTGACCCGCATCGGCACGCCGTTGAGGAACGCCCCGTGCCCCTCGGCCGCGGTGAACAGCTCCTTCATGCGCGGATCGTAGATGACCCCGACGACCGGTCGGCCCGAAACGTACAGACCGATGGAAACGCAATAACACGGCACATCGTGCACGTAGTTCACGGTGCCGTCGAGCGGATCGACCACCCACGTCGGCGCGGCATCCAGCGCCGGCCGCGTCTCCTCGATCGTCTTGCCGACGGCGTCCTCCTCACCGACGAACCCATGATCGGGAAAAGCGGCGAGCAGATGCGACCGGACCGCAACCTGCGAGGCCACGTCCGCCTCCGTAACGAGGTCGGCCCGCGCCTTCTCCCGGACGTGGAACTTCGACCGCCACGATTCCAGAATCGAGGCCCCAATGTGGGCTGCTTCAACGGCAACCCGCAAACAGTCGGCGAGATCGAGCGAGTGTGTCATGCGGATTATGATAGTGTCCCGATCCGGTCTCGACCTTGGACCACTTCCGCCGAATCGGTTAAACTGAGGCGAAGTTTGCGCGAATGAACGCGACGTGATCTGTCGAACTCAAACGGCACGTCTCCGGGACAATCGAACCCGTTCTTTTCGACGCCGCGAAGCGGTGCAAGTCTTGGTAGTCTAGGGTGAAATCCCAGGCGTGCTGGTACAATACGCTCCCAGACTTTCGCGACACCGGGAGGAACCCAGACCATGGCCTGCCCTTTCCCGGGGATGGACCCGTTTCTGGAGGATCGCGTGCATTGGGCGAACTTCCACAAACAACTGATCGCCGCGCTGTATCAGCTGCTGCTGCCGGGCTTGGTGGACAAGTACCGCGCCCGCGTCGGCGTGCGCGAGTACGCGTCCGAGACGCCGCTGTTCACATCGATGCTTCGGGATACGCACTTCGAGGAGTATCTGGAAATCCGCAGCCGACCGGATTCCAAACTGATCGCGCTGGTTGAAGTCGTGAGTCTCGGCAACCGCACGACGACCGCGGGACGGTCGGAGTATCACGTGGTCCGCGATGCGGCCCGCAGTCAGAAGGCGGCCATCGTCGAGATCGACCTGCTCACGCAGGGCAAGCCGCTTTTGAATTATTCCCGCGAGAACCTTCCGGAGCACGATCATACGGTGACGGTGACCCGCAGCGCCACACCGGAGCGGTACGAAATCTACACGGCCGCACTTCTGAAGCGGTTGCCGAAGTTCCGCCTGCCGTTGGCGGCGGAGGACAAGGACACGGTCGTCGATTTGCAGACCGTGGTCGCTCGCGCCTTCGACCAAGGCAACTTCGCCAAGCTGCTCGCCTACGCCGGCCCGCTGCCGGCCGATGCCAAGTATGCCGACGCGACGCGGGAATGGATCCGCGATGTGCTCATTCAGGCGGGACACGTGGCGAAGTAGCAAGCCGGTCGCTATTTGCCCGCCAGTTGACGCAGCACGTACGGCAGAATCCCGCCGTGCTGGTAGTAGAGCACTTCCTGCGGTGTGTCGATGCGGCAGAGAACCTTAAAGGTCGTCGTCGTGCCGTCCGGTTTCACCGCACTCACCTCGAGCTGCTTCGTCTGAGCGAAGCTGTTCGCCAAGCAGGCGACCAAGCCGGTCACGGCGAAGGTTTCCTCGCCCGTCAGGCCGAGGACCGTGGCCGATTGGCCGGGGAGGAACTGCAGCGGCAGCACTCCCATGCCCACGAGGTTGCTGCGGTGAATCCGCTCGAAGCTTTCGACGATGACGGCGCGGACGCCCAGCAACTTCGTACCCTTGGCGGCCCAGTCGCGGCTCGAACCGGAACCGTACTCGGTGCCGCCGATCACGATCAGCGGCGTGCCGGTTTCCTGATATTTCATCGAGGCGTCGTAGATCGACATCTGTTCGCCGGTGGCGAAGTATCGGGTGAAGCCGCCTTCGACGCCGGGGACCAGGGCGTTCTTCAGTCGTACGTTGGCGAAGGTGCCGCGGACCATGACTTCGTGGTGGCCGCGGCGGGCACCGTACTGATTGAAGTCTTTCTGTTCCACGCCGTGGCCGATGAGGTACTTGCCCGCGGGCGAATCTTTTTTGATGTTCCCGGCGGGTGAGATGTGGTCGGTCGTGATGCTGTTGCCCAAGAGGGCGAGCACGCGCGCCCCTACAATCTCGACTACCGGCGGCGGCACGGCCGTGATTCCGTGGAAGTAGGGCGGGTTGGCGATGTAGGTCGACTCGGGGACCCAAGAGTACAGGTTACCGGTCGGCACCTGAAGGGCACGCCAGTTGGCGTCCCCTTCGAAGACATGAGCGTAGATCCGCTCGAAGGCTTCGCGCTTGATGCAGGATGCGACGACGGACGAAACTTCCTCCTGCGTCGGCCAAATGTCCTTCAGGAAGACTTCGACACCGGCGACGTCGGTCCCGAGGCTCTCGGTGTCCCAGTCGATGTCGATCTTCCCGGCCAGTGCGTAGGCGACGACCAGCGGTGGCCCGGCGAGGTAGTTGGCGCGGACGTCGGCATGGACCCGGCCTTCGAAGTTGCGGTTGCCGGAGAGCACGGCGGAGACGACCAAGGCATTCGCGTTGATCTCTTTGGTGAACTCTTCCGGGAGCGGCCCGGAGTTGCCGATGCAGGTGGTGCAGCCGTAGCCGACGACGTGAAAGCGAAGCTTCTCCAATTCGGCGAGCAGGTTCGCTTCGGTCAGGTAATCGGTGACGACCTTGGAGCCGGGGGCCAAACTCGTCTTCACCCACGGCTTGGTGGTCAGCCCCTTGGCGGCGGCTTTTTTGGCGAGCAAACCGGCGGCGACCATGACGTATGGGTTGGATGTGTTCGTGCAGCTCGTGATCGCGGCGATGACCACCGAGCCGTCCTTCAGTTGATCCGCCGCCGCCGGCATGGCGGCGGATTCGCCGCTCATCAGGAGCGCTTTCTTCAGCTTGTCGGATGCGGTCTTTGCGGCTTCCTTCATCTTCGGCAGCACTTCGTTGAAGGACTTCTTCACGTCCTTCAACGCGACTCGGTCCTGCGGCCGCGCCGGGCCGGCGAGGCTGGGTTCGACGTTGGCGAGGTCCAGTTCCAACACATCGGTGTAGGTCGCGTCGGCGGAACCGGGGGAATAAAAGAGGCCCTGCTCGGTGTAGTAGGCTTCGACCAACGCGATCTGTTCCTCGCTGCGGCCGGTCGTGCGGAGGTAACGAAGCGTCTCGCCGTCGACGGGGAAGATGCCGCAGGTCGCACCGTATTCCGGGGCCATGTTGGCGATGGTGGCGCGGTCCGCCAGCGGAAGCTGGGCCAAGCCGTCCCCGAAGAACTCGACGAACTTGCCGACGACGCCGCGCTTGCGGAGTTGCTGCGTGACGGTGAGGACGAGGTCGGTCGCGGTCGTTCCTTCCTTCAACTTGCCGAACAGTCTGAAGCCGACCACCTGCGGAATCAGCATGCTCACGGGCTGCCCCAGCATCGCCGCTTCCGCTTCGATGCCACCCACGCCCCATCCCAACACGCCGAGACCATTGACCATCGTGGTGTGGCTGTCGGTGCCGACCAGCGTATCCGGGTAGGCGACGCCGTGGTCATCCACAAACGTGACGCGGGCCAAGTATTCGAGGTTGACCTGATGGACGATGCCGGTTTCCGGCGGAACGACCTTGAAGTTTCTGAACGCCGTCTGCCCCCAGCGGAGGAAAACGTAGCGTTCCTGATTCCGTTCGTATTCCAGCCTCGTGTTGTTTTCGAAGGCCTGCGCGGTGCCGGCCTCATCGACTTGCACCGAGTGGTCGATCACCAGTTCGCAGGGAACCAGCGGGTTGATCTGCGATGGGTCGCCGCCCAAGGCCCTGATCCCTTCCCGCATGGCGGCCAGGTCGACCACACACGGCACTCCGGTGAAGTCCTGCAGCAGCACCCGGGCGGGGCTGAAGCCGATCTCCGCGTCCGGCTCGGCCTTGGCGTCCCAGCTCGCGAGCGCTTCGATGTCCGGCTTGCTCACACTGAGGCCGTTCTCGGTCCGCAGCAGGTTTTCCAGCAGAATCTTCAGGCAGAACGGCAGCGACTTCGCTTTGGGGAACTGCTTCTCGATCTCCGCGAGTCGAAAGATGGTGTAGGTCTTGCCGCCGACGGTCATCGCGGACTTGGACGAGAAACTGTTGGACGACATCGACGCGACTCCGCAGGCAAATGAATACCGATGCGGGTATTGTGCGCGAAACAACGCCCTGCGGCTACAGTCCCGCCCGGGGCTTGACGCTTCGCGACTGCGGCCCGGGCCAAATGCGGGTCACCTCTACGGGGATGCACAGCGGGGTTGCACGGCGGCATCGAATGCAGTCGTCGTCGCGTTCCTGTCGGACGCTTGCCCCGCAGCCGCTAGACTGACCCGCACGGTTCCTTCAGGGGCGACGGCATGAATGCGAAGATTCCGATCGTCGGCGTGGGGCCGGACGGCTTGGCGGGGCTTTCGAGTCGCAGCCGTGCGGTGCTCGCGGATGCCGAGGTGGTCTTCGGCTCCGAAGCGGCGCTGTCGCTGCTTCCCGAACTCACGGCCGAGCGCGTCCGCATCGGCACCGATCTTCCCGACATCGTCGAGAAGTTGAAGGCGGGCCTGGGCCGCAGGAAGCAGGCCGTGGCCGCGGTGGGCGATCCGTTGTTTTACGGCACGGCGCGCTACCTGTGCGACAAGGTCGGCACCGAGCACTTCGAGGTCGTGCCGCACGTGTCCAGCATGCAGTTGGCGTTCGCGCGGTTGAAGGAATCGTGGGAGGAAGCCTACCTGACGGACCTCTCCACGCGAAAGCTGGACGACGTGGTCGACAAGATCCGCTCGGCGGAAACCGTCGGTCTGTTCACCTCGGAAGAGACGCCGCCGAACCGGATCGCGCGGGAGCTTCTCGGCCGGGGGATCGACTACTTCCGCGCCGCGGTCTGCGAGAATCTCGGCGGTCGGGACGAACGGATCACTCAAGGCGAACTCAGCGAAATTCAGGACCTGCGGTTCGATGCGCTTAACATCATGATCCTGCGGCGCAAGCCGAACCGGGCCGATGCGCCGCGGCGCGTCAATGCCTTGTCCCGCTTCGGAAACCCGGACGAAGTCTTCGCGCAGTCCCGCCCCAAGACCGGCCTGATTACGGGGGCGGAAGTGCGGGCGGTCGCCTTCGCCCAACTCGATCTCCAGCCCGGCGACGTGGCGTGGGATGTCGGCGCAGGCTCCGGTTCGGTCGGCATCGAGATGGCCCAACTCACCTTCCCCGGCATCGTCTACGCCATCGAGCAGGACTCGGCCGACTATCACCTGATTGTTGCCAACGCGGAGCAGTTCGGGATCAAGAACATCAAGCCGGTCTTCGGCCGCGCCCCGGCGGTCTTCGCCGATCTGCCCGCGCCGGATGCCGTGTTCGTGGGCGGCAACGGCGGCGAGGTGGCGCGACTTCTGGAAAACGCCTTCAACTCGCTGCGCCCCGGCGGTCGGCTGGTCGCCAACGTCGGTACGCTCGAAATGATTTCCGCCACCCATACGGTCATGAAGCGGCTCGCCGGCACGGTGGACGTGCTGCTGATGAACCTGTCCCGCGGTGTCGAGCAACTCGAAAGCCTGCGCTTCGAGGCAATCAACCCCAGCGTGCTGTTGCGGATCCGCAAACCGCTGTGAATTCGTTCTCAGCGAGCCGCCGGTGGGAATCGGCCGTGTCCGGTTCCCAAAAAAGACACGGCGGATTATCGTCCGCCGCTCGCCACGAGAGAGACGCTACTTTTTGCCCGTAAGCAGTTCTTGAATGGCCGTATCGAGTTTACGGACGAGTTCCTCGGCCGGGCGATGCCTGAAGCGGTTCCGTTCGTCGTGCCAGCGCACCGTGCCTGCGGGATCGACGAGATAAATCGTGGGAATGCCGTCGGCGTTCGGCATCATCCGGTCGTTCTGGTAGGCACCCAAATCCGAGAGCATCCGCTTGGTGGCTTCGTAGCCCGTCGGCCAGACGATCTTCTGGGCCGCGACGTAGTTTTCCGCAATCAGTCTGTCGTCTCCCATGAGGGTGACGAAGGCAATGCCCTTGGGCTTGTAATGCTCCGCCAGTGCCACCAGACTCGGGGCCGTGGTTTTGCAGACCGGGCACCATAGTGCGGTCACATCGACGACCAAGCCCGTTTGCCCCGGCGCACCCACCACCGGCGGCGGACCGTTGACCCAGCCCGCGGCCACAAGGGGCGGCAACGGTTCGCCGATCCGCAACAGCCCCCGCACGCCGACGGGCGGTTCGTAGATGGTTTGCGGCGTCGTCGACGCGGTGTCGTCCGCACAACCGGCGCCGAGTACGATCAGAAGCGCGGGGAGAATGTTCGGTGTTCGCATTCCGTCAGTGTACCGACCGACGGGTTGCGGTGAAATCCGTTTCGTCGAGCGGCGTCTAGGATGATGATGGGACCGGATTCGCTTACGGAATTGGTCGATCGTCACGCGGCGGCCTTGGTGCTGTACGCGCGGCAGTGGTGCGGATCGCCTGAGGACGTCGTACAGGCGGCGTTCCTCAAACTCGCTCGGCAAGCCGTGCCGCCGGAATCGCTGGTTCCGTGGCTGTATCGCGTGGTGCGCAATGGAGCGATCGACGCCGGGCGGGCCGAACGCCGACGGCAGAAGTACGAAGCCAAGGCGGCGGCCGATGCGCCGACCTGGTTTCTGCCGTCTGACGATCCGGCCGGCTTGGATGCCGAAGCGGCAACGGCGGCCTTGGCCGCTCTGCCGAGCGAGACGCGCGAAATCGTCGTCGCCCACTTGTGGGGCGGGCTGACCTTCGAGCAGATCGCCGGACTGGTCGGCGGCAGTGCGAGCACCTGCTACCGACGTTACGCCGCCGCCTTGGACACGCTGCGCTGCAAGCTGGATCCGACCCCGACTCGCCGACCGACTCGCTGATGGGTGACGACATGACCAACGACGACCGACCTTCCGACCCGCTTGCTCGGGCCTTGGCGAAACTCGCCCCCGTTCCCGCAGGGCTGAACACGCCCGCGTTCCTCTACGCCGCCGGCGCCGCGGACGCCGCACGTGGTACGGCATTCTGGAAGCGCCTCTGCCTCGGCCAAACGGGACTGATGACCGTGGCCGCGGGCATTGCGGCTGTTTGGTTCACGATCGCGCCGATGCCGACCGCACCGGACGGCGCCCAGGCGCAAATCAAGCAGAAGTCCCCACCGCTGGAGCTGGCTCCGCATCCGCGCGAACATGCTGTGGGTCTTCCGGACTATCTCGGAAAGCCGGAACGGATCGGCTTCCGCGGACGTCCCGACCATACGGAGTGGAGCGATGCGGAAATCGCCTATTACCTTCACCTCCGCAACGATGTCGCCGCCGCCGGTTTGGGTATGTTGCCCTCTCGGCCGAGCACGCGGCTGCCGTTTCTGGAACGCGACGGCAACCCCATCGGCCCGCCGGTCTTCGCCGTGCCGCCGTCGCCCAAGAACAATCGCAACTGATCCCCGGAGTATCCGCCATGTTCCTTCTCGTTCTCGTTTGCTCGCTGATGGTGCAGGAGCCTGCCAATCCCACGCCGGAGTTGATCGAACGCACCGTCGGCCTCTCCGGCCCGCCGATACCCGCCCTCAAGTATCTACTGCTGCCCTCGCACGTCGACCGGACCCCCGGCAACTCAGCGGCGAACTACTACAAGGCCTTCGCGCTGAAGCCCGAACGACCGCGCGACCCCGAGCAGGCCCGCAAGCTGCAGGAGCGCTTGGAAGCCTGGGACCAAGCGACGCCGACCACGCTGCCCGGCAAGGAGGTTGCCGAGTACCTGAAGACCTGGCGCGGCTCGCTGAAGGGCCTCGACGACGGCGCCCGTCAGGACTACTGCCGCTGGCAACTCGACCTGAACGTTGGCGAGATCAGCAACCAACTCACGGCGATTCAGTCGATGCGGGAGTTAAGCCAAGCGCTGATCCTGCGCGGCAAACTGGAACTGGCCGAAGGCCGCATCCCCGATGCCTTCACCACTCTGCAGACCGGCCTGCAATTCGGCAAGCACATCGGCGAGGGGACCAACATGATCGGCCTACTCGTCGGTTATGCAATCACCGCGCAATTCCACAAGTTGGCCGAAACGGTCACAACCGCGCCGAACGCGCCGAATTTGTACTGGGCTTTGAGTCGCTACCAAGAGCAACTCCTCGACCCGCGACCCGCACTCGATGGCGAAGAGCGACAATCGCTGAGCATTCTGCCGACGCTCCGGGCTTTGGAAGCCGGTCCCGTCAGCGAGGACGAAGCCCGCAAGGCTTTCACGGAAACCATCTCCAGGCTTGGCGGCATCGACGGATTAAACATCCCGACAGGCCTGCTGGTGCTTCCCTATCTGTCGCCGTCCGCCAAGCCCGAACTTGAAGCCCGAGGTTGGACGAAGGGCGACCTGGACCGAATGCCGAATGCCCAAGCCGTTCTCCTTCGTGCGATCCTCGTGCGCCGCGAGTTTTGGCAGGATCAGGTGAAGTTGTTCGACCTACCCTACAGCGTAGGCAGCGTGGAAATGAGGAAGAACCGCGCGAAGCGCGAAAGCTACACCAAGCAGCACCGCAGCGACCTGTTCCTCACAACGTTCAAGCTTCTCGATCCGGCACTGGAGAAAACTTATGTGGCCGGCCACCGCAGCCGACGCCGCGTTGCGATGTTCCGCATCGTCGAAGCGGTGCGGTTGTATGCCGCGGGCCACGACGGCAAGTTGCCGGCAACACTCGCGGACGTCGGATTGCCGCTCCCGCTCGACGGCAGCACCGGCAAGCTGTTCGAGTACGAAATCATCGGGAACGGCTTCCGCCTCATCGGTCCGCCCGCCGAGGGTGAAACGGTCTCGATCAACACGGCCATCACGATGACGATCCGCTTCCGCAAATGAGTCAGCCGCGGTTCCACTTCATTTGCGAACCAGCGGCGATCGCACGCCACCACGCTTTCCAATCGCTCTGTTGCGTACCCAAATAGGCGCGCAACACACGCAACCGCAGGTTCAGCTTCACGGTACCCGGCGGGAACCCGGCATTGAGCCTTGCGAGGTTCTTGATCCGCACCGCGCGGGACACCTCGAAGCCGACGACCGTGCCGACGAGGTCGATCAACACCGGCACCGCATCGTCCGGATTCGAGATTCCGCGCAGGAAGACATTGGACGGCTTCAGATCCCGATGGGCCACTCGCTGCTCGTGCATGGTGCGCAACACGGTGCCCAGTCGCACCGCCCACCTGTGCAACGCGTGTAATGAAATGCCGTCGCGTCGAACGGCTTCGTGAAGCTCCGCACTGTCGTCGAGAAACTCGAACACGACGAGGCCGGTGCCGGCGAGGCCGAGGGTAAACCGTTGGAGCAGCAACAGCGGTACAGCCGTCGGCAGGCCGCGATCGGCGAAACTGCGGCCATGCAGCCACGACCGTAACGCCGGCGAGGGCCGAGCGAGGTTCTTGAGGACAGCCCATTTCGAACGAAGATTGAACCGCTTCACGAGATACGATCGGCCTTCGAGACGAAGTACGACCACCGTCGAAGTCCGCGAGTTCTTGAGAGTCACAGCTGTCGGGGAAGCGAATGCGGCATCGGGATCTGCGAGCAACAGCTCCAATAACGTCGGCGACAACGTGCGGTCCGCGTATCCCGCTGAAACGCCGCGCGACACGCAATGGGTTTCGCGATTATCGCGGCCCCAGCGCTTCAGTCGATCCTGACGCAATTCGAGGTTGGATTGCAGGGTACGGGCTTCGATTCTCCTCGCCGCGGCGGCAGGATCGCCGGGGAATGTCGCTCGGGCAGCACAGTAAGCGGCGAAGAAGCGGGCGCGATCGGCGCGTGTGACGCGCTCCTGAAACCAGCGATTCAGCTGCACGAGCATCGAGGTCGCTTCCCGGTCGCCGACGGGGCCGAACCGCAGCGAGTGCAGGTCGATCAGCGTGAAGTTTGCGTCCGAGCCGATCAGAAAGTTCCCGGGGTGGGCATCGGGATGTACGACCCCTGCGTTATGCATCCGGGCGACGAACCGGCCGAAGGCTTCTGCCAACGCCCGTCGGTCGCCCGGCGACAGGTATTGCAGCAAGGCGGTTTCCAACGGCATCGCAGCGACTGCGGCCCGCGTCACCAATGCACTCTCGCCCGGAAGCAGCCCGGCGGCTTCGCCGTACGCCAAGGGTTCGATGCCGGGGATGCCGAGCGATTGCAGCCGCACGGCATTGGCGAATTCGAGTTTCGCCTTCGAGCCGCGCCATAAGTCCCGGAACCACGATCGCGGAGAATTCACGCGGCAGATTTTGACGAATACAATCGTGCCGCTCGCGAGCACGACGCGGCGCACGGTTCGTTGCCGGTTCGCCTTGACCGTGTCGCCGACACGTGTGAACGGATTGAAGTCGTCCAACAGAGCGCGCCCGGCAGGCGTGTAATACACCCGGATACCGTCTTGTTTTGCGATCGTCTCAACCATCGGCGGGCATCCGTTTCGGCTTCAGCAGACGATGCAGGCATTCGATCCAGCGGAGTGCTCCCGCCTGCACGCTGTAACTGCGTTCGACCTGCCCGCGGCCCTCGGCACCATAAGTCCGCCGCGTTGTCGGGTACGCCGTCAGCAGTCGCACGGCCTCGATCCACTCCTGAGCTTCGGTCGCCAGGATACCGCTGCGGTTGGCTTTCACCAGCTCCGGATGCACGCCCACCGGATTGGTCACCACCGGCAGGCCCGCGGCCTGGTACTGCAGAATCTTCAGGCCGCACTTGCCGCGGCTCCAGGCATCGTCCGGAATCCAACTGATGCCGATGTCCGAGGTGCGCAGGCTCTCGGCTTCGGTCGCCGCGGTCCAAGAGACGTTCTCAACCTGAAGATTCCGGAACTCCAGAAAGCGGTCGCATACGAGCCGCAGTTTCAAACCCGGCACGCCGAGGCCGAGTTGCTCAAGAACATTGCGAAAGCGGTCCAATCCCTGCAAGGTACTCGCCGAGCCGATCCAGACCAAGCGACACTCCTTGTTGATGGCTGCGTGGTCCGCAGGTGTGTAGTGCGCCGGATCGACGCACGTAGGGATCACTTCCACCCGAGCTTCCGCGAATCGCCTGGCGTGGTCCGCGAGGTAGGCATTGCCGGCAATCACGAGGTCGCAGACGGCGACGAAGCGTTGAAATCGCCGGTTCAACTTGTCGCTTTCCAAGCCTTTGGCCGAATAGGAATCGCGGAGCCAGACCGCGTCATCGAAGTCGAAGATCAGCGTTCGCGCGTGTCGTCGAAGCGTGCTGCAGAGGGCTGCATCCGGAAGCTTGCGCTGCACGACGACAGCATCGGCATCGGCGAGGACTCGGCCGAGCCGACGGCGGGCAAGCCAACTTTGCGGGAACAGTTCGTAGTCGAGTTCGTAACCGGCCTGACGGAGAATCGGCCGAAAGGCTTCGAGGCGGTAACGCGTGCAGACGTGCTCGACGCGCTCCACCAGTGCCAGGACTTTCATGGTGGACACCCCCGCCTCAGAGCTTGCGCTTGCGGCCGAGTTCGCGCTGCATCTCGCGCTTGGCGTCCGATTCCCGGATCGCATCGCGCTTGTCGTGGTCCTGCTTCCCCTTCGCGATGGCGAGTTCGACTTTGGCCAAGCCGTCCTTGAAGTACATGCGCACGGGGATGAGCGTGAAGCCGCGTTGGTCGGCCTTGGCGGCGAACTTGGCGATCTCGGACTTGTTCAACAGCAGTTTGCGTTCGCGCTTCGGCTGGTGGTTCAAGCGGTTGCCGAAGGTGTATTCCGGAATCTCCGCCCCGACGAGGAAGACCTCATCGTTCTCGATCTTGCCGTAGGCATCCTCGAGGTTGGCGTGCCCCTCGCGCAGGCTTTTGACTTCGGTGCCGACGAGGACGATACCGCACTCGATGCGGTCGAGCAATTGATACTCGAAGGCCGCGCGGCGGTTGCGCGTGATGTTGACGATGACCGCCTCGCCGTCGTTGGCGGACTTGCCCTTGCCGGACGTTTTCGCGGATTTGGTCATGCCTTTATGCTAGCCGGCCGATGAGATTACGCCTACGGCAAGCGGACCATACCCGGTCCTGTTCGGGTTGACGCCGATGTAACCACTCGGCTATACCCCAAGACTGCCAAACGGGCTTTTCGGATAAGAAGACTGCACCATTCGGCGGAGCCGAAATGACCGCCCACACCCTCGGAAGCCAACCCGCCGGCGCGCTGGTCGTCGATACGATCCGCGTCCGCTACGGCACGATTCCCGCGGTGGACGGCGTGTCCCTCTCCGTGGGTCGGGGCGAAATTGTCGGTCTGCTCGGGCCGAACGGCTCCGGCAAAAGCACCACACTTGCCGCTGCGGCGGGCGTGCTGGATCCCTACGAAGGGACCGTCAGCATCGACGGCATCCGCCGCGATCAGGCGCCGCACCGCTATGCCGAGCGCATCGGGCTGGTGCCCCAGGAACCGGCGCTTTACGAAGAGCTTTCCGCCGAAGCCAACCTGATGTTCTTCGGCCGACTTTACGGCCTCGGCGGGTCGACGCTGAAGGGTCGCGTTGCCGCTTCGTTGGAGCAAGCCCGCCTGCAGGATCGCCGGCATTCCCGCGTTTCCACCTTCTCCGGCGGCATGAAGCAGCGGTTGAATCTCGCCGTCGCTTTGCTCCACGAGCCGACGGTCCTGCTGCTCGACGAGCCGACCGCAGCGTTGGACCCGGCCAGCCGCGATGCCTTGTTCGGCACGCTGCACGACCTGCGCGAAGGCGGCCACGCCATCCTGATTACGACGCATCATCTGGATGAAGCCGAACACGGCTGCGACCGCATCGTGCTGCTGGAAGCGGGTCGAGTCGCGGCGACGGGTCGCCCCGCGGAGCTGATCCGCCATCAGCCCGGCGACCGGGCGGTACTGTACGCCCACCTGCCGAGCGCCTTGCCCAAGTTCTTCCAACGCAGTTTGAAGCGGCGCGTCGGCGAGGCGATTCAACTGGAATTCACCGGTCGGCGCCTGCGCGTCAGCGCCCCAAACCAGGAACAGCTTGGGCGTGCGCTGGGCGTCATCCTCGCGGACGGCATCGCGCTGGAAACGTTCCGCACGCCGCCGGGTCGGCTCGAACAGATGCTCCGTCGGCCGGAAGTCGCGGTGCCGATTCCCGCCGCGAAGGCCGTACGGAAGTAACGCCGCATGATGTCTCAGTACCACCTGATTCTGACGCTGGCCGCGAAGGATTGGCACCTGTTCTGGGCCGACCGCCGCGCGGCGCTTCTTTGCTTCGCCGTGCCGATCGTGCTGGCTTCCGCGTTCGGCTTGGTGTTCCATCGCGGGCCGGGCCAAACCGCGGTACCCAAGCTGCCGATGCTGATCGTCGCCGAGAACCCCGGACCGTTTACCCGCAGCGTGGTCGAGCAACTCGCCGGCGGATCGCGCGTCGAAGCGGAGATCGTGAGCCGTGCCGAAGCCGAGATCCGCGTCGCCGATCGACGTCCCGGCGTGATGGTCGACTTCCCGCCCGAATTCGAGGCTCTCTCGAGATGGACGCCCGGCGCAACCCTGCCGCCGCCGCGGGTGGCGATCCGCCACAACCCGCTGGCTGCGACAGAAGCCCAATGGGCCGAGGGTGTCGTCTCCGAAGCGATCCTGAAACGGCTGGCGGATGAAAAGCTCGCTCCGCTTTTGGCCCTCGGCGGGCAACGCGGCGGCGCGGCGATGCCCTTCGCGGTCGAAACCTCAGCCGCAATGAGTGAACACCAACGCCACTTCAACGCCTACACTCACAGCTTCTGCGGCATGACGCTGCAATACCTGCTGTTCTGGGGCATGGAATCCGGTCTGCTGCTTCTGCGCGAACGCCGTCGTTCCCTTTGGTTGCGGCTGCGGGCGGCACCAGTGCCGCTGGGCACGATGCTCTGCGGCAAGGCCTTGGCGACCGCCACGATCGCGCTGTTGCAGGTGCTCACCACCTTCGCTTTCGGGTTCCTCGTCTTCGGCATCCGCATCGACGGATCCGTGCTCGGCTTTCTGCTGTTGGCCCTCGGTGCCGGGGCACTCAGCGCCGTCACGGGGCTGCTCGTCGCCGCGGTGGGCGGGACCGAAGCCCGTGCCCGCAGCGTCTGCATTCTGGTGATTCTGAGCGTGTCGATGCTGGGTGGCCTCTGGCTGCCGTCGTTCGTGCTGCCCGGTTGGGCGCGCGACTTGGCCCTGTGCCTCCCCACCACGTGGGCCATGCGCGGCCTGGATGCGGTGACGTGGCAGGGCCAAGGCTTGTCGAGTGTGATCGCGAACGTCGGCGTGTTGGCCGGCTTCACGGGGCTGTTTCTGGCCGTGGCCGTGGCGAAGTTCGTCACGTCCGAAGGGCGCCGTCGGCGCGGAGGTTTGGGATGATCCGACTGAAACTCGCGGCATTCGCCGCCGTGGTATTCGCCGGCCCGCTCTCGGCCCAATCGCCGCCGACCGCGCCGTCGCCGACTTCGGGCAGCGAGCCGAAGGAAGCGAAGGCCGTCGAGTTGATTCTCGAAGACCAGTTCTCCCGCCGGCAGGACCTGGCCTCTTACCGCGGCGATGTGGTCGTCCTCGTCTACGGGGACCGCAAGGCCAACGATGAATGCCGCGTCCTCGGCGAGAAGCTGCACGTCCTTTTCCACCCGACCGCCGCAGGCCTGACGCCGGCGAAGGCCCGTAGCGCTCCGGTTGCAACCCTGCCCGGCGTCGCCGAGGGCAAGCGCTCGCCCGATGCCGTCGTGCTCCCGGTCGCCGCCGCCGGCAGCGTGCCGGGTGTGGTGAAGGATCTCATCCGCAGTTCGGTGAAAAAGGCGTCGCCCGATGTACCCGTCTGGCTCGACTTCACCGGGACGATGGAGAAGCAGTTCACCCTGAAGGCCGGCCAGCCCAACGTCGTCGTCTTCGACGGCCTCGGTAAGTTGCGGCTGAGGATCAACGGCACTCCGGATCAGGCCGCGCTGGACAAGCTCCTGCAAACAATCCAAAACCTCCGCGCCGAAGCCGCCGGGCTGGTCGTGGCGAAGTAGGGCCTCGATCTGACAGACGTGCCTCCGGGCTTGCCCGGAGGAAGCGACTTCAATTCCGTTCCCGACCTCCGGGATGAACCCGGAGGCTCGTTGGTGTTCGGTATTCGGTA
>Ga0105048_10007329_pt1 | contig 17728 bp, 10 predicted proteins | sample MAT05_FD_78382 | JGI IMG/M metagenome (GOLD analysis project Ga0105048, IMG submission 78382) | Freshwater microbial communities from Lake Fryxell liftoff mats and glacier meltwater in Antarctica - MAT-05 | ecosystem: Environmental > Aquatic > Freshwater > Ice > Liftoff microbial mat | place...
AATTGGGTGAACAGAGCCTGGCGCTGCTTGGTTCGCTCGCTGACCATGCCTGGAGCAAGATTGGCGCCCAAACCCAAGAATATCTCGTCCACAGCTGTTTGCGGATCTTCACGCGGATCAAGCGGTGCGCCGGTAGCCGAATAGATCATGCGATTGAGCCCGCTCGCTCCCATGTAGTCTTGGGGTGATCGGGCACGAAACTCCAGGGTGCGAAATCTCGTATTCGGCTTCAGCTCATCCGCAATGCGTTGGTCAATGGATTGAGCGCTAGCGAAGCCCTCATCACCACTGGCCGCCACGCCCGTCCAGAGTGTCTTCATGCCCGGGCCATGCGTGCCGCTCCCTGCAGCCTTGTTTTCAAGGCCATTGATCACCGTCACCTGATCTTGGTACGGCTGAAGCGGCATGCACCACGAACGCAGCGCCATGCCAGTTGGTGCCGGATCGGCTCCAAACAGATGGCGTACAACTCCATTCGGGGTGAACAGGAGGACCAGGATTGGTTCTGTTGTTGCTGCGAGCGCGCTTGGCAACCCTCGCAGGAAGGGCACAGCTAACGCCGAGGCCCCCAAGCCCGCCAAAAACCGCCGTCGACTCAGTGTGCCGGCCCCAAAACGGAGGAACTTCATGGCAACGCCTCCACAGCCACACTCCGGCGCAAGAAAAGATCGCTGCTGGCCGCAGCCACCAACAACTCTTTCAGCGAACCACCACTCTTCTCAAACCCGGCGTACACGCTCTGCAGGGCGCATGCATCTTCCGCTTGCTCGGAGTGACGCATGAGGTATCGCAGTACTTCCAACGCGTAGCATTGCGACACATGACGACTGGCAGCCAACTTGGATGTGAGCTCGCGCAAACCCACAAAAGGGCCAGAAATGTCAGGATTACTGGCCAATACGGGTGCTGCAATTTCGCCCACGGCGGGCTCCGTCACCACGTAACGCCCGATCGCATCGTACTGACCGAAACCTTGTCCGAGCCCATCCAGGAACTGATGACAGCTGGCGCACGCGGGGTTCTTACTATGCTCCATGAATGCAGCACTCGGGGATTGGCCGGCGCCCACGTCGACTTGAGTCTGCACTCCAGGCGGAGGCGGGTTAACAGGATCACAGAGGAAGCGCTCACGCAGCATGAGCCCGCGCTTGACCGGTGACGTCTTCTCCGGGTGCGCGTGCTGGCTGAGGAAGCTCGCGTGGGTGAGAATTCCGAAGCGTGTTTCTGGAAGCTCCACTCTTACGAACAAGCTAGGGTCTGTCTGAGCGCTCGGGATGCCGTAAAGCGAAGCCAGAGGTTGATTGGCGAAACTAAACGGGGCTGTCAGCAGAGCCGTAAGATCGCCTGACTCAGTCAGCAGCGCGCTGTAAAAGAGCTGCGTTTCTTGGAGCAAATTGCGCTGAATCAGTGCGAATTCCGGAAAGAGTACAGGCGACTTCCGAAGCCCTGCGAGATTCTCAAGCCCTAACCACTGGCCGACGAAATCTTTGAACATGCGAGTCGCGCGCGGATCTTCCAACATGCTTCGCGTCAACGCTTCACGCGCAGCGGGTGTCGCAGCGTTTGCAAAGGCGTCGAGTAAGGTGGCATCTGGCGTTGACTTCCAGAATGCCAAGCTCACGCGGCCAGCAAGCTCCGTTGGAGAAAGTAGCGCGGAGGTGTTCGCGGTGTTCGCAGCCCCGAGTTCTGTCGTAGACGCAAGCGTGAATAGAAACTTGGGCGATAATAGGATAGCGGAGACAGCTACTTCTAGCTTTGCCTCAATTGAAAGCGCAGACGAATTGACCAGTAGGTTGTGAATCCGTTGTTGGTCAGTATCCAGCATGCTGCCGCGAAAGGCCACGCGCGCGAGCTTGACAAGGTAGCCCTCCGCGCATGCCATGTCGTCGAGTGCTGAGCAGCCTGATTTCTGGGTCCAATTCTGAGTGACCATCTTGGCCAGCATTTCTGCGGCACTCAGGTATTGGGCCGCGCCAGTTTCGCTGAGCGTCAGTTCGGAATTCTGGTAAAAAGCGCCAACTTTTGTGTCGGCGATCTGCAACGCTGAGCTTGGCGCGGTTTCAGCTAGCAGATCAGTCACGCTGTTCTGGTATTCAAGTGTTGTCAGCCGAGTCAGCGGTGCGGCTCCCACTTTGGAAACGCTGCAGTCGCTCGGCAAGGAGAAGATAGGCACACCCTTTGCGAGGGCTGAACTGTTGCCTGCGGCGCCCACGGAGGTCGACGTGGTTGGCATTGCCGTTGGGGTTTGCAAACCACCGCCACCCCCTGCGCTGCACGCTCCGGCGAAGACGCTCAGGCAGATGGAGGCAGATGCGGGAGCACGTTGTAGGTACGAGAGTTGATTTCGGAGCCACATGTTATCGCCGGTCGGTTTGGACTAAGAGCGCTCACTAACAGGAAGCAGTCACCGAATTCTGTCCGATCATCCAACCTTCACCAAGGTGATCTGATCGATCACTCTGCCATGATCCACGCGATCCTCTTGTGGGTTTCGGCCTCGCGTCGCATACCTGTCGCAGGTAGGCGAATGAAATTCCGAGCGACCTTTCGTCATTTTTACACCCTAGGGCTCGTTCTGTTGTTTGCGACTGCGTGCGGAAAGGCTGGCGGGAATGCAGCACTCAACGAGCTTGGTACGGCGGGCTCGTCGCCGTCGCCAACCGCTTCGAGTGTTGGTTCAGGGCTGCCCTCGACCGTGGGTATTGCGGGAGCTGGCGGACAGAATGCTCCCGCGGGATCGGGGGGAGCTGGAGGCCGAGATGCAGGCGCCGTGAGCGCAGGCGGTAGGGGTGGTTCCTCTTCCGCGGTTAGAAGCTTTCCATGCGGTGCTCCCGGTGTCTTTTTGTGTGACGATTTTGAAAGTAGCGTCAGCGGAACACTTCCCAATACAGAACGTTGGAAAGTCGATCTGATCAACAGCGAAAGTGTGCTTGTCGATTCCGGCGAGGCACACTCGGGACGCAATTCGGTGAAGGTTCTTGGCAACGGCTACCGCGCCTTCTTACGACCCGTGCACGGTCTGCCCACTTTCGATAATCGCCTCTATTTGAGGGTATTCGTGCGCTCGTCAACAGCCATGGGCAGTGGCCATTCGACCTACGTAGAGGCTGGGAAGAATGCCATGGACGAACACGAGCTGCGGGTTGGCTATCACTACAAGATGCTCGAGGTGAATCTGATGCCGGGCGATCCGGAGCAACTCTCGAGTGGTCGTGACTACGACGATGGTACTCCAGGTCTCCAGTTCGCACCTAATACCTGGTATTGCCTGGAAGTTCACTTCGATGGTCAGCACAGTGAAGCGCGAGTGTGGGTAAACGACACTGAGATTCTGCCGCTGCACGTGACCAACTGGAATCCCAACATGAAAGACGGCTTCCGGAACCTCACGGACTGGGCGCCGAGCTACGCCTCAGTCGGGATCGGATACGAGAAGTACAGCGGCGACCCCGCCATACTTTGGTACGACGACATTGCTCTCGGCACGCAACGTATTGGTTGCCGCTAGGGACGAACGAGTCCGTAGAAGCGGTTGCACCTGCAGGGTTTGCAGGAACAACCACGGCTGTTCAGGCGGTGCTCTGGCGAAGACTCCCCGTCGTGACACAATGGGGCGTGCCCGAACCCGCGAGACGACTGGCGACCTATGCCGACTTGCTTGCTTTGCCCAGCGCAGATCGGGCGGAGATCATCGGAGGAGAGATCTCGCTCCAGCCGTCACTGACGTCAGCACACCAAAGCACACTGGGCGAAATCTATGCGGAGCTGCGGGCCCGTTCCAGCGTGGTCGGGGTGGACCAGGTGGCTGGTGGTTGATTCAGGATGTAGACGTCGAATTCGGATCGCACGACATTTGTCGTCCCGGCATTTCTGGATGGCGAAAGGAGCGCATTCCGGAGTTTCCAGCTGAGCGTCCTGTGCGTCATCTACCGGATTGGGTTTGCGACGGCCTGTCTCCACGGACGGCTCTTCACGATCAGGGGGAGAAGCGTGCCCTCTACCAGCGAACTGGGATCCCTTGGTACTGGTTGGTTGATCCCTTGAATCGGACGCTCACGGTGCTTCGACTCGTCCCCGAAGGCTACGTCGTCGAACAAGTGGTCGGAGATACCGGGAGCGCTGCGCTACCTCCGTTCGAAGTCGTTGAGATCGACATCACCTCGATATTTCCGCCAAGAGCCGGATGAGCCAGACTAGTGCGTTTGTTCCTTGGTCTTCACGAACCGAAGCTTGGGATTTTCTTTGATGGTGGTCTCGAGGTGCCAGCTGTTGCGCGCCAAGAACACGAGTGCGCCCGTGTGGTCGTCGGCCACAGCACCCTGATTATCTTCGGCAAATTTGCGTAAAACCAAGGCTTCGTCGCCTTCTACCCAGCGGGCGGTGAAGAGCGAGGTGCTTTCGAAATGCACGGCGATGTCGTATTCGGTGCGAATTCTATCTGCCAAAACATCGAATTGTAGTGAGCCGACGACGCCGACAATCCAGTTCGAGCCGATGCGAGTCTTGAACACACTCGCAGCACCTTCTTCAGCGAGTTGCTCAAGCGCACGCTGAAGGTGCTTAGCGCGCATAGGATCGGCGGGGCGGACCGTTTGCAGGAGCTCGGGTGCAAAGCTGGGGATCCCAGTGAAGTGCAGCTTCTCACCCTCGGTCAGGGTATCGCCAACGCGCAATTTTCCGTGGTTCGGGATCCCGATGATGTCGCCGGCGTAGGCTTCCTCGGCCAACCCGCGCTCTTGCGCTAAGAAGAGAACCGCATTGTGCACTTTGAGCACGGTGTTGCTCTGCACGTGATTCAGCTTCATGCCGCGCGTGAAGTGGCCGGAGCAGAGCCGGACGAAGGCGATGCGGTCACGGTGTTTCGGATCCATGTTGGCTTGGATCTTAAAAACAACGCCGGTTACCGCTGTTTCCGTGGCATGCACAACTCTTTCGACGGCGGGGCGCGTGGTCGGTGGTGGCGCATGCTCGCATAGGCCACTTAAGAGTTCACGCACGCCGAAGTTGTTCAAGGCGCTGCCGAAGTAGACGGGCGTTAAGTGACCTTCAAGATAGGCTTGCCGATCAAAGGGTTTACACAAAGCGCGCGCCATTTCGACCTCTTCGCGGAGCTTCTGCAGCGCTTCAGGGGGCAGTAGCTGCTCAAGCTTTGGATCGCTCAGCCCTTTGCAGGGAATACCCACCGGTAGGCGAGTCATGCCACCCTTCGGCATCGGGACCAATTCGTCACGCACGAGGTCATAACAACCAAGGAAGCGGTGCCCCATCCCGATCGGCCAACTTGCGGGTGTGGCGTCGAGCGCCAGCGATTGCTCCACTTCGTCCAGTAGCTCAAACGGCTCCATGCCCTCACGGTCGAGTTTATTCACGAAGGTGATCACGGGCACATCGCGCATGCGACACACTTCGAACAGCTTGCGAGTTTGCCCCTCAATACCTTTAGCCACATCCAACACCATCACAGCTGAGTCGACGGCGGTGAGCGTGCGATAGGTGTCTTCGCTGAAGTCTTGGTGGCCGGGGGTGTCGAGCAGATTGAAGGTGCGCTCGTCGTATTCGAACGTCATGGCCGAGGCCGTGACCGAGATGCCGCGTTCACGCTCCACCTTCATCCAGTCCGAATGGGTGCGTCGTTGTTCACCGCGTGCGCGGACAGCGCCTGCCAGCTGGATCGCGCCTCCGAACAAGAGGAGCTTTTCCGTGAGCGTCGTTTTTCCGGCGTCGGGGTGCGCAATGATTGCGAAGGTGCGGCGACGCGAGATGACGCGCGAAAGTTCGTCCATGGGCCGGCACTGGGTAGCGCTCTCGCACCTAGCAAACAAGCCATGACAAAAAACCGCCCGAAATGCCTATGAATCATGTGTCGATATCGGAAAGTGGTGCTGCGAACGGAAGCCTAGCCTGCTCGGTGTGCAACGGTTTGCAAGCTGCTGTGGCGCGAAATGAGCCGCCCTCGACATTGTCGGCCACCTGGGTAGTCTCCGCGCGGCCCAAATGGGCGCTGTTCAAGGGACCCCCAACCAACCCATGTCCGACTCACAACGCTCTTCCGAGTCCGCCCGCACCAGCCACGCCAGTGGTAAGGAGCCCAAACCTCCCACGCCATCCTGGATCCCGGAGCGAAATCAAGCTCTCGACACGGAGGCGATTGACTCCGAATGGCCAGAAGCTCCCGTTGTGAGCACACCGCCTCCGGCCAGCCCGCTACCGAATGTGCCCAAAGCGCCTTTGGTACCCAAGGAAGCCAGAGAGCCTGCAGCCGCAGTCGCGGTGTTGAAGGAAGCTGAGCCTGTGCCTGTTGCAGAGAAGCCTGTGGCGGCGAGTTCGATTCCGCTGCCTGCTCGTGAGCCGGTTGCGCCGAAGCCAGCACCCTCTTCGCGCATGATCATTCCTTTAGCGTCGCTAGCACTGGTGGTTATTTTGGCGTTTGTCTTTCTGAGGCCGTCGCCTCCCAATCCCGCGATCCCACAACGGAATGAACAAGTGAGAGCACAGGAACCGACGACGCCCACGGCGCCGAGTTCCTTGCCCGCGCCCACCGCCGTCGCATCCGAACATTTGAACCCGAGCGTCGCGAGCAGCGTTCCGGAGACTGCGCCATCTGTCGCGAGCGGAGTCCCCGAAGCTGCGCCTCGTGCGGCCCCCTCGGTTCAGGCTCCGGCTCAGGAAAACACGCTTGGAACCCTCCAAAAGGCCGTTCTCATTGAGTCCGTTCCGAGTTCCGCCAGGGTCTACGTGATTGATGGGACCAAGTGGCTCGATCGGGGCTTCACACCGGCAACACTGGATGTGCCGGCAGGTGCTTCGCTTGCTGTGATGTTGGTCAAAGACGGTTTCCGCCGGCGGAAGATCCGCGTCGATGGGAGAGAACCCAAGTTTGTGTTGGCGTTGCTAGCGAGTCCTTCTGCTTCGGGCACAGCCCCTGCAGCGCTTGGTGTCAAAGAGTCAGCGAAACCTGAGCCGGCTCCTGCCCCTCTGGAATGATTGCTGGTTGGTCGCAAGCTCCTGATGCCTTTGAAAGTTCGTCGCGCCGCAGTGGAAGACGCGGCTTCAATTGCCTGCGTCCAGATCGCTTCCTGGCAAGCTGCGTATCGGGGTCAGGTTTCAGACGAATTCTTGGATGCACTCGACCACGCGGAGCGCGTCGAGATTTGGCGACGGATCTTGGGCTCAAGCGAGGGAGACACGCTGGTGGCTGAACGAGAGGGCGTCCTGGTTGGGTTCTGTCATATGCGACCGTCTCGCGATTCGGATGCCAGCGAAACAGAGCTGGAAGTGACGGCTATTTACGTCGATCCTTCGTGGTGGAATCACGGCTACGGCCTCAAGCTGATGCAGGAAGCACTGCGTGCGGCGAGTGCGCGCTTGGGCGCTGTGGTCAGCCTTTGGGTGCTGCGTTCGAATCATGGCGCCCGTGCTTTTTATGAAGCGATTGGATTCGCAACCGACGGAGTGACGCGCTCTGAAGCCATGGCGGGTGGCCCAGCGCTGGAACAGGTGCGTTACCGACTCGTCCTCAATTAGCTCGTTGGGTTGCGGCGAGGGCAAGCCCACCTTCGCGTTCATCGGCGATGGCGTATCCGATACCCTGAACAATGAGCAGATTGTTGGCGTCACCAAAGCTGCTGCGCGCTTTGACGCGGTGGCCTTTCTGCTTGAGGCCCGAAATCACGTTGGCAGGAAGCGGACGATCGCGTTCATAGTGGAGGGTGTCTGGCACGAAGCCATGGTGGACCCGAGTTGCGCGAACGGCGTCGGCCAGTGTGCTTTGATGATCGACCAGATCGGTGAGGAGCTGCCCGATGGTAGTGGGAATGGTGTCGCCACCCGGTGAGCCAAGTACGAGTGTGGTACCGCTCGGATGCGTGGCGAGTGTGGGGGCCATTGAGCTCACGCTACGAAAACCAGGTGCGATGGTGTTGACCCCTCCGGTGCCGAAGGCAGCGACAGAATTGTTGAGCACGATCCCAGTCCCGGGTGCGCAGATTTTTGCCCCAAATCCGGCTGAAAGCGTCGTTGTCAGGCTCACGAGCATGCCTTCAGCATCCGAGACCGAGAGCTGAGTGGTGTGCTCCAGCTCCTTCAGCGCCTGCGCATACAACGGATGCAGCGTTGGGGAGGGAGTTTTGGAGTTAGCCAAGATCGGATGGTCGGCGAAGGGTAGGGGACCTGTGAGCCAATGCTGACGGGTGGCTTCCGTTTCCGAGAGCGGCAAGCGATCCGGATCTGTGACGGAAAACCTGCGTTCAGCTTGAGCTCGTTGTGATGCTTCCGCAAACAGATGCAGGCCTTCAACGGAATTTCGCGCGAACTGTTCGCTGCCTTGCTGAGCCAAGATTCTCAGTAATATCACCAGGCTAACTCCTCCGGCCGAGGGCGGAGGCATGGTTTCAATCTGCCAGCCTCGATAGTTGAGCATTAGGGGTGCGCGTAGTTTGGCTTCGTAGCGCTCGAGGTCGCCTTGCGTGATCAGCCCTTCGGGTCCGAGGTGGGTGAGGGCTTCTGCAATCGGCCCCGCGTAGAAGCCAGCGCGGCCTCGCTCAGCGATCAAGCGTAGGGAACGGGCTAAATTGGGGTGTTTCACGAGGCTGCCCGTGGGAAGAGGGAGGCCTTTGGGGGTGCCAAACGCTTCGCGGGTTTCGCGGGTTTTTCGAAGCTTTGCCCAGTTCCACTGAATGGTTAGCGCTTCACGCGCTCCCACACGATGGCCTGCTTCTGCAAGCTCAATCGCCGGAGCGAGTAGTTCGCGCCAGGGCGTCTTGCCAAGCTTCTGATGGGCGAGCCAAAGCCCGGCCACGGTTCCTGGGATACCTACGGCGGCGGCACCTTCAGCACCCTGCGCGATCATTTTATCAAACTTCTGTTGGGTCAGCGCCTGCGGTGCGGTTTCGCGAAAATCGATGGCCAGTGTGGAGCCGTGTGCGGGGCGTACGAGCAGAAATCCGCCGCCTCCGAGATTGCCAGCACTTGGGTGCGTGACAGCCAGTACGAAGGCGGTGGTGATAGCAGCATCAATGGCGTTGCCGCCTGCTTCCAAGATGGCGACGCCCGCCCGCGTGGCAGTTTCTTCGACGGAGGTGACTAATCCAAACTCACCGCGAACCGAACCGGTGCCCCCAGTGAGATGAGGCGCGTCGATGACCGGCACTGAAGCCACAGACGGTGCCGAAGGGACGGACCGCGTCGGGGAGGGCGAATGGATGAGCCGTGAACTTTGGCTTTGATCGGCCCGCGAGTGCAGGGCTGGCTCGTGAAGATTGCAGCGCAGCGTTGCCGCGACCAGCACGAGCGTCGAACGCGTGCTCAGGCGCCGCAGAAGTTTTGGGCAAAGCTGAAGCCAAGTGTGCAAGCGGCTCACTCTAGCCTGAGCGATCCGGTTACAGTAGGGGCATGCCTGAAGCAGCCTTTCACCCTCTAGGAATTGCCGTACTGACCGTGAGCGACACGAGAACACTCGAAACGGATAAGAGCGGCGCGACACTCGTAGAAATGCTGCTCAGAGCCGGACATGAAATCCGCGGCCGAGCCATCGTCAAAGACGACGTGGCACTCCTGCAGCACCAGGCAAAAGCTTGGATTGCGGACGCCAGCGTTGAAGTCATCATCACGACCGGGGGGACGGGCATTACCGCGCGCGACGTAACGCCCGAGGCGCTCTCCCCGTTGGTGACAAAAACCATCGAAGGTTTCGGAGAACTGTTTCGCTTTCTCAGCTACGCAGATATCGGGCCAGCTACGTTGCAATCCCGTGCGTTTGGTGGTCTGTGCGGAACAACACTGCTCTTTGCGCTTCCGGGTTCCACCGGAGCGGTGCGTCTGGCGCTTGAGAAGATACTATTGCCTCAGCTGGATAGCCGCAGTCGCCCGTGTAACTTCGCGGAACTCTTGCCACGAGTTCGGCACGAATAGCGCCGTTTTTGCCGTGTTTTCATCGCGACGGCTAAGCGCCGCGAGCTTCCCGACTGGAAAGCACGAACAATCCCTTGTCGTGTTGGCTCATCGCCAAAAGATCTCCTGAATTGGCTGCGACAACCGGCGTACCTAAAGCGCGGGCTTCCCGTACCACCGACGACGCGCCTTCAAGCTCCGAAGCATGAACCAGGACATCTGCCGCAGCGATCAAGCCTAACGCCAGTGGACGCGGGAGCCGCCCCACGAAATGCGCTTCAGGGAAGGCAGCCTCCAGACTTTCTCGAAGTGGCCCATCTCCGGCCACCACCACCTGTGCGTTCGGGATCAGCGTGGCTGCACGAAGCGCGGTGGCCACGCGCTTCTCCGGCACCAGCCGCGAAACGATGGCAATGATCGGCCGATTTTGTCCGAGTGCTAGTGCCTCTTCGGTAGCCGTTCGAGCGAGGGCCGAGACGTCGAGGGTGCAGGGGCGCACGTAGCTTTCGGGAAGCGTGTTGCCAAAGCGAGCCGCTGTTTTGGCATGTTGGGCTTTGCTCACGAACCGAAGCTTGCAGCCTCGTTTTTTTAGCGTGTTCAAAAAGGGTCCTGAAAGCCAACTCGGCAGTCGGTGTAGCAGCTCGATGTCGGAACCATGCGCGACAATCTCCCATTCGGTCCGTGGTGCGAAAAGCAGGAGAGCGCCCGAAGGAAATAGCCAGTGGGCGATGATCCGATCCAACGGGCCGAGAGCTTGAAGCGCCTTTCTAACCCGCCACGCGAACTGGGCGACACTGAGGGCACGGCTAGGATGCTCTCGCAGGCGTGTGGGAAGCCCTGGCCAGCCAAAGGCCTCGAGAGGTCCGAGCCAGTGTGTTTTAAAGGCGTTAGCGGGCAAGTGTTTCGGTGCGGCGCCCGGAGCGAGCACCACCACATCATGGCCCGCTTCGCATAGCAGGTTCACTTCCGACAGCACGAAATGCCCCGAAGCGTCACCTGGGCCCTCAGGAAACGAGGAGGTAACGATAGCGATTCGTGCCATGGGCGCTACACGCGCCCGAGCCGGCCCATCGCCACCAATCCTTCGGCTCCATGCTCCTCAAGGAGCGTCCCAAGCTTGCGTAGGTAGCGAAAACTGTAGATCCCCGAGCTGTGAGTGTCCCCCCAAGTGAGGCCGAGGGCGTAGTTGCCCACCGGTTCGAGGGAGCGGAGCTCCAGATCCCCCCCCGTTTGATACGTGATTTCACCCGAGTGCCCCTGACAGGCAGCGCACGGGCAAAATCCACGCAAAATAGCGTGTGGATAGAGGTTCTTGTGGCCATCGGCCCAGGAAATTTCGAGTTCCCGTGCGCCGTGGGGGGCTTTGACGCCGGTGGGGGTCAGGCTCAGCTGTTCGCTCATGGGCAATATCTTTCCGCGTGGCCCGTTAACTAGCCCGTTTTGGGGGTTGCAATGGGGGGGCCAGAATGTCATATCAGCCGCCCCTTGGCGAACCCGAACGAGACCGTCCAGTGCAAGCCCCTTGAAGTCGCCGTTGGCGACAAGGGCATCGAACGTGCCATCAAGCACCTTAAGCGTCGCATGGCGGCTGAGGGCATTCTGCGCGAGCTGAAGCGCCGCCGGCACTACATGAAGCCCTCGGTGAAAAAGCGCAAGAAGATGAGCGAAGCCGCTCGTCGTCGTAGGAAGCGCGTTCGTCCCGACGAGCGAATGTAATACGCGCTGCTGCGTATTTGGCCGAGTTAGCGCCACAGAGCTAACCTGGCGAGGTGACAACCCTCGTCGCCAGGCAGGCGCCCATTGCAGGCAACGCTCCATTTCGCCTGCGCTGGGTGCTATTTTTGATTTTGACCGGGGCATTAGCGCTGTTGCTGGTGCCGCGCGCGACAGCAGCCTGGCGAATGTACTCGATTGGTCCGGCCGCTGCGGACTACGGGCTCTGCATGGCGGGCCCAACTGGCGCTGGGCTATTTCTCGAATCGGACAGCGAATTCCGTCGCGTGCTTCGCCGCAGGCTGGTGTCTTCCGGAGCTACGGCTCTTCCTTTTGCCCGGTGTGCCAAGCTCGCAGCGGTTCTGGGCGGCTCTCCGCGCCTGGTGAGCGCACTTTCTGCCCCTGCTTCGGCCTTTCGCGAGTGGGAAAGCGGGACGGCCACGGCCTTTTCTCTCGAAGACCTCGACCTCAGCGTGGCGGTCGCTACCGGGCTTTACCGGCGAGCTTGGCCACTTCTGCGGGGTGAACCGGGGAGGCTAATCAAACCTTCGCTCACTCCTCCGACGGCTGTTCATCCGCGCGATCCCGTGAAGCCCGCCTGGGGCCGCGGACTGCCAGATCGAACGAGTTGGCAACGCGCGACACTCGTGGAGGGCCAGCAAGCTCAGGTCACATTGGCAACCGGCACCCGATTCACAACCTATTCGTCGAGCGATGGTTACGCGTGGCGCGAGGTACCTCGCTCGCGTGCAGCACATGTTGAGCGCTGCGGGGGGCCATCGGGGCCATTTTCTGCACAGGTTGGCATTGAGCCAACGTCGCGCGCGATCTCGGTTCGTACGTTCCGTGGTCAGCTGCTCGTGCATGAGACAGAGGCTGTGCCTGCCACAGGCGAGCTGATTGCCACGAGTTGTGACGACCGCGGACTGGTGCTTCTCATGCGCGTTGCTGGCGAGAGCCGAATCGGGCTCTGTCCCTACCAACAGCGTTGTCGCGAGATGAATCTTCCCACACTCGGCGCTGAGTTGAAGGTCGGTCAATATCCCCTCGACATGGTTCGCCTCGACGGCACGACGGTGGTTGCCGCTACTATGGGAACGGTCGTCCGTGTGGCTTCAACCCGCGATAATGGGCTGACCTGGACACCCTTCTCGGTGGCTTTTGATGCCGGAGAATGGGGTGCCGGGACCTACCCCGAGCTACCGAGTCATCTGTTGGCACTGGGTTCCAAGGTGTTGTTGTATTCGGGTTTTCAGCAAGCGAGTGCACCTTATCCGCTATTGATATCGCACGATTCGGGTGCGAGCTTTCAGGGCGCACGGGTAGAGCCGCGCTGAAGAGGAGCCGCGTTGAAAACGCTAGAGCCGAGAGCGCGCCAGCGTGTAATCATCTGAGAGGCTGAAGACGACGAGCTCGCGGGGCTCGTTGTGGCGCATGAGGAATCGCACGCGCGCTTCGCGATCCAGCTCCCCGAATGCGTGCTGGCCTGAGCTGAGCGCGATCGCCTGCAGGGCGGCGTTGAGATCTCCGTACGCCAGCAGTGCTGAGCGATTAGCCCACTGATGGGTGAGTAAGCCGAGTTGGTTGGCCCGATCCCCGAGTGTTTGGGCGACGCTCGCGGCAAGCCGCGGAAGATCGGGCGCTATCGTGGTGACATGGGGTTGAATTCGAGCTCGCACTGCGGCGATCTTACTCGGCTCCACGCTCGCAACCTGAATCCGGTCGTCGAAGGTGGAGAGTAGTCCCGCGAGGATCGGCGAAAGCTCGATCGCCGCAATTCTTGTGAGTGCAGCCGTGTGGGACATCAAGAGCTTCAGGCTGCGCGTGATAAGAAAGGTGCGCGTGCTCGGGCTCGCGTCGGCGACAGCCTTTCCAAAAATCAGCTCAGGCCCGGGCGACAGGGTTGGCACGCAGATCGCACCCAAAATAGGCGAAATGAGCAGTTTGGGTGTGGGCAGACCGAGCTCCGCCGAGAGCTCAAAGATCTCTGCTTCCAGAGCTGAATCAGCAGCCGCAAAGGGCAGAGCACGCAGCGTGTTCGGATCCACAGGAAACGCGAGTTCGAGCAGCTGGTGGGTTTGCAGTAGGAACGCGCGGAAATCAGCCGTGAAGATTTCGGGGGCGAGCAGATCATCAAAGGCCGAATCCAGTGCTCCGAGCCCGACCCCACGTAGATTTCCCGGACGGCCCTCAATCGCCGCCAGCGCCGCTTCTGTCGCTTCGCGCAAGGCTGGGTCCTTCTTCAGCTCGGCCGCCCGGGCCAATAGCAGGAAGAATCCTCGGTCGAAACGCCCGCTGCTCACCGCACGGCGGACTTCCAGCATCACCGATTTGAGCGCTTTGTCCGAGTGCTCGCTTTGCGAAGTTCGCTGGTAAAACGTCACGAGGGCCGCCAGGATATCCGGATCTTGAGGCCACTGGCGGCGCGCCCGTTCAAGGGTGGCCTGGGCTTTTCTAAGATCCAGAGCCGAGTGTTCTTGGAGTTCTGCGAGTGAGAGGGTGCAGCGCTGTTTGTCGTTTTCGCTCAGCGCCTGCTCCAAGATCTGAGTCGCTAACTTGAGAGCGCGTTCGGTTTGGCCAAGCTTGCCGTAGACTCGGGCAAGTCCCGAAGTTGCGTGAACATCCTCGGGGATGCGTTTGAGCACTTCGTTGAAGGCAACTTCAGCGCGCTCAGGGTTCGGTAGTTCAACCTCGTAAAGCCCGCCGAGTTTGAGATAGATCGCCGCCTGCGCCAGCGGATCTGGGAGTTGCCGCACGACTCGTAACCAGGCTTGCTCAGCGGCCGTAAAATCCGAAGCTGCAACGCTCAACTCGGCGTAGGCGCTGAGCGCTTCAGGCTGATTCGGGGCCAGCTCCAACACGAGCGAAAGTCCGGCGCGTGCGCGAGCGTGGAGGCCGAGCTCAACCAGCGTTCGGCAACGTTCGACATCGAGCGCGATGCGCGCCTCAATATCGTGAGTGAAGGCGAGGCGTTGTTCGAGGAGCTCAACAATTGGCTCCAATTGGCCGCTTTCTCGGTACAGGGCCAGAAGTCGGGCAAAGGTGTCGTCGTCGTGGGGGTCCAGGTTGAGCGCATGGCTGAGTGCCAGAATCGCTCTTGGTTTGTTGTCGACGTGATCTTGCCACACCATGGCAGCTCTGCGCCACGCCCGATGTTCCTGTTCCGGGGAGTTGCAGCTTCCACCCAGCCGCTCCCAAACCTCTGCAGCCTGTGGGTACTCGCCGAGCCGTTCCAAGAGATCTGCTTTGCGGATCAGGAGTACGAAGTGATCGCTCACAGCCAAGAGGCCAGCATCAATCAGGCTGAGCGCCTCCGGGTAACGTTCGAGTGCCATTGCGGCTTCGGCAGCACGCAGCGAGAGCGTTGCCCGGTCGAGCGGGTTCTCGGCTCGTTGCGCCAGTGATTGCGCGAAGCGTAGGCTTTGACCTGCATCGCGTGCACCGGTGTGCGCGTAAAAGCGACGCTGAGCCCAGAGCGGTTGTGCTGCGGATTTAAGCGCTCTTTCGGCGCTGCCTTGGGAAAGCTCAGGATGACCTTCCAATACGCTGAGGTGGGTTGCCAGCCAAGCGTTTGAAAGGGCTAAATCACCCGTCAGGAGGCTCGAAAGTTCCCCCGACAACCGCGCGAGTTCCGCAAAGTCCCCGCGTGCGGATGCGCTTTGGCGGACGTGGTAGAGGGCCTGTAAGTGTGTCGGCTGGTCTTCGAGCAACGCTCGGTATTCGAGCAGCGCATCTTCGCTGCGGCCTCTGTTCTCAAGCAGGCTGGCTCGCAGGGAGCGTGTGCTCTGCCGCAAGCTGGGATTGCCACTTTCAAGGATTGCCTTCGAGGATTCCAGATATCTATCTAGCCCGCGCCCTGCTCGGTCATTCTGTTCACTAATCGACTGGGTCAGCGGATCTCCAGGAAAAACTTGCTCCAGGCAGGCAACGCATTCCTCGCTGTTACCCAGGGTGGCGTGAAAGAGTGCCGCTGAGAACTTGAGGCCGTGAGTTTGCTCAGCAGGCAGCTCATTTGCTAGGTGATCACTTTGCAGCGCTTGTGCGCTAAGCGCTGGATCTCCCCAGCGTCCTAAGAACAGCGCGGTCGCGAGATCCTTGCCGGCAAGTTCGGAGGCTTCTCGCAAGAGGGTTGCGGAGCTTTGAGGCGCCTGGCCCGAAAGCATCCAAGCTTCAGCGAGCAGCAGGCTGGCTTGCTCGCGGGGGCCTGTGCGGTGGTTGCGTGTTTCGCTCAGAAGTTCGAGCAAGTCTTGGTCGTGCCCCCGTACTCGGGCGTCTCGCTGTCGGAGCTCTTGGGCGAACGGAAGCTCCGGATCAGCTTCGAAGGCTTCTTTCAGGGTTTTTCGATAGTCGCGGTGCTCCTGACCAAGCCTTAAAGCAGCTTCGGTTAAGAGCAACGCGCGGTGTGTGCCGTCCGAGGTGGCGTCGGCAACGCCCATCAGATACTGCGTCCCGCTAGAAGGATCGGAGGTGTCGAGCAGGGCACGCGCTAGGCCCTCGTTGGCGGCATCGTTGCGTAGGCATTCGGCGTAGCAAATCTGCGCTTCGTTGGGTAAACCGCGCGCTTCGTAGAGAATTGCTGCCACCAAAAGGAGCGTCGTCGCGTCCGGTGGGTCCTTGGGGCAAGATCGAATTTGGTCGGCGAGCGATTGCAGGTTACTTTCGGCGAAAAAGAGTTCCAGCTGGAGGGCTTGAATGAGCTGTGCAGCGTTGGGAGGAGCACCTGGGAAGAGGAGCGCATCGCGCAGCGTTTGGAGGTTCTCTGTCGCTCCGCTCGTGCTTGCGTCAGCCAACGCGTGCGCCATATTCGCCTGCCACACAGCAGCTCCATCGCCCGAGAATACCTTCGCGTTGGCGTTGGCGTTGGGTCGAGCAGCGTCGATAGCTGCCACCAAGGGCAAGAGCTCCGGAGTGGCGAGCGCTTGGGTCCGCAAACCGTTGTCGGTTTCGAGACCCAGCGGTGCCAGTGCGACGAGTGCTGTCCGTTCCGCGACGCTGAGTGATTCCGCCTGGGTGGGCTCGGAGAGGATCTGCCTGACTCGCTCAAAGTCAGAATTTTCAAGGGCGCGGTGAACAAGTGAACGAACCACCAACGCTGTTCGCTTCCGCTCGGCGAGTGCATTCAGATGGTCAGTGGCCTTTTCACGGGTGTCGGCCCTGTGTGACAAGAGCGTGGCACGCAGCCATAAAGTGGCACCCTTCAACCCCTTGGATTGCGCAATGGGCTCCAGATTTGTCGCTACCTGTTCTGGGCGACCGGCGCAAAGTGCGCGACTGGCCTTTTGGAACGCCACACTCATGGGCACGTGGTGCATCACCGCCGTGTCGCTGTCGCCGCGAGCATGAAGCATGTGGTCGGTGGCGTTCGCAAGTTCACTCAAACCACCTTCGTTTGGCCAATTCGTGGCTGGTGCTTGCTTGGCTCGAAGAGCATCCAGAAAACTCATGACGAGGCCACGCGCATCGGCTGGCTTAAGCTTGTTAAAGAACTCAAGCTTCTTCTGTGAAAGGCTGTGATCCGAAAGCAGAAGGCGCTGGATTTCCGCTGAATAATAGGCAGCGTGGGCGCGCGCTTCGGGGTCCGCGCTGGCTCGCATTTCAACGTCCAGAGTAGCCGCTACATCCTTCCAATCGTGCCGCTCTGCAGAGAACCAGCGGTTCTGACGCGATGCGATGGGGGATGCCGGGCAAGCAGTGTTCCCAAGGCCTGCAAGCTTCTGCCCCCGCGCGGGGTCCCCAACCATGGCCCACACTTCACTCGCCACAATCAGCAGGCGTGCTCGTGCTTTGGGATCGGTGGTGAGCTCCGCCTGTTGTTCGAGCCAGGCCGCTCGCTCTGCCCACTGTTCGACAGCGCCGGCTTCCTCAATGTGCGCGCTTGCCGGACGCTCAGCGTCGAGCGGGCGGGGGGCGCTTCGAGGGAGCGGCGGGGGTTTGGAGGTGCGTCGCAGGGTTAGCGCTTCCTCAACGAATGAATCGGGCGCCCAGGAAGCGTACTCCGGAGGTTCTGAAGCTCGGGGCGCCTCCAGCTCTGAAGAGTTTAGAAGCTCAGCTTGGCTAGGCGAAAGTGTGCGAACCTCGTGGGTCGAAGGCTCGAGTGACACTGGAGCGGCGGAAGGCTCAACCATCG
>Ga0105048_10007333_pt1 | contig 17722 bp, 18 predicted proteins | sample MAT05_FD_78382 | JGI IMG/M metagenome (GOLD analysis project Ga0105048, IMG submission 78382) | Freshwater microbial communities from Lake Fryxell liftoff mats and glacier meltwater in Antarctica - MAT-05 | ecosystem: Environmental > Aquatic > Freshwater > Ice > Liftoff microbial mat | place...
AATTCATTTTTAGCTCATTAGGTATTTTCGATTTCGAAAGTTGAGTGTAAAGCTTTCCTGCTTTTTGGTTTTCATGTGCATTTATATAGATTGAAAATTTTTCAAAATTGTAATTATATCTTTCAAGTTCAGATTGATGAGGTAGTGGTTTAATGTTATCTAAGTAGATTAGTGCATCTGAATATTTTCCTATGTAAGTATATACCAAGGCTTTATTCAAATAAAATCCATTTAGATGAGAAACAGTTACATTCGCTACCTTATTTAACTGTTTTTCTGCCTGATCGTAATAATTTAAAACTGCATCTAAATCATTTAAATCTAATAGTAATTTTCCCTTGGTTGCCAACCAGAAACTTAGAACGTAATGATTATTGGGATCAGCCATCTCAAGAGCCTTATCAAGGTAGGTTACCGCTTCGTCAAATTTCCATATACGGTACAAAAAAGTTCCATAGTTAAAATAAACCGTCCCGAGTTTAAAGCTGTCATCAGGTGCGAAGGTCTCTTTTAGGCGAACAACCTCTTTATATAATTTGGCTCCGTCTTCGAATTTCCCCTTATCTTTTAATTCCATCGCTTTTAGATGAATTGACTTCATAATCGAATCGGCCTGTAAACGACTCGTATCATTTGGAAGATAATAACTTCTTTCTGACCCGATGCAAAACCTAAAAACCGAAAAGAAAATAAGCAGAAATACAGTTGTTTTTTTCATGGAATTGTAAAAAAGCCAGTTTAAAACTGAAAAATCAGGTGTAAAAATCGGATTTTTTTATCAAAATAAAGCATTCATAATCAATATTTTAAAAATTATTTTCAACAAAAATGAAAAATAATTGATTTTTTAGGGTAAAAAAAATGCTGTTTTCGGTATTAAGATATAGGAACCCAATCCTAACTAACCCCAAAATAATAAACAATGAAAACTTTAAACAATCTTTTCGGAAAAAATTCGGCAGTAAAAAACATTAATGAATTTAGAAATTTTTCACTTTCTGAATCGCAAATGAATCTAATTAAAGGTGGAACAGAACCAATAGTTGTTTATGGCCCATCAAACGATAAAATTATATTAAGTAACGATATTTAATTATTTTAAGATTTCGTAATTGAATTAAATGTATTGTTTACATGTGCGTTTCGCATAGTTGAAGAATATAAGTATAGTGCATAATTATTGCACTGGCATGTTTTTAAATAAATATAGATATGAATAAGAACAATCATCTTATTTCAAAGTATCTGGCAGGTGAACTGGATATCAGCGCCTCGGTCAGGTTTGAGGAAGAAATGAAAAATGACCGGACGCTTCAGGAAGAACTGAAGTTGCACAAAGAGGTTGATGAAGCTCTTGCCGATACAGAAGTTATGGATCTTAGGATGCAGCTGAATGCTATGCACTTGCAGCTTACTCCCGATCTTTATTCACCGGAAAAGCCCAAAAGAAAGAGATACACACGGCTTGCTGTTGCTGCATCATTAGCTGTTATTCTTGGTTTTTCTGTAATTAATGTGTACAGATATTCCAATAGTCAAAAGGTACTTGAAAAATACTATCAACCATATCAAATTACATCAACAAACCGTTCCGGAAGTGGCGATGCTGATAAGGCTTTGAGATTTGCGATGGAAAAGTACCAGATGAAAAATTATAGGGAGGCTGTGGTGCTTTTTGAAAAGGTTCTAGAAAAGGAACCCAATCAGATGGGAACACAATTGTATGTAGGTATATCTAATTTCGAAATTGCTGAATACAAGAAAGCGGGAAAATCTTTTACCAAGGTTATTGAACACAATGACAACTTATACATTGAGCAGGCAAAATGGTATTTAGGTTTTTGTTACCTGAAAACAGAAGAAAAGGACAAAGCATTTAAGCAATTTTCAGAAATAGCTAATTCCAAAAGCTATTATAATGAAAAGGCAAAGGCAATCCTTAAAAAATTGAGGTAATAATGCCTTAAATACCCACTCTTATGACAACTATACCCACTTTTGAAGAGTTGTTAAGATATACTTCTGAACTCGAAGAGAAAGTCCGTCAACTCGAAGTAAAGCTCGAAGAGAATAAACTTAGAACGGAAAAAATTAAAGCAAAATTCCTTTCAAGTGTATCTCATGAGTTGCGTACTCCAATGAATGCAATTCTGGGCTTTTCGAATCTTCTTATCGACAAAAATATAACGAGCGAGAAGAAAGAGGAATATATGGAACACATCAATCAGAGTGGAAACAATTTGTTAACGATTGTCGATTCTATGATCGACGCATCTCTACTTGAAGTTAATGAACTAAAAGTGAACCGAGAACGTGTTAATCTTAATATACTCGTTCAACAGGTGTATCATTATTTCAATATCGATAAACATAAACTGGGCAAAGACCATATCGCAATTCTTCTCAACAAAGGCATTAGGAGTGAGGATTTCATCATCACAACCGATCATTACCGCCTAACACAGGTTCTATCGAGTCTGCTAAGCAATGCCCTTAAGTTTACAGCCAAAGGCATTATCGAGTTCGGTTATTTTATTAGAGAGGATCAAAAAATACAGTTTTTTGTAAAAGATAGTGGCAAAGGCATTTTAGCCAACAAAGCTGGAACGATATTCAATAAGTTTGAAAAGCAGGATGAGGATTATGGCACTACCGAAGGCGGAGTAGGATTGGGATTAACACTCGCCAAAGGTATTATACATTTATTAGGTGGAGATATTTGGGTGGAATCGAATATTTTCCGTGGTTCAACATTCAACTTTACTATTGAATATCTCGAAAAACAGGTTGAATTTGAGCAGAATAAACATTCAATTAATTCAATTCTTGTGTAGTTTTCAGTTTGTTCTTTTGAGGATTTATTGTGATTCAGACACATTCTAAATCATACGATAAATCAAAATTGGGTAAAATCATTCATAAACAGAATAAAAGCGATTTACCTTTTTGACCTTAAGGGGTTAAGATCAAAAAGGTAAATCGTCAAGTTCTTCAGCAGAAGCAGTAAATTCTTTATTTTCGGCAAGAGGTGCCTGGGAAGCATCAGGAAAGCCTGAATTATCGTTAGATGCTGGTCTTGAACCGGAACCAATACTCTCCATTTTCCATGCTTCCAAATTGGTGAAATAGCTTACAACACCATCTTTTTCCCATTTCCGACCACGAAGATTAAAGCTTACCTTAACAGTATCTCCAACCTTATAAGAATCGGGCAGAGAACATTTATCCTGAGTTACCTGAAACTTTACAAAGTCTTTAAAATCAAAACCATTTTTTGTTTCAGACAATTCAATTACGAATTCTCTTTTTTTGAATTTGTCGCTAATTGCGGTAGTGGCAGATATTTCAATTAATTTGCCGGTTGTTTCGAAGCTCATTGGCTTTTTTTTATTTGTTTAATACTATATTTGAGTCAGTAGTCGTTTGAATATTAAGATATTCAGAATGAAAGTCTACGGATATCCTTTACCTTGGTTCTATGCTTCTTATTATTTCCAAAGGTAAACTTATATGTAATCCAAAATCCAAATAAAAGAAAAGGCTAGAATTGACTCTAACCTTTTCTATTAATGTTGTGATAATAAAAATCTCAGCTAGAAAATCCGATTATTTTACTTTTATTACTTTAAGCAATTCCACTTCGAAAATAAGAGCTGAATTAGGTTCGATCTGACGACCACCACGCTCACCGTATGCAAGTCCTGGAGAAATGAAAAATTTATATTTTCCACCTTCCTGCATCAACTGTAATCCTTCTGTCCAGCCTGGAATTACCTGACTAAGCATGAAAGTAACTGGTTCACCACGCTCAACAGAGCTGTCAAATACGGTACCATCAAGTAATGTTCCTGTGTAATGAACCGTAACACTGTCTGTTGCTAAAGGAGAAAGACCATTTCCCTTAACAAGAACTTCATACTGAAGACCAGAGTTAGTAGTAGTTACACCTTCGCGGCTCATATTTGTTTCAAGAAATTTCTGAGCAGAAACAAGGTTAGTACCTGCTTTTTCACTTGTTTTTGCCATCATCTTCTCCTGTTGCTTCATAGCAAATCCCTGAAGGAAGCTTTGAGCAGCGGTTGGTTCCATAACATCAGTTTTTTCAAAAAGACCATCTTTAACTCCTTTGATAAAGCCTTCTTTTGGAAATTCTTCATCTGTAAGAATTTGTTTCAGACTTGTCATTGTTCCTCCGCCGGTATATAAACCATAAGCGTAAGAGAATGAATCCAACTCAGTTTTGAGTTTTACTGAACTTCCAAGTTTAAATGTTTCCATCATTGGAAAAAAACTACCTGCAATATAACCACCAATCAAAACGACAATTCCGACAACGATGGCTATTAATTTTTGATTTTTCATAAGTATTTTTACGTTTAAATTACAATGGTTGCGAAGTTATATAAATATCTGAAATCAACGTAAAAAATTAAGATTATTTAACAGCTCGTAAAATGTGTAGTTTTCCAGGTGGTCCTTTTAGCTTTTCAACTTTGAAACCAACGGAAATTAGCATCCTTCTTACCTCACCTTTAGCTGAATAGGTCACAAAGATGCCGCCATCGTTCATTGAATCATATAGTCTGGCAAAAATATTCTCAGACCATAGATCCGGCTCTTTTTCAGGAGAAAAGGCATCGAAATATATCAAATCATTCCCGGATGGGATGTTATATTCCAGAATATCAGCATGAATTTTATTCAAATAGAAGTGATTCAGAACAATTTCTTTACCCCATTCTGCTTTGATAATCGAGTCGAATATTTGTGGAGAATTCGGTATGAGAATTGTTGAATAGTTTAAAAGTGAGGCTTTTTCCAATGTCACAGGATACTTTTCGATGCTGAAATATTTAACTTCTTTTCCTGTTTCTTCTGATCTGAGGCATGTCAAAAATGCGTTTAATCCTGTTCCAAATCCCATTTCAAATATCTGGATGTTCTGTTTTTCTAAACAGTCAAATCCACAATGTATGAATATATGCATGGATTCCTGAATGGCACCAAATACCGAATGATAATGTTCATCAATATCCCTTCGGTAAAGGCTATGCGATCCATCTTTAGTAATGATTAATTCGGGATTCAAGGGAAGTGGATAAGTTGATTTTGTACAAAGGTAAGATAATTCAGCTGTGGCAGACCGAAGAGTCCATTCTGAAAAGACCTCCCGATGCCCGAATATTAAAACCTGCCAACGAAACACCTATTCCCATTATATAAACATAGGATATCCATTGTGTTTATATAGATTCCCTAAATTAATGAAATATTAATATTATAGTAGAGTAATACAGACTATATATAAAAACATAAAGTATTGAAAAAGAATATATAAAATTATATAATATTCATATATTTGTATGATAAATGTATGAAATGGCTAGTTTACACTTTTATATAGAGAAAAGAAATGTGTCTGAAAAGGTAATTACTACCAGAGAATGTCCGCTGATACTTTCTTATTCCTATTCTGCACAGCGGATAAAAATATATACTGGTAAAAAAATTCGTGAATCTGCCTGGGATAAGTTTAGTGAGCGGGCGAAACCAGAATATGCTAATTCCGTGGAGTTAAACCAATATGTGGAAAGGATTACCATGAGGATCCAAAAGCTCTTTTCTGAATTTCCCATGGTAAATGGACATCCTGACGCAACTTTATTAAGAAAGGAATTCAAAAGGATTGTAAAACTCAATACCTATGATTTTTTTGAGTTGTTACTGTTGTTTTTTGAAGAGAATAGTAAAACATGGAGCTTGTCGACCTATAAAAAGATGAAAACCTTTTACACTCAGTTAAAAGAGTTCTCAACAGGTCAAACTGAGATTCTGACTCCTGTTATGATAAATCAGGTTTTTGCAGATAAGCTTGTAGAATATTACCGAAGAAAAGGTTTGAAGGATTCAACTATAAGTAAAAACCTTGATTTGTTGAAATGGTTTATGAACTGGGGAGTAAGACGTCGTTATATTATAAACCGGGACTATGAAACTATCCATTTTACAATTGAAAATAAAAAAGAGCAGTATAATGATTATTACCTACAATGGGATGAATTGACTCGATTTTTGGTATGTAATGAATTGAATAGAAAGGAGGAATGGTGCAGAGATATTTTCTGTTTTATTGCATTTACCGGAGTTCGTTTTTCCAAATTAGGACAACTAAAAAAAGAAAATGTTTCTGAAAGATATCTTCAATTTTCTAAAGCAAAAAACGGGAAAGTTCTTTTAAATAGCTTTTCATCCGGCATCTGCAAAAAATATGAAAACCGTTTTTACAGGAATAATTCTCTTTTTCCACCACTTACCTTAATTACTTTCTTAAAATATCTGAAGTCTGGTGCAAAAAAAACAGGAATGAAGCGTATTCTGTATCCTTCAAAAACTGATTTTTTCCCTGTTCCTTTGTATCAGATCATTTGTGCTCAGACAGCCATAAATTCTTTTTTTGCACATGCTGAAAGAATGGACATTTCCAAGGAGTCTGTTAAAACTAGTAATTCCGCATACTCCAGAATAAGAATACTTTCAGGGGCAGCTAAATTTGCAGAAGAAAAACATTTATCCACATCAGAACACTTATATGAATCCATCAGAAATACTGGGATTAGCCCTTCATAGTTATTACCAAGGAAATGAAGCTGCTGTAATAGTTGTTCACAGCGCAGATTTTGATCCTGATGAGCAGACCGTTTCATATTATTTCAGGGGATTTGATGCAATGCCAGAGATTGAATGTGAGGCAATTAACTTATCTCGTGGAAAAATTCTTGATATTGGAGCTGCTGCAGGTTCACATTGTCTGGAATTGCAAAAAAGAGGGTTTGATGTAACCGCTCTTGAACTTTCTTCGGAAGCTTGTGCGATCATGAAAAAGCGAGGTGTGATGAAGGTTTTGAATGCTGATATTCTGAATCCTTCTATAGAAAAGTACGATACTCTGCTTATGCTAATGAATGGTATCGGTCTTGTGCAAACACTTGAAGGGCTGAGTAAATTTCTTAAACATATTAAATCGTACATGAACCCTGGGGCTCAGTTAATTTTTGACTCGGCTAACCTGATTTACCTCTTTCAGGACGAGGACTCAGATGAGGCTATGATAGACTTGAATAGCCGATATTACGGGGAGATTGATTATGAAATGGAGTTTGAAGGTGTGAAATCAGATCAGTATTCATGGCTTTACGTGGATTTTGACACCCTTTGTTATTATGCTGAAGAAGAAGGGTTTACACCGGAACTAATTATGCAGGATGGTAATTATCAGTACCTTGCCAGGCTTGTTATTTTGAATTCGGTAGATTAGGTCGTAGGCCATGAATTACAATCGTCCATTACCATAATCCATTGCCTAGCGTTTTAGGGCTTACCGAATGTGGCGATTTAGAATCACTTCACTGTCAATCAAGTAAAAACTTACATAGATACACAAAGCTTGATTTAACAGCTGAACCGCCACTTTGGGTAAGTGCTGTTTCTGCCTAATGCTTCTTTATTCTGTTTTATATGGGCCAAGAAATTTGTCTCCATTGAAATGAACTAAGTCTTCTTGGTGTTTCATCCAATGGAATTCCAAAAGTGTCAAGGATATAAAGCGCAGTGTTAATCGGTACCTGAATCTTTAGAGTTTTTTCGCTAAAAGTTTTTGATTTATCGATCCTCAAATAGTTTTAATTGTTCGTTTTCTGTTAGAATATATTGATTGTTAGATTCACCCATCAAATGATTTTTGATGTTTAAAGCTAAATGATACGCAAAATATGGAGCAACGGCATTTCCAATTTGATTGTATTGGTTTGTTTCTGTTCCTGAAAATTCAAACCAATTAGGAAAACTTTGAAGTCTAGCTGCTTCTCGAACTGTAATTCTTCTTCTGCGACCATCTTTTAATTTAACCCTGTGCATATCTCCTGTTGCACCCGCTAAATTCCTGCAGGTCAAAGTTCTTGCTGGTCTTTCTAAATATAAATCTCTCGGATTAATACTCTTTGATGCTTTTTCATAGTTATCAACGTATCTATCCCACCACAACCCGCAAAAAGGTCAACCACTGTTTTATTCAATTCAGTGTCAATCCAAGGTTTAAGTTTATTATTTATTTCTTCCCAATATTCCATTCTTCAAAGTTATTTTTGTTGAGTTTTCGGTTTCTTAGAATTGGAGTTATCGTCCCGCTTTTGGCAGATACTCAGCATAAATATTATCCAAAGCATGAAACATATTGATCTTGCTGTTTGGATAGTTCTGCATCATTTGCTCAATAAGCTTTCGGGTTTGTCTGCGTTTGGTCTGATCGTCGTGCGGACAAGATTTCTCAGCCTTTGGATATCCCCTTAAATCCGAAAATTCGATAATCTCCTTTTCCCAGATATCCATGAGAGGGCGGATAAGGTTTACCCTTCCATCAAACATTGAAAGTGAATAGGGAAGTGATGAAATCGAACCATGATACATTAAGTTCATCATAAAGGTTTCCAGCGCATCATCTCTGTGATGACCGAAAGCCAATATATTGCAATTCAGTTCTTTGCCGAGGTTGAAAATCTCTTTGCGTCGGTGCCAGGAGCAAACAAAACAAGGCGCTTTTTTCTTATCCAGCTCAAAATCCGGAGTAATTTCTTTTATGTAAAGAGGGATATTCAAGTCCGTGCAAAGACTCTCCATAAATCCGATATCCATATTATATAAAGCGTTCTGGATTTTTACATGAACGGCTGAAATCTCAAATTTAAATGGTATTGCTTTTTTCCTTTCAGCCAGAGCTTCTAGCAAAAGATAGGAATCTTTTCCCCCGGAAAGACCTAAAAGCAAATGATCGCCTTCCTTCAGCAATTCATGATCGCGAATGGTTTTGCCAACTTTCTGACAAATTTTCTTGAATTTTGCTGTGATGCTTTTCTCTTTTATTTCCATTTATATGATTCGGTCATAATATTCAATTCTGACTTGCACAGAGTAACTCTTTTTACTTGTCAATGTCCCGCCATAACTCCCTCTAATTCCTCAAGTGTCTTTCCCTTTGTTTCCTTTACTTTCCAGATTATAAATAAAAATCCAAGAAAACAAATCCCTGCATACATGTAAAATGGACCAAATGTGCCTAATTTACTGGCGAGGATAGGAAATGTGAAGACCAAAATAAAGTAAGCAACCCACAGCGACACAATTGCAATTGAAGAGGCTGCACCTCTTATTTTATTTGGGAAAATCTCCGAAATTAGGATCCAGGTTACCGGAGCGAGCGACACAGCATAAGTAGCGATAGCCAATAGGACAAAAATAGAAATTATTCCGGGACTTACCTTTATTTTAAGAAGAGTGGCAAGGACAATATAAATGACAGATAGACAAATAGATCCAAAAAGAATAAGTGGTCGGCGACCAAGTTTATCTACCTGCCACATTGCAATAATAGTGAAGATGAGATTAACAAGTCCAATTAGAACGGTTTCCAGGAGCTGGCGGTCAAGGTTAGCGCCTACAGATTCAAATATTGAGGAGGTATAATTGAATACAACGTTAATTCCGCAGAGCTGTTGAAAAACGGCCAATCCAATTCCAATTATTAAAGCAGGACGAACCGATTTGCTAAATACTTCACGAAGAGGTAAGGTTTTAGCTCCCATGAGAGATTTTTCAATATTATTGAACGTTTCCCTAACAAATTCCGGATTACCAATTTTACTCAGAACTGATTTGGCTTTTTCCGGCATTCCGGCTTTTACCAGAAACCGCGGACTCTCAGGAAGCCATAATACACCTGTAAAAAACAAAGCTGAAGGAATGGTTCCCAGTCCAAACATCCATCTCCAGGCATCAGGTCCCTGATCGGCCAGTTTATAATTTATTAGGTTGGTGATGAGAATTCCAAGAACTATGGTCAGTTGATTGATAGCCACATTGCGACCTCTTCCATGCGCTGGCGAAACCTCGGCAATATAGAGAGGGCTGAGGATAGAAGCCATTCCAACCCCAATCCCGGCAAAAAACCTCATCATCAGGAAAACACTTAAAGAATTGGAAAAGGCCATTCCAAGGGATGAAAGTGCGAAAACTGCTGCTGAAACTAATAAGCCAGGCCTTCTGCCATAAATATCGGCAATTTTCCCTGCCAGCAAAGTGCCAGCAATACAGCCAAGAGCCAGAGTGCCGGTGAGAAAGCCTTCCCACCAGGGACTTAGCTCGAAGATATCGCGTAAGAAGGGAAGTGCGGCAGCAATAACTGCGAAGTCGAATCCAAAGAGGTACCCTCCCAGAGCGGAGATAAAGGATATACCGAGGATGTAAGTTCCTTTGAAGTTGTGGGTTGAATCATTCATGTTTGTTGGCTTTGAGGAATTTGGTAATTAGGTTATTAAAAATTTTTCATAACGTCCATCATTCGACGATGAGCAATTGCGCCCTGATGATTAGCATCCTGCTCAAGTACTTTTTTGAATAATATCGCTGAAGTCTTGAGATCATCAGGATTTCCGATACCAAGCAAACCCAGTGCCTGCAAGTATAAGCAATGAATTTTGTTTTTCAGGTTTAAGTCAGAATCAAAAACAACCATGTCCGGTAATGAAACTGCAAAGTAATCAATCCTAATTTGGAAAAGGGATATGGGAAAGACAATCTTATTTATTCCAATATGTGTTTATCGCATTTTCTGACAACTTTCACTTTTAGCGAAAAGTTCAGAAGTCCAATAGAGAATGAAGTAAAAGATGCTGTGGACATTTCAATAGAATTCTTCCGGAATAATCTGGATAAAATGCTTACGCTTAAGGAGATTGCCGGCTTTACGCAACTCTCTGTTTCACATTTTTCTTATCTTTTTAAGAAAAAAACAGGTTTTCCTCCCTTAGAATATTTTAATCATATGAAAATTCAGCAAGCATGCCAGTATCTGCAATTTACTGATTTGAAGATCAAGGATATTGCTTTAAAATTGGGAATGAAAGACCCTTATTACTTTAGCAGAGTTTTTTCAAATATTATGGGCGTTTCGCCGAAGTCGTACAGGGTGTCTTAGTCAATTTATTTTACGAAAAAGTTAGCGATTCGATGTTTGTTATATTGTTGTCACGATGAATAAATTTGTTTGAATATAATGTTCATTTTCAATAAATTATAATATCTAACCCACAAAATAAGTATTTACACCTGTTCATAAAGCCATTATTTTTCTTATTATTACTGTCTCTCAATTCCAAATTGTTTGTTTTAATAGGTAACCCGGATGATAATTATCGCAAAACTCTTCAGAATACTTTTTAAATTTCCCTTTTTCCGTAAACGCTATTTCGGTTTCTATAAACGGATTTTCAAACCAAATAATCTTTTCGAAGGCCAAACTGCAATATGCACCTTTGATAAAGGATTGAAAATCAATGCACAATTAAGTGAATGGATACAGCAGCATATTTATTTTCTGGGGATTTGGGATAAGCAGGGAACCCGTTTTATAAAAAATCACCTCAAAAAGGGAAATGTCTTTTTTGATATCGGTGCAAATATTGGCTACTATTCGTTAATTGTTTCAAAACAGGTTGGAGAAAATGGACAGATTCATGCATTTGAGCCTGTTTCAGGAGTTTTTGCGCAACTACAGAGTAACATAGAATTAAATGGAATTTCCAATATATCTGCTAACCAGAACGCTGTTTACGAGAAATCTGGAACACTTGATTTATTCGTTTCTTCAGGGGAAAATACCGGCATGTCAAGTATTTTCCATCACGATACCGAAAGTGGAGTGGTAGAAAAGGTGGATGCTATTACAATTGATGATTATGTCGAAAAGATGAAAATTGATCGAATTGACCTCATAAAGATTGATATCGAGGGGGCTGAACTTTTTGCATTGAAAGGCATGAAAAACACTCTGCAGCGATTCAAGCCGATGGTTTTTATGGAATTAAGTCAGGAAGTTTTAAGGAATGCTTCAGTAAACGAAAAGGAAATCATCCAATTTATGGCTAAAATGGATTATGAACTCAAAGGCATTGACGAAAGAGGGGTAATGGTTACCGTCACTGGCAATCAATATGAATATGCTAATGTAGTGTTTTGCATGAAATCTTAACCAATAATGTGATCCCCTGATAATGAAAATAGGATATCCGTTAATAATTTTTATATTTCGTACTTAATTCCCGTTTAATATTCAATAATGAAGCGAAGAATTAGCAAGCCATCTTCTTTTAACCTTTCTGAAAAGGACTCTACTCCTTTAAACAATATGCAATCAGAAATAGTTCAGCAGACGTTAGGTGATGAAAATTTTAATCTGATGTACGGCGCGATTATTGAAAATATGTCGGAAGGTGTTATTATGATCAGAGCCAACGATGGTGTAATTATATTTTCAAATGCAGCATTCGAGCAAATGTTGGGGTATAAATCCGGCGAATTACTTGGAAGACATGTTAGCGTAGTAAATGCTCCCTCTGATAAAACGCTAGAGGAAATTGCAAGTTTGATTATTAGCGAGGTTAAAAAAAATGACTTATGGCGTGTAGAAATTCAGAATATTAAAAAGGATGGAACCCTTTGCTGGGGACTTGCAAACGTAGCAAGCTTTCTACATCCACAATTTGGAGAGGTATTGATTTCTACTCAACATGATATTTCAGAAAGAAAAAAAACTGAGGAAGAACTGAAAAATAAAAGCCGGAAATTAGAATTGGCGATGCAGACAGCTAATATGGCATGGTGGGAAATGGACATTTCAACGGGATTAGTTTTATTCGATATTCGGAAAACTGAAATGCTCGGGTTCAATGCTAAAGATTTTAAGCATTATAAAGATTTCACGGCATTGGTTCATCCTGAAGATTACGACCAGGTTATGAAGGCTATGACTGATCATTTGAAAGGAGAGAAGGATAAGTATGAGACAGAATATAGAATCAAAACTAGTTCGGGTGAATACGTCTGGTTTTATGATATTGGTGCAATTGTAGATAGGGATTCGAATGGAAATCCATTAAGTGTTGCAGGCCTTGTAAAAGACATCAATAATTCTAAAATTACCGAAAAAGCTTTGGAGCAGAGTGAATTTAATTATAAAAATTTTGTTCAGCATTCGCCCAACATAATTTATAAGTTCTCAAATAAGAGAGGAGGTCTATTCTGGTCTGAAAGAGTTCTTGACATTCTTGGTTTTAGTCCTGATGATATCCAAAATAATCCTTTTCTGTGGAGTAATTCCATCCATCCTGATGATAAAGCAGACGTTCAGAAAGCAATTGACCAAAACGAAAGGGGACAAAAATATAATATTGATTACAGGATTCAGGCAAAAGACGGTAGATGGATATGGCTGAATGATTGTTTTACCCACAAGAGTCTGGTTGGCGACGAGATAATTTTTGAGGGAACTGCCACAGATATAACCAATAGAAAGAAGATGGAGGACAGTCTGAGGATACTTTCACGGGCAGTAGATCAGAGTCCTGTTTCAATTGTTATTACCGACATTAATGGCACAATCGAATATGTAAATCCGAAGTTTTCACAGTTAACGGGTTATTCTCTTATTGAAGCCTATAAAAAAAATCCACGTATCCTCAAAACAGGTTATACGAACAAGGAGGAATATGAAATCATGTGGAAAACAATTAGATCAGGAAATGAATGGGAAGGTGAATTCTGCAACAAAAAGAAAAACGGTGAATTATACTGGGAGTCGGCTGTAATCTCGCCAATTATAAATGATGAAGGAGAAATAACGCATTTTGTTGCTGTTAAAGAGGATATTACAAAACAGAAGGAAACCGAAAGAAGGATACAAGCTTCAATAATCGAAGCAGAGGAAAGAGAGCGGTTACACTTCTCACAAGAACTTCACGATGGAATAGGCCCTTTGCTTTCTGCAACAAAGATGTATGTGCAATGGCTGGGTATGCCAAATGCCAAAATTGAAACTTCTGAGATCATAAAAGATATTGAAAAGTTTCTGGATGAATCAGCACGTACAATTCATGATCTTTCCTTTAAACTTAGTCCAAATATCCTCCAAAACTTCGGGCTAATCGACGCAATTAAATCCTACACTCACAAAGTTAACGAATCATCCTCTATTGCGATAAAACTTAATTCCGGAGATATTCCCCGGTTTGACCTTAACTCTGAAACCATTGCGTACCGTGTTTTATGTGAATGTATTAATAACACAATAAAGCATGCTAAAGCAACAAAAATCAACATTAATATTCAATGTAATAATGATCAGCTTATAGTTAAGTGTAATGACAATGGCATTGGTTTTGAGTCAGATATAAAAAATTCTGAGATTAAAGGTATAGGCCATCTCAATATGCAAAACCGTGTGAAATCTGTAAACGGAAAGCTTACTATTGTTTCAGCACCAGGGAAAGGGACGACTGTAAAATTCCAGATTAAAATGTTTAATAATTGAAATCGCAATTCAAATAAAATTTAACAGTATGGTAAAAATAATTATTGCCGACGACCATAGAATGTTTCGTGAGAGTCTTACAAAAATTCTGGTTTATGAGAATGTTGCTGAAGTACTTGCAGAGGCTTCAAACGGGATTGAACTTTTATCTTTATTGGATAAATTTCATCCGGATGTTATTTTAATGGATATTTCAATGCCAGAAATGGATGGTGTTGAAGCTACCAGAAAAGCTATTGAGAAACAGCCAGATGTTATTGTACTTACTCTATCTTCCTTTGGTGATGAAAAATATTGCTTCAGCATGATTGAAGCGGGAGCCAAAGGTTTCGTTCTCAAAACAGCCGGGATTAATGAACTACAGAATGCAATTGCCGAAGTTGTTAAGGGAGGAAGCTGGTTTTCAACCGAACTGGTTCAAAAAGTTATAATCAACTTGGGTAATAAAAGTTTGAAAATTAAAGAATCATTATTGTCCGAGAGGGAATTGGAAATACTTAGATTGATTTGCGAAAGCTATACTAATGAAAAGATAGCGGAAAAAATTAATATAAGTTTTGATACAGTAAAATGGCACCGGGCAAATATCCTTTCCAAAACCGGATGCACCAACACAGCTGCTCTGGTTATTTATGCAATTAGAAATAAGTATTTCGAGATTTAGGATAAAGCATTTTATGCTTGATATTTGAAAATGCATTGAAATAAATATTCACCCTTTTTTAATTGATAGCTTCCTACAATCATTAATAAAATTGATGATTCCAAATGATGCCTATCGCAGCCATAAAGAATTTAAATAGTCCCACCTCGAATTTTTACCTGCTTTCACCAATCCTTTTGGGTAATTAGATATTGCCATTTACGTGGACAAAATCCGGTAATTATAGCCTGTTTTTCCATTATTTAATATAGCATTTTCCCATTAACCCCGCAGTATATTTGGCCTGTGAGAAACTTCAATTTTTAGGAGTCATTTTTTTAGGATTGATTCAAATATTAAAAACGTAGATCTATGAGCACAGAAAACAACAAGGTACAAACCTACCTGTCATTTAAAATGAGCGAGGAATTGTTTGCTATTAACGTTTCCAAGGTAATTAATATCCTGGAAATGCGGCACATAACAAAAGTTCCTAAAACTCCTCAGTATATGAAGGGAGTTATTAACCTAAGAGGAACCGTATTACCCGTAGTCGATTTGCGTATCAAATTCGGTTTACCTGAAGCTGAAAATACCGTTGATACTAGCATCATTGTTCTCAATATTGAGAAAGATGGTGAAATAGTTATGCTCGGTACCCTTGTAGACGCAGTTCGTGAAGTCCTTGAACTTAAGGATGACGAAATCGCCGAATCCCCAAGCATCGGTACAAAATACAACTCAGGATACATCCAGGGAATGTACCGTATGGATGAGCACTTCATTATGATTCTTGATATCGATAAAATTTTCTCGGTTGACGATATTATTGATGTCAGAGAACAAATATTGCAAAGTGCCACTTAAAAAAAAGTAAATAAATAATAAATATAAATAATCAGGGGGAAATCAAAATGTTAAAGAAATTAACAATCAGAAACAAATTGCTTTTGGGCTTTATTTCAATAGCAATTATATCGGGAGTAATCGGATTTGCCGGCATTACTCAAATGAAAAAGCTTGAAAAAGCTGACACAGCTCTTTATGAAACCATTGCAGTTCCGCTTGGCTACGCTACTGAAATTGCCACTTATTTCCAAAGAATCAGAGTGAATATGAGGGATGCAATTTTTTCAGGAACACCTGAAGAACAGAAAAATTATCTTAACAGAATAAATGAGTTAGATGTACTTTATGTTGCAGTCCTTAAAAAGTACGAAGGAACAATAGTTGATGAACAGGATAAGAAAAACTTTGACGAAGTACTTGCCGCCAAAGCTGATTACCTGAGTCTCGTGCCCGAAATCAAAACCTTCCTGGAAGCTTCAGATGTTGCCGGAGCAACGAAAATTTTGAGAACCTCCGGAAAGCAGGCAAACGACAGATTGCAAAAGGCACTAGATGTGTTGGTTGCGTATAATATTACTACAGGAGCTAAAATTTCAGACGATAATACAAGTCTCGCAAATTCTTCTGCAATTCTTCTGTATATTATAATTGCCATTGCAGTTGTTATTGCATTAGTTCTTGCTTTTGTCATTGCAGGCAATGTTCAATCGATAATTAAATCTCTGATTGATCAGGCGAAAATGCTTACAGATGCCGCTGTTAATGGCCGGCTCGACACACGTGGAGATCCTGAGAAAGTTAATTTTGAAGTTCGCGAAATAGTTATTGGTGTTAATAAAACCCTCGATGCCGTAATCGGCCCATTAAATGTTGCTGCCGAATACGTAGACCGCATCTCCAAAGGCGATATTCCTGCCAAGATCACCGATACGTATAATGGTGATTTTAACGAGATTAAAAATAATCTGAACATGTGTATCGATGCCGTTAACGAACTGGTAGCCGATGCCAACATGCTTGCAGTAGCCGCAGTTGAAGGTAAACTTGCCACTCGCGCAAACGCTTCAAAACACGGTGGTGATTTTGGTAAGATTGTTTCTGGTGTAAACCATACTCTTGATGCAGTAATTGGACCGTTGAATGTAGCTGCCGAATATGTAGACCGTATCTCCAAAGGCGATATCCCTGCAAAAATCACGGATAACTACAACGGTGATTTCAATAATATAAAGAATAACCTGAACGTATGTATCGACGCAGTAAACGAACTGGTCTCCGATGCCAATATGCTTGCTGTCGCAGCTGTAGATGGTAAACTGTCCACCCGTGCAGACGCTTCAAAACACGGTGGAGATTTTGGAAAGATCGTATCGGGAGTAAATCATACCCTTGATGCTGTTATCGGACCATTGAATGTAGCTGCCGAGTATGTAGACCTGATTTCCAAGGGAGATATTCCTGCAAAAATCACGGATAGCTATAACGGCGATTTCAATAACATCAAGAATAATCTGAACGTTTGTATTGATGCAGTGAACGCCCTGGTATCCGATGCTAACATGCTTGCCAACGCAGCGGTAGCCGGTAAACTAGACACCAGGGCCGATGCTTCAAAACATGGTGGTGATTTTGGAAAGATCGTAACCGGTGTAAACCAAACCCTTGATGCCGTAATCGGCCCATTGAATGTAGCTGCCGATTATGTAGCAAGGATTTCAGTTGGAGATATGCCTCCATCCATCACCGACAACTACAACGGTGATTTCAACAACATCAAGAATAACCTGAATGTACTGATCGATGCTCTGAATGAG
>Ga0105048_10007336_pt1 | contig 17719 bp, 19 predicted proteins | sample MAT05_FD_78382 | JGI IMG/M metagenome (GOLD analysis project Ga0105048, IMG submission 78382) | Freshwater microbial communities from Lake Fryxell liftoff mats and glacier meltwater in Antarctica - MAT-05 | ecosystem: Environmental > Aquatic > Freshwater > Ice > Liftoff microbial mat | place...
CTCGGCGGGGCCTTCAATCGAGGGTGCTGACCAACGCCGGAAACACCTTGGCGACCTTGGCGGTCAGGTATTCGCCGTAGGTGCCCTCGAAATCGAACACGCTGCGTCCGTCCCACCGTGCTCGCGTCTCGGCATCGGGTTGCGATCCGCCATCGATCGGCAGCGGGTCGATCAGTGCGTGCCATGACGGATCGAAGAAGAACGGGAACGACAGGCGTTCTCCTCCGCTCGTGTTACGCACGCGATGTGGCGTGGATCGGTAGCGGCCGCCGGTGATCCGTTCGAGCATGTCTCCGATGTTGCAGACGAACGAGCCGTCGATCGGGGGCACGTCGATCCAGCCATCGCGACCGTGGACTTGCAGGCCGCCGCGATCGTCCTGCAGCAGCAGCGTGAGCAGGCCGTAGTCGGTGTGCTCGGCGACACCCCATTCACCGGCTTCGATGCCGAGCGGCGACGACGCCGCGATGTCGTGCGGCGGGTAGCGGAAGATGCGGAACAGGATCGTTGGATCGGCGGTCAGGTTCGATCGGAACCAGTCACGTGGCAGTCCGAGACCAACGCCGATCGCGCCGAGCACGAGGTGGCCGAGGTCTGTCAAGGCTTCGAGCCAGGCCAGGACTGCATTTCGCAGCTCGGCTGGCTGGGCCGGAAACAGGTTGGCGCCGTGCAGCGGCGTGGCATCGGCGACGCGCTTGTCGTCGGCACCCAGTTCTTCACCGAAGTAGATGCCCTCCTTGCGATCCGGAACGCCGTTCGTCATCTCGCCGCCCAGCGGGAACCACCCCCGCCATGCCCGCCCGCCGTGCTGCATCGCGACTGCCGCCTTGGCCGCGTCGGGTAGCGCGAAGAACGTGCGAGCCGAACGGTCGAGCGACGCCATCAGGTCGCAGGACACGCCATGGCGAACGATGCAGAAGAAGCCTGTGTCGCGGCACGCACTGTCGAGCGCAACGGCGACAGCATCGATCGCTCCATCGCCAGATCGCAACGCCGAGATGTCGATGACGGGGATGCTGCTCACCATGGAAACCCTACGCGGCGGGCTCCGGCACCACTTCGCTCGGGTTGAACGCCCGTTCCTCGAATCGGATCCGGCCGTCGCCGCCGTGGGTGAGCGCAACGCCGGTTCGGTCGCAGCGCAGGAACGCTCGCCTGCCATTGGTCACCACGACATCGGCCGCCGTGTCGCCGAACGACTCGGTTTCGCTGGCGGCCACCTTGCCCACTCCATGGCGCCAGACCTCGGCGTCGTCGGTGTAGCGCGGCGAACCCGATTGCCACGCCTCGACCATTCTGGCCACGCCCGTTGGATCGTCGTGCGCCGACTCGGGTGCTGCGCTGACATGGGTGATCGATGGATCGGCGGGCATGTCGGGTCGCCCGCCGGCCTTGTACCACTCGATCACTGTGCCGCTCGAGTCGTTCGGGGCGTAGAAGTCCTCCTCCCACCGCCACCGACCGTTGCCTGCGTAGATCAGCAACGACAGGTTGCTGAACGAGTAGCGGGCGCCGGTGCCGGTTGGGTCGGGCATGTGGTTCCAGATGTTGAACGCGACGTACGGCGGCTGCAGGATCGCCCAATCCACCGAGAACGTCATCGGCGCAACCGGTGGCATCGACTTTTCCATGAAAGCCAGGACGCCCGCTCCTCCTCGGAAACGGCCGATGCAATGCTCGATGTAGGTCGCGTCGTCGGTGAACAGGGCCGACCATGCAGGCCAGTCGCGGCCGCGAGCGCCGAGCCGCTGGAACTCTTCGAACGCGGCCGCCAGTTCGGTCATCTCGTCTGTGGTGCTCATGGCGCCCACATTGCCACATCGAGGAGTGTCTTTCTGACGGTGCATCAGATTTCTGATTCGGTTACTGTCGCCGACGATGGATCTGACCGAGACCGCTGACGAGCAAGCCTTTCGCGCCGAGGCGAGGGCGTGGTTGCAAGCAAATGTGCCGACTGAGCCGCTGCCGAGTTTCGACACCGAGGATGGATTTGCTCGGCATCGTGAGTGGGAGGCGTTGCTTGCGTCGGGTCGGTGGTCGGCGGTGAGTTGGCCGGTGGAGTACGGCGGTCGTGGGGCCGACTATTTGAAGTGGTTGATCTTCGAGGAAGAGTATTGGCGCAGCGGTGCGCCGGGTCGGGTGAGTCAGAACGGGATCTTCTTGTTGGGGCCGACGATCATGGAGGTCGGCACGACGGAGCAGAAGGCTCGGTTCCTGCCGTCGATGGCGAGCGCACAGGAGGTGTGGGCCCAGGCGTGGAGCGAGCCGGATGCGGGGAGCGACATGGCGTCGATCCGTAGTAGGGGGACCCTGAGCAACGATGGTTCGGAGTGGGTACTGAACGGGCAGAAGATCTGGGCCAGCCGGGCGGTATGGGCCGACTGGTGTTTCGGCATCTTCCGCACCGACCCGGATTCCAGCCGCCACAAGGGACTCACGTTCATCCTCGTCCCGCTCGATTCGCGAGGGGTGACGGTGCGCCCGATCGCTCAACTGGATGGGGACACGGGATTTGCGGAGATCTTCTTCGACGACGTGCACGTGCCGGTGGAGAACACGCTGGGCCCGGTTGGCGGTGGGTGGGGTGTTGCGATGGCGACCGCCGGTTTCGAGCGCGGTGTCAGCCTGCGCAGTCCGGCCCGATTCAACGTCGCGGTCGAGAAGCTGATCGGGTTGTGGGGGCTGATCGGCGATCCTGACGACGACACGATGCGTGATGCGGTGACGGATCTGTGGATGCGTGCCGAGGGTTACCGGCTGCACACGGCGATGACGGTCACCAAACTGTTGGAGGGCGGCACCGTCGGGAGCGAGTCGAGCCTCAACAAGATTTTCTGGTCGGAGATGGACGTGCGTACGCACGAGTTGGCGATGCAGTTGCTCGGTCCGGATGCGGAGCGGATGGACGGCCCGTTCGAGTCGTGGGTCGACGGGTTTCTGTTCTCGCTCAGTGGTCCGCTCTATGCGGGCACCAACGAGATCCAGCGCAACATCATCGCTGACCGTGTCCTCAATCTGCCGAGAGCCTGAGGGGTCAGCGATGCAGTTCAGTTTCAGTGCCGAGCAGTTGGAGTTCGCGGCGGGTCTGCGCGAGATGCTGGAGCGCGAGTTCACGGCCGCGAACCTCCGCGCCGTGTGGGATGCCGGCACCGGCCACGACCAGAAGTTGTGGGGCCGACTGGCCGAGATGGGTGTGCTCGGGATGATGGTCGCGGAGGCAGATGGCGGGTTGGGTGGCGATTTCGTCGACGCGGTCCTGCTGCTGGAGGAACTTGGACGGGCTGCCGTGCCGGGCCCGGTGCTGGAAACCATGAGCGTCGGAGCGATTGCCACCGCCGGAACAGCGTGGGCGTCGGGTGTGGCCGATGGCTCTGTTCCGGTCACGGCGGCGCTGCTGGGTGAGCGGCATGTGCCCCACGCCGAGACGGCCGTCGTGGTGCTGACGGTGCAGGAGCGCCAGGTCCGCGCGGTGGAGCACACCGATTTGACGATCTCGGCGGTGGCCGGCATCGATGATGGCCGGCGGTTGTCGACGATCGCCGGGGCGGACGGTCGAGGGGTCGTGCTCGATGTCGATCGTGAACGTCTGGCGGATGCAGGCGCGCTGGCGGCATCGGCGTACCTGCTCGGGTTGTCGTCGCGGATGCTCGCTATCGCCGGCGACTACGCCCGTGATCGGCGCCAGTTCGGACAGCCGATCGGAGCGTTCCAAGCGGTCAAGCACCTGATGGCGGACGCTCTGTTGCAGGTCGAGTTCGCTCGACCCGCGATCTACCGCGCCGCGTGGTCGTTCGCGACCGATCAGCCCGAACGCGCCCGAGACGTCAGCATGGCCAAGTCGCTGGTGTCCGACGCCGTCCAAAAGGCGGCTCGCAGTGCCCTGCAGGTGCACGGCGCGATCGGCTACACGTGGGAATGCGACCTCCAACTGTTCATGAAAAAGGCCTGGGCGCTGATCCCGGCCTGGGGCAGCGCCACGTTCCACCGTCGCCGCGTCGCCGACGCCGTCCTCGGCCCGAGGTAGCGACCGCAGGATCAGCGGGCCAGCAGCAGTTGCAGCTGATCGAGCTGTCGCAAGGTCTTGTCGCGGCCAGCGCCATCGACGCGAAGGACGACCTCGCTGCAGCCGACGCCGTCGTAGTAGTCGAGTTTGCTCGCGTCGGCGAGCACACCGAACGGAACCACCTCGGGCTCACCGGTTCGTCCTGCAGCGGCCCAGGCCTCGTGCAACTGTGGCAGTGCGTTGCGCACTCCGGCGCCACCGATCGGGAACCAGCCGTCGGCGTACTCAGCGACATGGGCGAACATCTTCGGACCGGCGCCGCCGCCGATGAGTGCGCGGATGTGCCCATCGCGGGGCTTTGGCCAACTCCACGACGCAGCGAAACGAACGAACTCACCGTCGAACTCGGCTTCGTCGTCTTCCCACAGCCGTTGCATCGCGAGTACGTGCTCACGGGCCCGGTTGCGACGAGTCGCGTATTGCACCCCGTGGTCAAGCATCTCGTCCTGGTTCCATCCGAACCCGATCCCGAGCGTCACTCTGCCTCCCGAGATCAGATCGAGCGTCGCCAGTGATTTGGCCATCACGATCGGATCGTGCTGGGCCACGAGTGACACGCCCGTTCCGAGCGCCAAGGTCGACGTCGCCGCGGCCGCGGCGCCGATCGCGATCAGCGGGTCGAGCGTGCGCTTGTACTCCTCGTTCAGTTCCTCGTCGCCGGTGGGTGGGGCGGTCACCCGGCTGATCGGGATGTGGGTGTGCTCGGGGAAGTACAGGGAGTGGAACCCGCGTGACTCAGCCTCGATCGCGAGCGTGACCGGATCGATCGTGCGGTCGGTGAGGAACACGGTGAGCCCGATCCGCATCGACATCTACGTATCGGCCTTGAGCAGATCGGGACGGGTCGCCCGGAGTTGGCGGAGAATGCCGTCGCGCCAGTTGACCCGTGGGCGGGAACCCGTGCTGTACATCTTGGTCAGATCGGGAATGATCGCCGCAATGGTCGACTCGGTTGGTTCGAACGTCGGCGTGAGTCCGGTGAGACGGCCCATCTCTTCGCACCAGTCCTCGATGCCGGCGACTTCGTCGCCGCCCCAGTTGACGATGGTGGCCGGGGTCGATGCGAGCGTGAGCAGATAGGGCAACGAGCGGACGATGTCGTCGGAGTGGATCGGCGTGTACGACGTGGGTTGATCGACGTGCACCGCCACCGCCATGTTGCGCTCCATCATCATCAGGTGGAACATCATCCACCCGTAGTGGTCGCCGTACGGAACGTTGAGCCGGGCGATGACGGTCGGCAGCCCGAGCCGTTGAGCGGTGTGCTTCACCAACACCTCGGCGGCGATCTTGGAGATGCTGTAGGTGGGCATCCCGGGCATTGGCCGGTGGCTGTCGCCGAGTGGATCGCCCTCGGCGCGCGGATTGTGATCGTCGGGTGCGTACACCGCAGTCGACGAACAGTGGAAGAACGCGGCGGCGCCTTTGCAGACCTCCATCAGGTTGGCGGCGCCTTCGGCGTTGGCTCGGAAGGCGAGTTCGAAGTTGCTCACCTTCGCGACCGCGAAGTTGAACACCAGATCGATGTCGGACGGCACTTCGTCGAACCGGCTCGTGGCGAGATCGATACTGATGGGCTTGACCCCTCCGGCCTCGACTGGTTCGCGCGCCGACGCATCCTTGAATCGCGCCGCGCCGTACACGTCGTTGCCGCTCGCCGCCAGCGCCGCCGCGACCGGACCAGCAACCCAGCCCGTGACGCCGGTGACGAGGATCTTCTTGCCGGTGATTTGTTCGACCATTTGTTCGGTGACCTCGCTCACCAGAGGTCTCCGGTGTAGGCGTCGGTTCCGAAGATCGTCTGCTTCCACGGCGCGGTCCAGAGGTGGGTTCCGACGCCGCCCGTGTTGAGCTGCTCGCCGAATTGGGCATAGCCCTCGGCCCAGCCGTCCTCGGGCGCGTGGTCGAGGAAGTGCAACTGCAGGAACCGGCGATCGGCGTTGCTGATTCGGGGCACATCCGCAGGAGCGTCGTCGAGCAGGGGGAGTGGAGTCGCATTGAGGATCAGATCCGGACCCCATGTCGACCCCATTGCGTTCGGTGCCCACTCGTTGCGGGTCCAGGCTTCCAGGTCTTCGTGGGTCGCGCCGTCGGCCAACTCGCCGACGTTGACGACCAGCCCGGCGTAGTTGCGGTCGAGCGCGAGCTCGGCCGACGTGCCCCGGTCGCTCGACTGGATCGACCAGCCGAAGTCGTACAGCACGGTGTGGATGTGGGTGCGCTCGGGGAACATCCGCCCGGTCGCATGCAGCATCTTGACCGTGTCGACGCTCCACCGATTCCAGTCCTCGTGATGGCCGTCGAGCACCCAATAGATGGCGAGGTACGAACCGGTCGACTGGTCGGGCGACATGGGGGTTTCGGCCGGGTACCGCAGCGCCTTGAGATCGCTGGTGGCGACGAAGCGATCGCCGGCGAAGGACCACGCGCCGGTCATCACCCCGCCGTAGAAGTGGTCACGCTCGTACCAGCGGTTGTACTCCACCTCGTGGCCCTTGGTTGGTTCCACCATGGTGAAGAGCACCGTGCCGAGCTTGATGACGTAATCGCGTTCCACTTCGCGTTCCACGAACGAGTTCCCCCTCTGTCTCCGCAGCCACGAGCTGGCGGTGAGAGCCACAGAGTAGCGAGTTTCTGACGTTGCGTCAGATTCGGAGCGCGCGTCGTTCTACGATGCGTCGATGCCGTCGAAACCGTTGCCGCCAGCCCTCGTCGATCCTGCCCGCTGCGCGGTCATCACGATGGAGTTGCAGCGCGGCGTGTGCGGCGACTTGGCAACGATGACAGCGCTCGCAGATGCCGTCACCGCCGCCGGCGTGATTCCGGCGGCAGCTGCAGTGCTCGCAGCCGCCCGCCGTTCGTCGGTGCCGATCGTGCACTGCACGTTCACGATGCGGGCCGACCGGGTCGGCACACCGATGAACGCGCCGCTGATGCGGATTGTTGCCAAGGACCCGAACCATCTGCTCGTCGGATCGGCCGCTGCCGAGTTGATCCCCGCACTCGGCGCCGATCCAAACGACATCGTGTCCGACCGTCACCACGGATTCTCGCCGTTCACCGGAACAGACCTGGCAACACTCTTGCGGAACCGTGATGTGAGCACCATCGTGTTGACCGGGGTGTCGCTCAACCTCGGCATTCCTGGTGCCGTGGTCGAAGCGGTCGGCAGCGGTTTCGATGTGATCGTCGTCCGCGACTGTGTGGTCGGCATCCCGGCCGACTACGGCGACGCCATTATCGCCAATACTCTGGCGATGGTTGCGACCATCGCCGACAGCTCGCAGTTGATCGACGCGTGGACCTGATCAGCGTCTCGATCAGCGCAGTCGGTTGAGCAGGTTGTCGCGAACCCTCGACCATTCGGTGTCGAGGATCGAATGCGCTGCGGTGTCGCGCGGCAGGCCGATTTCGCCGGACGCGGCCGACGCCCGGTTGTTGCGCAGGATGCCCTCGAACGTCGCTCCAGTGCGCAGGATTGCACCTCGGCTCTGGGTGTTGCGGGCGTCGGTGTAGATCGCCAGACGGCGCACCTGCCATTGCTCGAACGCTTGATGGAACAACAACAGTTTCGCTTCGGTGTTGATTGCGGTTCGCTGCGCAGATGCAGCGAGCCATGTACCGCCGACCTCGACCTCGTCGGGGAGGTCGCGTCCGGTCCAGTGACGGATCTCCAAGTAGCGGGTGCAGCCGACGAGGCGTCGATCGCTGAGCCGCCGCTGGGCAAAGGGGATCACTCGCCCCGCCTCCGCATCGGCGAGCAGCGCGCTCACATAGTTGTTCATCGCTCCCACCGTCTCCGGAACCAGCGTCCATCCGAATGTTGTGCAATCTTCGTTGGCGGCCACGACCAGACCGTGGACGTGGTCCATCGACAGCGGCTCGAGTTGGACGTGGCTGCCCGTGAGCGTGATGTCGGGCGAGATCATGCGCCCCATCGTGGCGCACCGCCCACCGCGACGAGGGCATCGATTGCAGCGAATCGGACGCCGAGTTGCAGCACGTGTACCCCGCCCGCGCCGTGAGCGTCGAGGATCGCCTGCTTGCGTTGGTCGGGCGAAGTTTGCGGACCGTCGGCGGACCAGACCTCGATCAGCAGATCCTTGGCCCGGTCGATCACACTCTGGCTCACCTCGTCGATCGCGTCGAGCACGGCGATGCCGAAGCGACCGGTTCGGCGAGCCATCAACGCCTGGGTGACGGCAAAGCCCGCAACGGGTCGGACGGGCAGTTGCACGCTGCCGAGGGTGCTGGTCGGGAAGGTCCGCCCGAGCCAGAATCCGACCCGGCCGACGTCGGCGGCGACGAGACCGTTGTCAGGCAGGAGCGCGGCGAGGTCGGCTGCGGCTCGGGCCGGGTTGAGCGGAGTCGTGTCGTCGGCGTACAGCGGTTGACACACAGCCGCGAGCTGGTCGTACAGCGGCGGTCGGGGAGTGGGGCTCGTACGTCCGGGAAGACGCTCGTCGCCGAGATCGACCGGCATCACGTTGCGCCACGTGACCCCAGCAGCCGTCAGTGCGGCACGGTCCAGTTCATCGTCGCTCACGCCGCACAACACCACCATGTCGAACTCGGCCAGGCCGGCGAGTTCCACGTCGCGCTCCTGCAGACCGATCGTTCCGAGGTGCGCAGGGTGGTTCCAGGGGAACAACCCCTTGGCACCCCAGGTGTTGAAGATGCCGATACCGGTTCGATCAGCGATGTCTCGCAATACGGGAGCGGCCCCCGATTGGACCGCTGCAGCGCCAGCGACGATGACGTAATTCGCTTCGTTCGATGTGTTCGATTCGGCGTTGCTCACCCTGGCAGTGTGGCCGCTCCGTCGCCGATCACCACGACCGGCGCCTCGCAGATCGTCCAGTGCAATGCAGTCACATCGAGGAAACGTTTGGTGTCCTCCATCATCTCGGCCTGGTCGGGTTCCATCACATGGGCGTAGAAGTCGTCAGCGCTTTCGAACCACTGGATCGTCACGCCGTCGTACATCGGCTCCGGCATCTTGCTTCCCGGCGGTGGCCAGATCGATGCGTGCTGTTCGTAGCGGCGGACGTAGCGCGCACAGGGCAGGCCGGCGACCAACGGACCATGGGTGTTGCGCCAGTAGTCGAGGAACTCCTCGTGAGTCGTGCCGGGCTTGCGCTTCAACATCGTGACGAGTTGGATCATGCCGCGACCGTAGTCGGCGAACATCGCCAGATCTGACGCGACGTCAGATCTGGCCTCGCTGATCGGTTACGGTGCGCCGATGGATCTGCGACAACTCAGTGACCGGGCCGAAATCGGCGATCTTCTGCTGCAGTACAGCGAGGCGCTCAACCGTGCGGATTGGGACACATGGCGAGCCGTCTTCACCGCCGACGCCCACGTCGACTACACGACTGCCGGAGGTGTAGCGGGAACCGTCGAGGAGGCAGTTGCCTGGCTGAGCCCCACGTTCGTGATGTTCGACATGCGCATCGGCCGGATCGCCAACGTCGTGGTCACCCTCGAGGGCGACTCGGCAACCGTGAGCTCGCAGTACACGATGACGATGCGGATCCCTGCTGCCGACGGCGGCAATCCCACCTACATCGATGCCGCCGGGTGGTACGACGACACCGCCACCCGCACCGACGCCGGGTGGCGCCTCAGCGCCAGGACCGAACGCCTGGCCTTCATCCGCATGTGACCCGCACTGGTCAGGGCCACAGGGTGCCGTCGCGGGCGGCGACGGTCGCTTGGCCGAGGTGGGTCGGGGTGCCGGCCTCGGAGGTCGTGCGGCTGAATCGGGGGGCAGGTCCCGGCATGGTGACGCCGTTGCGTTCGACGAATGTGCGGCGCTGCACGTTGTGGGGATGCTGGGCGGCGTCGGCCGGAGACAGGACCGGGGCAAAACACGACTCGGTCCCTTCGAGCAGTTCGCACCATTCGGCACGGGTGCGGGTGACGAAGACGTCGGCCAACCGCTGCTTCATCGTCGGCCATTGCGATCGATCCCACTGCGGGAACTCGTCGATCGGCAACGCCAGCCGTGTCAGCAGTTCGGCGTAGAACTGTGGCTCGATCGCACCCACCGCGACGAATGTGGCGTCTGCGCACTCGTAGACGCCATAGAAGTGCGAGCCGCCGTCGAGATGGTTCGTGCCACGTTCTCCCCAGAACCCCGAACTGGATGCGGGGAAGAACGGCGCGGCGACCAATGCCGCACCGTCGACCATCGCTGCGTCGATCACCTGGCCGACGCCGGAGACAGAACGCTCGAACGCTGCCGCAGCCACGCCGAGCGCGAGCATCAACCCGCCGCCGGCGAAGTCGCCGAGCAGATTGATCGGCGGCTGAGGGTTGTCGCCCTCGGTTCCGAGCAGCCACAGCGCACCGGACATCGCGATGTAGTCGATGTCATGGCCGGCGACCTGAGCGAGTGGGCCCTCCTGGCCGAAGCCGGTCATCCGCCCGTAGATGACCCGCGGGTTGCGCTCGCACACCACGTCCGGGCCGATCCCGAGCCGCTCGCAGACACCGGGCCGGAAGGGATCGATGAACACGTCGGCGTCGTCCAGCAGCGAGAGCAACAACGACACGTCGTTCGCCAGCTTGAGATCGAGCGCGATCGAACGCTTGCCGCGCATGAACAGGTTGGTCGGCGGTTTGTCGAGATCGACCCGGGCGACTTCGGCCGGGCGATCGATCGTGACGACGTCGCAGCCGAGATCGGCGAGGATCATCCCGCAGTACGGGCCCGGACCCTGTCCGGCGAGTTCGATGACGCGGAGTCCGCAGAGAGGTCCCATGGGCCTCATCCTCGCGGCCGAGCCTCGTTCGGAACGTGGCGGAGCTCCGTATCTGACGCGGCGTCAGAAACCCGCTATGTTCCCGAGGATGGAACTGGGGTACACCACCGAGCAGGAGGCGCTGCGAGCGGAACTGCGGGCCTACTACGACGATCTACTCGATCCGGACACCGTCGCCGAGCTCGCTCAGGGCCACGGCATCTCGGCCAAGACCCGCAGCGTGTGGAAGCAGATGTGCGCCGACGGATGGGCCGGAATCGGCTGGCCGAAGGAGTGGGGAGGCCAGGGCAAGAGCCCGATCGAGCAGTTCATCTTCTTCGACGAGTCGATGCGATCGGGCGCGCCGGTGCCGATGCTCAGCATCAACACGGTTGGGCCGACGATCATGCAGTTCGGCACCGACGAACAAAAGCAGTTCTTCCTGCCCAAGATCCTCGCCGGCGATCTGCACTTCTGCATCGGCTACAGCGAACCCAATGCCGGCACGGATCTGGCCAGCCTCCAAACCCGGGCCGTCCGCGATGGCGACGAGTACGTCATCAACGGCCAGAAGATGTGGACCAGCCTCGCCAACGGCGCCGACTACTGCTGGCTCGCGGTTCGCACCAACCCCGAGGTCGCCAAGCACAAGGGCATCAGCATCATCATTGTCCCGCTCGACACGCCGGGCATCACGATCCAGCCGCTGAGCCTGATCGGCGAGCACGACATCAACGCGGTGTTCTTCGACGATGTGCGGGTGTCGGCCAAGTTCCTCGTTGGTGAGCAGGACGGCGGGTGGCGGCTGATCACCAACCAACTCAATCACGAGCGGGTCACGCTGTGCAGCACCGGCGTTGTCGACCGGGCGTACACAGAAGTTCGGGAGTGGGCCAAGTCCACGCTGCTGCCGAACGGCGACCGGGTGATCGATCAGGAGTGGGTCCGGATCAACCTGGCCAAGGTGCACGCCAAGCTCGAGTTCTTGCGCCTGATCAACTGGAAGGTCGCGTGGACCGCAACGCAGGGCCGGCTCGAGGTCGCCGATGCATCCACCGTCAAAGTGTTCGGCACAGAGTTCTACCAGGAGTCATTGCGGCTGTTGTTCGAGGTGCTCGGCCCGGTCGGCTACCTCAAGGCCGATGCGCCAGGGGCTGTGTTGAGAGCGCGACTCGAAGCGAACTACCGCGGCATGGTGATCCTCACGTTCGGCGGCGGCACCAACGAAACCCAACGCGACTTGATCTCGATGTTCGGCCTCGGGTTCCCCCGGGCCGGGAAGTAAGGGCACCGACATGGACTTCCAACTCACCGCCGAGCAGGATGAACTGCGCGCCCTCACCAACCGGATCCTCACCGAACAGGTCACCAACGACACCCACAAGGCTGCCGCCGAGAGTGAGCACGGCCTGTCGATGGGGCTCTGGCGAACGCTGGCAGAGGCAGGCATCGTCGGAATCAGCCTGCCCGAATCCGTCAGAGGTGGAGGCCTCGGTGCAATCGAGATCGGCATCGTCCTCGAAGAGGTCGGCCGCGCCACGGCGCCGGTTCCCGCCTACGCGGTGATGATCGGCGGCATGGCCCTCGCTCACTTCGGCGGTGAGGCCCACCTCGACGGCGTCGCCGACGGCACCCGCATCGTCACCCTCGCGCTGCAGGAGTGCGTCGGGACGGCGCTCGACGCTGCGACGACCGTGACCAACGGTCGGATCACCGGCGAGAAGGTCTGTGTCCCTGCCGGCACAGCGGCCGCAGCATTCGTCGTCGCCGCGGCCGACGGGCTGTACGTCGTCGACGCTGCGGCGAATGGCGTCACCGTGCAACGCGAGAACACCACGACCGGGATCCCGGAAGCAATGGTGACGTTCACGAACGCCCCGGCGGACAAGCTCGCAGGACGCGACGGTCTCGCCTGGCTGGTCGAGGTCGCAACCGCCGCCCAGTGCATGCTGATGTCCGGCGTCTGCCAGAGGGCGCTCGCCCTGACGGCTGAATACACCAAGCAGCGGGTGCAGTTCGACCGTCAGATCGCGAGCTTCCAAGCGGTCAGCCAGCGCGCCGGAGACAGCTACATCAACACCGAAGCGGTGAAGCTCACAGCATGGCAAGCGGTGTGGCGGATCAGCGAGGGCAAGCCGGCATCCGAGCAGATCGCGAGTGCCAAGTTCTGGGCAAGCGATGGTGGGTTGCAGGTGCTCTACGCTGCCCAACATCTTCACGGCGGTGTCGGTGTGGACCGCGACTACCCACTGCACCGATGCTTCCTGTGGGGCCGCCAGATCGATCTCACCCTCGGGAGTGCGATGCCGTCGCTGGTTCGCCTCGGCGGTTTGATCGCTGATACACCGGTTTCGTGACCCACAGCACCGACACCTTCGATCGCTCCGAGATCCTTCCTCCCGATCCGGACGGACTCGAGATTCTTCACGACCGTGAGTACCGCGTACGCGCATTCCGTAAGGACCCGAACATCCTGATCCGCGGAGCGGTGCGCGACCAGAAGCCGCCTCATCTGTACTTCAGGGACGACCCGAACCCGTTGACGATCCATCACATGCAGGTCGACATCGAGGTCGCCTTCCCGTCGCTCGAGATCGTGGCGGCCGACGTGCACTTCGAGATGCACCCGAACGACACCTGTCCAATCATCACGACCCACTACGACAAGCTGGTCGGATTGTCGATCGCTCGCGGATTCACCCACAAGGTGCGCGAGCTCTTCGGCGGACCGCGAGGTTGCACCCACACCACTGCGCTGCTGCAGGCAATGGCACCGGTCGCGGTGCAGTGCTTCTGGAGCATGACGGCGAGCGAGGGCCGCCGCAACGAGCGATCGGTCGATTTCGTGCCCAAGCCAATGACGCGCGAACAGCGCGATGGACAGTGGAAGACGAACCTCAACACATGCCACATCTGGGCCGAGGACGGCGAGATGGTGCAGTCGATTCAGAGCGGAAACGTCGAGATGGCGGCGCCCAGGTTCGCTCGCCAGCGCCTCGTCGATCTCGGCCTTACCGAAGACGACTGGCGCAAGGGAATGCGGGGCGTGTGAGCATTCGACTCGCCGTCGAGGCCGGGATCGCAGTCATCACGCTCGATCGACCGGAGAAGCGCAACGCGATCACGGGGTCGATGATCGTCGCGCTCGGAGCCGCCTACGCCGCGTGCGACCGTGATGACTCGGTCCGCGTCGTGGTGGTGACCGGATCGGGATCTGCCTTCTGTGCGGGAGCAGACCTGTCGCCCGGCAAGACGCCGTTCGGGGAGGTGGCCGATCGAACCCAGTTTGACTCGTCGCCCGTTCATCCACGCGCCTGGCAGGTCCGCAAGCCCGTGATCGCTGCGATCAACGGAGCAGCGATCGGGATCGGATTCTCGATCGCGCTGCAGGCCGACATGCGAATCGTCGCCATCGATGCTCCGCTCGCCGTGCTGCAGACCCGGCGGGGTGTGGTGCCCGATGCGCAGTCGCACTTCGTGTTGCCGAGGTTGATCGGCACTGCGCGCGCGGCCGAACTGCTGATCGCCGGCCGCACGATCACCGGCGCAATGGCAGCGGATTGGGGCCTCGCCAACCGGGCGACACCATCGAGCGACGTGTTCCTGACGGCCATGGACTGGGCATCCGACATTGCGTCGAACGTCTCGCCACTGTCGGCGGCTCTGAGCAAGTCGATCATGTGGCGTGGGTTGACCAACACTGCAGACGAGGTCGATGGCATGGAACGCGAGGCCCACCTGGTGCTGATGGGTCGCCCTGACGCAGCCGAGGGTGGGCGCGCCTTTGCCGAGCGGCGGAGTGCGACCTTCGCCTCGCGCGTCCCCTTGGATTGGCCGGCGAATTGGCCGACGGACTGGTCGGGCGACTGGCAGGTCGAGCCATGACCGGGACTACCGTTTCCGGGGTGCGCACCATTGTCTGCAACTCCTTCGCCCCGCTCGACCAACTCGCGATCGAGGAGCGCCCCTCGGCACCACTTCGTGACGGCCAGGTGCGGGTCGCGATCACCGCGGCGGGTGTCAACTTCGTCGACGCACTCATCGTCCAGGGTCTCTATCAGATCAAGCCTCCGCTGCCGTTCACGCCGGGCGGCGAGTCGGTCGGAATCGTCACTGAGGTCGCGGCCGGCGTCACCTCGCCGATGATCGGCCAGCGGGTGCTCGTGAGCAGCGGATTCGGTGGGTTCTCGACCGAGATGGTCGTGGCTGCCGCACGCACGACGGTCGTCCCGGACTCACTCACCGATGGGCAGGCTGCGACGTTCATGCAGAGTTACATGACCGCCTACTTTGCGTTGAAGGAGCGGGCTGCGATGCAGCCGGGTCAATGGCTGCTCGTGCTCGGTGCCGGCGGCGGTGTCGGTCTCGGCGCAGTCGATGTCGCAACGGCGATGGGGCTCCAGGTCATCGCCGCCGCATCGTCGGCGGACAAGCGTGATCTGGCGGTCAGCCGTGGCGCAGTTGCGGTGATCGATACGAGCAGCGAAGACGTCAAGGCGCGGGCCAAGGAGATCAGCGGCGACGGCGTCGACGCGGTCTATGACCCGATCGGCGGTGTACTCGGCGAACAGTGTCTGCGCGCGCTGCGCGATGACGGCCAGTTCCTGGTCATCGGGTTTGCATCAGGCGACATCCCGAAGTTGCCGGCCAACCAAGTGCTGCTCCGCAACCGTCGCGTCACCGGCGTCGAGTGGGGTGGCTGGGTCGGAAAGCACCCGGACCGCAACCAGGTCCTGATCAACGAGGTGATCGAGATGATCGCAGCCGGATCGCTGCACCCTGTCGAGCCAACGCCGTATCCGTTCGAGGACGCATCGTCGGCGTTGGCCGACCAGCAAAATCGACAGGTGGTCGGCAAGGCTGTCCTCGTCGTCGAGCCGGACGTGTAGTCACGATGCAACTCGGCTACTCAGATGATCAACGTGAGGTGTTCGACGCGTTCGAACAGTTCTTCCTCGGCGAATCGCCCATCAGTGTTGTGCGCGCCGCCGAACCGCTCGGCTTCGACGCGGCATTGTGGACCAAGCTCAACGCGATGGAGATCTGGGGACGCCATGTCTCGCTCCAGCAACTGTGCGTGATCGGCGAGACGGTTGGTCGCGCCATCGCTCCCGTCCCGTTCGCGGAGCACGCCGTGGCCGCCCGGTTGCTGCGACGCGACGACATCGACAGCGGGGCAGCGATCGCCGGATTGGCCCTGCGCGAGACCGACGTCGGTGGGGACTGGTCACTCGTGCCGAACGGCGCAATCGCCGATGTCGTCGTCGGTGTCGACGGTGGTTCGCTGGTCAGTGTCGAATCGTCGCCACCGGGGGTCGGACCACGCAACCACGCCTCGGCGCCACTCGCTGATCGCAACGTCGCCGGAGGAGTGCGGACCGTGCTCGGTCCCCGCTCCGCCGCCGAGCCGGCGATCGCGGAGTGGAAGACGATCACGGCATCCATGCTCGTCGGCGTTGCGTCTCGGGCGTTGGAACTTGCGATCCAGTACGTGACCGATCGCCATCAGTTCGGTGTGCCGATCGGCTCGTTCCAGGCAGTCCAGCACAGCCTCGCCGACCTGCCCGGCTCAATCGATGGGGCGCGACTCCTGGTCAGCAAAGCAGCAGCTGCACTCGACAGAGAAACGCCCGGCTCGATCATCGACGTGGAACAGAACGAGATCGACGATCCGCTGGCGCTGGCGTCGATGGCCTTGCTGTTCGCGAGCGATGTCGCGTCGATGGCCACCGACCGGTCGCTGCACGTGCACGGTGGCTACGGTTTTGCCGAGGAGTACGACATCCAGCTCTACTACCGACGTGCTCGCGGCTGGGCGCTCGTGCTCGGAGACCCGGCTGACGAGTGCCTCGCGTTGGCCGACCGACTCTGGCCCGCTGAGGCTGCAGGAGCGTACTGATGGACTTCGAGCTCAGCCCGCAAGCTGCTGCATACCGGGATCGGGTCCGGGCGATCGTCGCCGAGCACCACACGGAGGCCGCAGTCGAGCGTCAGCACCGCACAGGCACCTTCGACAACCCGGAGCTCAACCGCGCCCTCGCGGCGGCTGGTTTGATCGAGCGGGCGGTCCCGGGCCTCGGGGGCGGCGACCCGATCGAACTGTGGATCCTGTTCAACGAGATCGAAAAGGCTGGAGCTCCTGTCGATGCGCTCGCGGTCGCGGTGATGATTGCCGGTGTCGTGCAACGGGTCGGCTCCGACAAGCAGAAGGCGGAGGTCATTCCAGCGGTCATCGCCGGCGACGCCTTGATCTGCATGGGCTACAGCGAACCCGATGTCGGCAGCGATCTCGCTTCGCTGAGCACCAAGGCCGAACGAGACGGCGACGAGTGGGTGATCAACGGGGCCAAGATGTGGACCACGATGGCGCACGTCGCGCGATGGGTGATCCTGCTCACGCGCACGGATCCGACGCTCCCGCGCCACAAGGGTTTGACGATGTTCCTGATCCCCATGGACACCCCTGGCATCCGCGTCGATCCTGTGCACACGATGGCAACCGAGCGGACGAACGCGACGTTCTACGACGACGTGCGCGTCGGTGACGAGTGCCGGCTCGGCGAGATCAATGGCGGATGGACCGTGATGAGCATCGCCCTGTCGTTCGAACGAGGCGTGATGGGTGGCACCAACCAGGGTGTGCCGCTGCTCGCGCACACGGTGGATTGGGCGCGTTCGTCCGGGCGGATCGACTCTCCAGCCGTTCGCGAGAAGCTGGCGCGGGTTGCGATCGACAACCACGTCGCAGCACTGCTCACCCAACGGTCTGCGTGGATCGCAGCATCGGGTGGGCTGCCAGGGCTGGAGGGTTCGATGACCAAGCTCTTCGCCTCACAGGCCTACCAGAAGGCGGCGGGCTGGTTCCAGCAGATGGCAGGGGCCGAGGGACTGTTGCAATTGCACGAGC
>Ga0105048_10007340_pt1 | contig 17718 bp, 17 predicted proteins | sample MAT05_FD_78382 | JGI IMG/M metagenome (GOLD analysis project Ga0105048, IMG submission 78382) | Freshwater microbial communities from Lake Fryxell liftoff mats and glacier meltwater in Antarctica - MAT-05 | ecosystem: Environmental > Aquatic > Freshwater > Ice > Liftoff microbial mat | place...
CGTTCGGCGATTGAACCTTGCAGGCAGGCATGGGAGACTCCATAATGAGATTTGTTGAACGTACAAAAGGGTCCGGCGAGGGGAGTCGGCACAGGCACAGCCGTCCCAACGGGATCGATCATCGCATGCGAATGCGATGATTCGTCACCAAACGAGTGGGCCGAAAACGCCCCCCAGCCCAATCGAACCACCGGGCCGAGCGTGAACTCGAACCTCACCGCCCCGTTCGTCGAGAAATACCCGGATCGCGAAGCCCACCGGGAGTTTCTGGAACGGGAGATCACTCGGGCGGTCCGGCGTCACTTCGAGCGGCAAGAGCCAGTCCAGTATGAGCTAACAACCCTGAAGGTTCAGACCTATCCTAACAAGAGCCATGTGACGGGATGGGACGCCTTCAAGGTGAAGATCAGCGTGAACGATCTGAACAGGCGCGTCGGAGGTTTGCCGACTCTCGAAATCGACGTGGCCGCTCCGGAGGAGATGCTGGACACGTCTATCGCGACCATAGACGTCGGCGGTCATCTCGCTCATGCGTACACGCTTGAGCGGATCGCCGGCGAGAAGCTGCGGGCTTTTCTCAGCACATTGCCCGCTTATCGGGCCAAGGTGTAAAAGCCGGGGGAAGCGGTGCGGGCCAAGGACCTTTACGACATCGCCCGTATTCGCGGTGTCCACGGGCTTGAGCAGGAAGAGTTCTGGCAGCGGGTGGGCGATGAGTTTCGCATCGCCTGCCGCTCCCGCTATATCGATTGCCAGGGACTGGCGACCTTTCAAGAGCAGTGGGCCGTCACGCGAAAAACGTACGCGGAGGCCACCATCCCCAAAGACATCCCTTTTGAGGAAGCGGAGGAAACGCTTGTCGCCACCGTCCGCTTTCTCGAAGCGCGAGGGATCGTACCATTCACTTTCCCCTTGCCGGAAGGTTCGCCCGGGTAAGGCACGTCATCGACACGGGCGAAGTTCTCGTAGCCCCCCAGATCGCTGGGCCAATGCAAACGAGGGGCGGAAGTTGCCTTCCACCCCCCGCCCGCTCTCTCTCCGACATCAAACACCGACCAGACGACTAGTGCTTTGTCACACCCAAATCTTCCGGTAGCCGCATTCGCCAGAATGCGGGAACTTTTCGAAAACCCGCGTTCTGGCGAACGCGGCTACGAGGCCAACTCGAAAATCTAGCTGTGACTGAGCACTAGAACTGAATCCCCACCGTGGCTCGCATGTTAAATGGCGTGCCGGGGAAGACGGAGAACTGGTCGATCGAGCTGCTGTAGTAGCGGCGATCGAAAAGGTTCTCCAGGTAGACCTGAGCATTCAACAGGCCGCGATTGTAGAACACCCCGGCATCGTAGCGGGTGTAACCCGGCAGGTTGAAGCTGTTCTGCAGATCGCCGGCCCGCTCGCCGAGGAACACGATGCCGGCGGCCACGCCAAGAGTCTGGCAACCGTCATCGACCAAATTGTAGCGCACCCAAGCGTTGGCGCTGTTGTAGGGCACGCCGCGGAAACGCTTACCGTTGATGGCCGGGGTCGTGTCGTCGAACGACCGCGAATCGATGTAAGCGTAGTTGGTGATGATGCTGAGGGAGTCGGTGACCTGACCCACCGCGCTCAATTCAACACCTTGGCTGCGCTGTTGGCCGATCTGCGTCGAGAACAGGAAGCTGTCCTGGGTCGTGACGTTGTCCTTGACGATGTAGAAGCTGGAAGCGATCAAGCTCAGCCGTTGATCGATCACGTCCCACTTCACACCCGCTTCGATCGTGTGGCCTGTTTCGGGTTTCAGCGGATTCGCGTTGCGGTAGACGCCACCGGCCGGGGGATCGAACGACGTCGAATACGACGTGTACAACGACAGTTCCTTGGGCAACGGCTCATAGACGAGGCCGACGCGCGGCGTGAACCGGTAGTAGGTGGCATCAGTGACCGTTCGGTTGTAGCCGAGGAAATCCTGACCGCCGAACGGGCTGCTGAACTGCCGGGCGAAGTGCGTGTCGGCAATGTCGCCGCGAATGCCCGCGAGCAGTTTCCACTCGGGCGTCAGGTCCATGAGGTCCTGTGCGTAGAAGCCGTAGCGGTACGACGTGAAGTCGGACTGATATTGCCCCACGAGCGGCGGTTGCGGCTGGCCGTACTGCGGGTTGAACGCGTTGATGGGCGACGACGGCGACGGAATCGGGAACGGCACGCCGGGCAAGAAGTTGAGGTTCAACGGATCGGACAGTTGACCGGTGAAGTTGAAGCTCTGGAACCAGCCGAGTTCGGTGCCGAAGACCAGGTTATGCATTACCGGACCGGTCTCCGCCTTACCCGCGATGTTGCCGATGACGGAGTAGTACTGTTCCTTGAACCGCGGAGTGGCCTGCACTTGCCGCAACAAGGTGCTTGAACCGAAGTTGATCGGTGAGAGCGAGGGACTGTTGCCCGCCAGGATCGGCACGGTGCCGGACGAAGGCGCATCGTACCAGTTGGCGAAGAAGCCCAAATTGCCGTACCAGTCATTGTCGTAGCGGTGGGTCCACTTCGCGGATGTCTTGTAATCGTTGAAGCGTTGGAAGTCGTTGGGCTCGTTCAAATAGCGGTTGATCGGCAGGGCGTTGACGTTGCCGTTGATGACGGCCAGGCCGCTATCGAAGCGACGGCGTTCGTTAAGGTACGACCCCTCGAAGGTCAAGGCATTGTTGTCGTCGATTACCCAGGTGAAGGCGGGGGCGGCAAAGGTGCGTTCCAGGAAGCCGAAGTCGCGGAAGCTATCGCGGTATTCGTACGCGGCATTGACTCGGTACAGGAACTCGCCGTTGTCATCAAGAGGACCGGTGGAGTCGACCGTGGTGCGGCGCAGGCCGTAGCTTCCTCCCGTGAAGTTCAGTGCGTTATACGCCTGCGATTGCGGCTGTTTGGTGAGGATGTTGACCACGCCGCCGGGCTGGCCGCCGCCATAAAGCACTGACGCCGGCCCCTTCAGCACTTCGAAACGCTGGATATTGGCAAAATCGCGCGTCGCAAAGGTCTGATCGCGGAAGCCGTTCCAGCGGTAGTCGCCTGAACGTAGTTCGAAGCCGCGGACGGAGAAGGCATCGGTCCGGCGAAAATCGCCGAACTTGGCGGCACCGGGAATATCACGAAGAACGTCGTCGACCCGCAGGATCGACTGATCGCGGATCACGGCTTGCGGAACGACGTTGACCACGCCGGGGAAATCGAGGCCCGGGACGCTGAAGAGAGTGCCCGTCGTGGATTGCCCCGCGTTGTAGCCGGTCACGGGCGGGCTGCTGAAAATGCCTCCCGTTGCAATCGACGGCTGGTCCGGCGTTGCGACAGGCTCCGCGTCGGGCGGCACATCGGGGGGCGGCATGACGGCGGGTTCGGGCGGGGCCACGACGGGCGCATCGGTCTTCGTCTTGCCTTCAACCTTGGTCGGCGGGAGCATCGGCCCCTTGTCGTCTTTCTTGGCCGGCTCTTTATCTTGGGCCGCACCGATGGAGCCGACGGCGAGGCCCGCCGCCACACACCCGATGCTCAGCCATTTTTTCCAGCGTCCTTGCTGGTTTGTTTGGACGTCCATGTTCTTGCCTCGTGTAAGGTGTCACATTCCCGATAATTCATCGACCCCGCAAGATGCGGGATTGGAGGAAGGTGCGTGCTTTTCCGCTTTTTAGGGGACGAGGCAGGCAGGATAATCATCACATCTTAAGGAATGTCAATATGTCATGGCGGATGCGGCGATTTCAGAGTGCATTACAGGGTTTGCAGAAAAGGCAATGGAACCACGAATCGAGCGAATGACACGAATGAAGAAGAAAATCGAAGCCCAACCTTCTTATTCGTGTGATTCGTTTTATTCGTGGTTCCTTTCTTAGCAAACCATGTCGTGCGTCCGCGATTTCAGTTCGCTACAATTTAATCAGGCTGTACCGGCCTCACCCGTAGACCACCCCGCGTGGAACTCGCCATCGTTCGGAGATGAGAATCTGATAGGGCACGGGCCGCATCTCCACGCAATGGCGGGCAATGATGAGGAAGCCGCCGTACCAGAGCCAGTTATGCCGGAAGAGATTGTGGCCGAAGTTGCCTTCGAAAAGCATGAGAAAGATGCCCATGCCGACCGCGCCGGTCAGGTGGTAGACGAAATCGTTCGCCCGCTCGGGATGGGCCCGGCGATCGTGCTTCATCCAGCGCAAGTTCATCCAGAAAAAACAGAGGATCATGCCGAACGTCATGATCCCGGCCGTGCCCATCTCGCCCATGATCTGCCCGTAAAGATTGTGTGATTCGAGCTTGCTGTGGGTGGCGGGCCGCCAGGCGCCCGGGCCGCATCCGGTAGCGGGGTTTTGCATCCAGAGTTCGAGACCTTTGGTGAGCCCTTCCAGCCGGTTTTCGCCCGAGACGCGAGCGTTCTCGGGTCCCACCTCGGGATTCACGATCGTCTCGAAGCGATTTTGCAAACTGTCCGGCAGTGCGATAAAGAGGAGCGGACTGGCAATCATAGCGAAGCCCATCCCCATCCAGCGATACCGGCTGCGCCAGATGGCGATCAAGCTCCACAGCACCAATCCCAGTAGCGAGGAGCGTGAACCGGTCAGCAGAATACAGAGTGTCGATAGTCCCAGGTAAGAGATCACGCCCAGCTTCATCCACTTCGACGTGGAGGTCTTCCAGAAAAGGGCCGCGAACGGCAGGGCGAAAACGATGCTGGCCCCGAACGAGTTCGGATCGCCCTGCGACGTATCGATGCCAATCATGCGGGCGATGCCCATGCGGTACGTGTGCCGGCCGGCCATGTATTCCTTCAGTGAATGGGTCATGTAAATGCCCATCACGAATACGAAGCCGAGGGCCAATTTTCGAAGAGAGCGTTCATCGTGAACGACGGTCACGAACAGGCAATAGAAAAAGACGATCTTGAACCAGTCTTCGACGACCCGTTCGCCCTTGTCCGCGTAGGGCGACATGATCCAGCAGAGCAACACCGTGAACGCGAATGCGGCATAGGCCAGGTGTTGACCGTTTGGCAGCCAGCGTTTGGGTTGCAGCATCCAGACGAGAAAGAGGCCGCCGATATAGAGACGTTCAAAATGAAGGTCGCCCAGCAACGGCCAAAACTCGAAGGGCCGGTGGATAAACAGGAACATGTAGCCGATCAACAGCCAGACCATGACGACATCCATGTCGAGTAACGGAGAGCGCATTACACGTCGGGCTTACGCCTCGACGCTCGCCAAGAGTCTACCGAATTCAAACGCCCTTCGACTACTCCAACTGCGCATTTTGTAACGATTGTGGCAATCTTGCGGGTCCGGGAGGGTGAATCTTCATCGCTTTTCCCGATGTTGGATCAGAACCATTTCATCCCTGCGGCAGAATAGGTAGTCTGGGTATCTTTAGCACTACGCCGCGACTTTCTCGACTGATTAGGTTTCAACATGTCACGCACCCTGGCCGGAAAACGCGTCCTACTAACCGGAGCCTCCTCCGGGATCGGGCGAGCGCTTGCCGAGCAACTCGCGAAGGCGGGCGCCCACTTGGTTTTGGCTGCCCGCTCGGCCGAGAAATTGGACGAAGTGGCTCGCGGTCTATCATCCAGTTCTGGGAAGATCCATGTCGTTCCGACCGATCTGGCCATGGCGGATCAACGCGAACGGCTGGTGAAGACCGCGGTCGAAAAACTGGGTGGGCTCGATTTGCTCATCAACAATGCCGGCATCGCCAGTTGGGGCCACTTCGCGAACTCGGACGAAGCGATCATGCGGCAGGTGATGGAGATTAATTTCTTCGCGCCGGCCGATCTGATCCGCTTGGCGATCCCACACTTGACCATGGGCAGCGAGTCAGCCATCGTGAATGTTTCGTCCATGTGCGGCCGGCGCGGCATGCCCGCCTGGCCCGAGTATTCCGCCAGCAAGTTCGCCCTCAGCGGGTTGACCGAATCGCTCCGCAGCGAGATGGCCCGCTTCGAAATTGACGTGCTGATGATGGTGCCCGGCATGACGAAAACGAACCTGCGCGAGAACATGCCGCGCAACGAGGGGAAAGCCAAGATTGATTTTGAAGCCGGCCTGCCCGCCGCCGACGTCGCCGCGCAGATTATCTCGGGCATCGAACGAAACAAGACGGAAGTCGTTATCGGCTCCGACGCGAAGCGGATGCTTCGCATGCACCGCTGGTTCCCGCGCCTGCTCGACTGGATGATCCGCCGCCGGGTCAAGAAGCTTTACGCGAACGAGGCCAAGTCATGACCGCCGCCACGGAAACCCCTACCCTGCGCTCCCTGCAAGGTCCGGAACTCAAGGCCACGCTTCAGCAATTGCGCCAGACCGACAACTGGACCAACTGGTACTACCTCATTCGGTCGTACCTCTTTCTCGCGCTCGTCATCGGCGGCACGGTTTGGTTCTGGTCCTATCGCGAGACCGAGGGAATTTCCTTCTGGTGGAACGTGCCGGTCACGATCCTGTCGATCATCCTGATCGGCGCCGGCCAGCATCAGCTCAGCGGGCTCTCCCATGAAGGGGTGCACCACATTCTCTTCCGCAACCGCAAACTCAACGACATCGTCTCCGACCTATTCACGATGTTCCCGCTCTTTAGCAGCACGCACCACTATCGCTTGCAGCACCTCGCTCACCATCAGTTCGTCAACGATCCGGATCGCGATCCCGATATTTCGCAGTTGAAGACCTCGGGTCACTGGCTGACATTCCCCATCGCCCGCAAGGCGCTGATGCTCACGTTCCTCAAGCAACTTTGGATCCCGCGACTCATTCGCTTCATGCGCGTGCGCGCCGCCTACAACGCGACGGGCACTGATAAGAATCCCTACCTGTTGAAGAGACAAAAGCCCTCGAAGGTCGCGGTCCGCATCGGCCTGCTCTACATTGTCTCGCTGACCGGCACGCTCGTCGGCCTGTTCTACAATCGCGATCCCGGGGTCCTCGCCATCGTCCCGGCGGCGATGTGGGCGCTAATCTCGATTGTCTATTATCGCCTGCCAGCCGAGAAGTTCCATCGCAGCCGGGTCCATCCGGTCATCCCGCTCCGCTACATGACCATGTTGCGGCTCGGTTACATTACCGTCCTGTTCACAACGCTGGCCGAGATCACGCTACTCACGGGGCACATGGCGGCCGCCTACTATCTTTTGCTCTGGATCGTGCCGCTCTTCACGTCGTTTTCGTTCTTCATGATTCTGCGGCAACTTGTCCAGCACGGCAACGGCGACCGCGGTCTGCTTACGAATACGCGCACCTTCATCCTGGCGCCGCTCATTCGCTTCGCGATCTTCCCGATGGGGCAGGACTATCATCTGCCTCACCACGTCTACGCGACCATCCCGCATTATCGACTGAAGAAGTTGCACGCGGCCCTGATGGAATACCCGGAATACCGGCAGCACGCTGTCGTCGTTGAAGGTTATTTCCTGCCGCCGCGCAACCCGCAGACCAACCCGACAGTGCTCGACATCCTCGGGCCTGACACAACCGCCAAGCACACGCGCGAAGTCCACATCGACAACAGTGTGATGGACGGCGACGCCTTCGAAGGCAAGGACGACCTGCTCGCCGAGGGGCGGCGGTTGCAGGAGAGTACACGGTAATTTGAGGAGAAAGTCTCCTCACGCCCGGCGTGAGGAGAATCGGCATATTCACTACATTCGCTGCCCGCAGATTCTTCCCATCTTTACATACATTCCGCACCATTCCGATATTCCGCACTCTCGTTACGACCCACATCTTGTCGATGAAGAGACCATGTGTCCGTGCTTTTCACTCCGCCGCTGGCCTCTACGGAAATGGGCTGCGTCCCCTTTGATTTACCCTTATCGAGGAGCGAACCATGCGCATCGTCGGCATCACCGCGGTCAAGAATGAGAGTGACATCATCGAATCGTTCGTGCGCCACACGCTGGCGTACACGTGCCGGCTGGTCGTGCTCGACAACGGCAGCACGGACGGGACGCTCGACATCTTGCGCGCGTTGGTTGACGAGGGCCTGCCGCTCGACATCCTGGAGGACCCCACGCCAGGGCAATTCCAATCGCGGCGCATGACTCGGCTGATGCGCGATCACGCCTTGGGCCGGCTTCACGCTGACTGGATCTTGCCGCTCGACGCGGACGAATTGGTCGCCACCGACGAAGCGTCACTCGTGCATGACAGCGCCGACCCCGCTCGGCCGATTGCCATTCCGTGGCGCGAATATGTTCCCGATCCGAGCGACGACCCGGCTCAGGTCAACCCGGTCGTGCGCATGGGCAATCGCCTGGTGACTGGGTGCGGCGCGCAGATTGTACTCGTGCCGCGCCGGCTGGCTGCGCTGCCCGACGCTGAGCTGCCGCAGGGGCATCATCAATTAAACGTGGCCGGCCGTCCGGTGGAATCGGGCCGCGGTTCAGCTTATCTGGGGCATTTTCCGATTCGCAGCCCCGGGCAGTTCCTGGCCAAGATGGCCATCACGCGCCTTCAATATCAGACGATGGGGAACCGACATCCTGATTGGGGATTTCATTACCGCGAGCCGTTCGAATTGCTGAAGCGCGACCCGGAGGCGTTCCTCGCGAGTTTTCACACCGCGGCGCTATCTTACATGCGCTTGCCCGGCGCGGAGAAGGATACGCGGACGGTAGCTGCTCCATTCCCATACCGAGGCGGACCGCTGCGCTACACGGCGGCGCGTGGCGATGTCAACTTCGGCTGGCGAGCGATCCTCGACTATGCCGAATCGCTGGCGGTGCAGTTCGCCGTCCTCAGTGCCGGCGACCGCGAGGTTTTGGCGACCGGCGCCGGCCTGGTGGCGACCCTGCGTGCCGAGGTGGATCGGCAGGTGCTGCTGCGGCAAAAATGCGAAGCGGAGAAGGAACACGTCATCCAGGAACAGCAAGCCTTCCTGAAGTATCAGGAACAGCTCCTGCTCGAATACAAGGCGGAATTGCAAGACGCCCGGAAACATCAGGAACGGATCGTGAGCGAACACGAGGCGGAATTGCAAGTCGCCCGGAGACATCAGGAACGGCTCCCGCGCGAATACGAGGCGAAATTGCAGAACCGTTGCCCCGGTTCGCCGCTTCTGCGACGCAGCCTGCGGCACCTGGCCAGCAAATTGCTTCGCGGCCTGGCCGTAAAATGCTAAAAAAGTCAATGAGGATGCAGCTTATTTCTGAAATGAGTTGCGTCCCCTTCGGTCGCCCGAGCGCGAAAGCGATGGGAAAGAGCTAGTTCCAACGATCCGAGGATAGCCCGCAGGACTTTGCCTTTCCAGCCCAAGAAACTATTGTATTTCCTTGGATTCCCGCTCGATCATTTTCTCCATGCCATCTGCCCATTGCAGGACACGATCCAAAATCATATCGACCGCTGATTTGTCTAGCTTCGTCATCTCTAGGATTTCCACTGGGGTTAATCGGGGATCCTCGTTAGGTGGGGTGTAAGGCTCCACTAGCCAGGAGAAATATCCCTTGTCGTTCGATGTGGAAAAGAGAAAAACCACAACGGGGAATAAGAAGTATCCGCTGGCCCTCTGATGCTTCCATTTGCGATTGGCATAACGATTGGCTACCTGCATCGAGAGGAGATTATCGTCTGTTCCAAGAACTTGAACGCCGAAACAAGGAACAGCTTTGGATGGCTTATTTCCGATACGTACGAACAGGTCAATGCCCAGGTCTGGGCCGTTGTTTAAATCAACGACATACACGTCCTTGCGCCTCGTCAGAACGAGGTGAGCGAGCATTTCCGCTCGCAGAGAGTCGTATTCGGCCACTTCCGGCATAAAAAAACCCCTACTCCAGGAATGATTTCTTCGCGAGCATGTTCCGCTTCGCCCAGTACCGATCTACCTTGCTCCAAAGCTTTTTGATCAGCGTGCAATCGATCGGATGAGTACAAGGTATCGCGTTAAGGGTGTCCCCGCACTTGGCTGTAATCGCGTACAAATATCCGACTCCTGTCTCGATATCGATTCCTGCGACGAACGTGGGTCCTGGTTGCCTTTTCAGCTTCGCTACATCTGCTTTGCTTACCTTGGCCTTCAGCTTCCTTTTGGCACCCTTGCCGCTGTAACCTCGGGTAGTTCCCTTGACCTGCACGTAAAACACGGCGTAGGTAGAAGTCGGCTCCACGAGGTTCACGGTGAAGTCCTTGGTTTCCGCCTTGGCCCCCTCGAAATCGCCCTCGAACCAACGCTGATTGTCGCACTTCCCTGTGATCAGGAGGGAGAAGTACAGCTCGCCTCGCTTGCCTATCCAGTCATTATCGCTCATTCAAGGCATCCGCGTGTAGTCCTGGTTTCTTCCTCGTTTCTGTCCAAGTTATCCGGAAATGGGGTACAGGACAAGCGGGAACCAGCTAGTCCTTCAGAATGCGGACGGTGATGTCCCCGAGGTCGAGCTTCGGGTCCTTCCAGGCGCCAGCATAATCCCCGACGAAGAAAAAGGAGACGCCGCCGCGAGAACCCTCCGGTGGTGCTTGATCAACGCGGAAAGTTTGTGATGAGAGGTCGTGCCTCGATGTGTAACCAACGCTAAAGTCGAATGCAGAGGGGTCGATCTACAGAAAGAGGTCGTAGTTCACCTGACCGAAAGACCTGCTCCATTACTCCCCCGAAGAGGATTCTCGCAGTTGATGTTGCGAGTGGCAATGAACGTGCAAGCACCAAGCAAACCTCGCACAACGGCAGCGGCGGCGTGCAGGTGAATTGGTGATGGGATGACACTTCGGGCTCGTGGGGCTACAATAACCTTGCCCTCGATTTACCTGCGAGTCCGCTCATGCGTTCCTGGTTCCGCAATATACGGTTGGCGATTAGCACCATCGCGAAGGGGATGTACGTCACCCTCGACACGATGATCCAGACTTTTCGTCGGCAATCGTTCACCAAGCACTTCGAGTACCCGGAGCGGCCGGTGCCCATCCGGCCGCGCTATCGCGGCTTCCACCGCTTCGATCTCACGACCTGCATTGGTTGCGACAAGTGCGCCCGCGCCTGCCCCGTCGATTGCATTTACATCGAAAAAGAGAAGGCGAAGCCGCCGTTGAAGGGCTTCCTGGTCTCCGGCTTCAAGATCGATTACACGAAGTGCATGTTCTGCGCCCTGTGTGTCGACCCGTGCCCCGTCGATTGCATCTTCATGGGGTCCAATTTCGACCTGAGTTGCTTCGGACGCGACGGCTGCATCGTCGATTACGCCAAGCTGCCGCTGGAAGTCGCATACGGGCAGGCGACGCTCAGCCCGAAGGTCGTCTCTGAATCGAAGACGGTCGCCCTGCCTGTCTGGGTGAAAACGCCAGAACCGCCCGCGCCGAAACCGGAACCTGCCGTGAAAACCGAGACCGCCTCCTAACCTGAGCTCCGCCCGACCGAGAACGACGATGGCTATCACAGAACCACCTACCGACAAAAAATACTTCACGATTGACGAAGCGAACAAGATGCTGCCCCTTGTTCACGCGATCGTCGCCGACATCTCCACGCTCGCGCATTCCATGAAGGAACGCCACGACCGCCTGGATGAACTGACCGGCCCGGCGCGGGAAACGCTCGAAGACGAGATCCAGGTCGACCATGATCGCATGCAGGAACTGGTCGAGGAAGTCGCGGATCTTGGCATCGAACTCAAGGACTTCTTCACTGGCCTGATCGATTTCCCCTGCTGGACGAATGACCGCGAGATCTATCTCTGCTGGAAGCTCGGCGAGCCGACCATTGGCCACTGGCACGAGACCTGGGCCGGCTTCTCCGGACGTCGGAAGATTCGTCAAGCAGACGTTCATTAGGGCGCTATTTGTAGCCGCGTTCGCCAGAACGCTGGGTGCGCCTCGGCCCGCGTTCTGGCGAACACGGCTACGGGAATGGTTTGAGACGAACGCGGCTACCAGGATCATTCGAGAGATTCATGACTGAACTTGTCACCTTACTGTTGATCTTCGTTGCCGTCGGCGTCGGCTTCCTGACGGTCAATATGTTCGTTGGCAAGCTCATCCGCCCGAATCGGCCCTCCCCGGAGAAGCAAACGATCTACGAATGCGGCGAGCCGACGATCGGCAGTTCCTGGATCCAGTTCGACGTCCGCTTCTACGTCGTGGCACTCCTGTTCGTCGTCTTCGACGTGGAAATGGCCTTCTTCTTCCCGTGGGGAACGGTCTTCGGCAACGCCAACACGCTCTCGCAAAGCGATGTGCCCGAAGTCCAACGCATCGAAGCGCAGAACGGCATCCTCCCCGGCCAGCCGACATCAGGCGTCGACATCGCCGAGCAGCAAGTAGCCGCCAAGAAGCTCGCCTGGTTTGCGTTCGGCGACATTCTCTTTTTCTTCGGCGTCTTGCTCGTCGGCTTCGCCTACTTGTGGAAGCGAGGCGACCTCGAGTGGGTCCGCAGCACGATCGCCCAGGGCGAAAACAACAACAATCAAATACCAACCACCAACCTCCCGAGAACGATCTGATTTCTCTTGAGTGTTGGTTCTTCGAATTTGAAATTTCACCGGAGGTGTCATGGGTATGTTGGAAGGAAGCCTGGAAGAAGGCTTCGTAACCACGACGTTGGAGTCGGCCGTGAACTGGGCCCGGCAGGCGTCGCTGTGGCCGATGACCTTCGGTCTCGCCTGTTGCGCTATCGAGATGATGGCGACCGGCGCCTCGCGATTCGACATTGATCGCTTCGGGGCCGGCGCCTTTCGCGCCACGCCGCGGCAGGCCGACTTGATGATCGTCGCGGGGACGGTCAATCACAAGATGGCCGCGCGGGTGCGCCGGCTTTATAACCAGATGCCCGACCCCAAGTTCGTCATCGCCATGGGCGCCTGCACCTGTGGCGGCGGTCCCTACTACAAGTATGGCTACAACGTCGTCAAGGGCGTCGACCTTGTCGTCCCCGTTGACGTCTACGTCCCCGGTTGCCCGCCCCGGCCGGAGGCGCTTCTCGAAGGCCTGATGCGCATCCAGGATAAAGTGAAGGCGATGCAAGAATTGACGAAGGGCCAGCCGCTTCAGCTGCCGATGCCGATGCGGACCGGCTCGGTGCTCCTGCCCGACGAGATCAGCACGCAGGAGAAGGCCAACGACTTCGCGGTCAAGAACAAGGAACGCGCCAAGGCGGCGAAGGCATAAGGAATGACGACATGACGGCTGCCGAGATCACCGCGCTACTGGAAGAACGCTTCACCAGCGCCGTCACGGGCAAGAAGCTGGACGCCATCGATCCGTGGGTTTCCGTCGAACCGGCCCGGCTGGCCGAGATCGCCTTGTTCCTGCGCGATGAACCGCGATTGAAGTTCGACCTATTGAACTGCATCACCGGCGTCGATTACCTGGAAACGGACGCCAAAAAGGCCCCGAAGGCCGGTTACGAGCCTCATCTGGAAGTGGTTTATCATCTCTCGAGTTTCACGCACAAACATCGCTTCGTCGTCAAGCTGATGCTGCCGCGCTGGCGTGAGAACAAGCCCGGCGAGCTGCCGGAAGTGCCGAGCGTTGCCGGCATCTGGAACACGGCCGACTGGCACGAGCGTGAGACGTACGATCTGTGCGGCGTGATGTTCACGGGCCACCCCGATCTGCGTCGTATCTTGCTCGCCGAGGATTGGGAAGGCTATCCGTTGCGGAAGGATTACGAGTTCCCGCTCGAGTATCACGGCATCCGCTGCCGGTGACACTGTTCTGTCGCCTGGGCCTCAAGAATTTTCACTTTTCACCAAAACACTGCTGGCGAATCGGTGATCGAGCCATTACAATCGTGGGCGATTCCATCCGTCCACACCTCTTGGGAGTTTGCCAATGGGCGCATTGATCGGCAGCGCAATCGTCGGCTACATTCTTCTCTTCTTTGTCCCTGTCGTCGCAATTTGTCTCGCCTATCCCTACTTGGGGCTGCGGTTGCGCGACAGCCGGGAAGAGGTGCGCGATAACGAAATCGGCGCGAAGGCCGCCTACTACCTACTACTTTCCGCCGCGATCTTGATGGTGCTGCTCGGCCTCACCGTCTCGGCCTGCGACGTCATGGAAGGGACATTTCAGAAAGAGAAAGAGAAACAGGCGCCGGTCTTCGGCAAAGAGCAAGACAAGGAGATCAAGGAACGCATTCAGCGCGTCGCGCTGTCCATCATCACCTCGGGCGTGCTCATCTCGCTCGTGATCATCATCCTGCTGAAGTTCACGACGAACGATGCCCGTTTCCCCTCGGCCAAACGCATCTTCGTGGGCGGCCGCATGGCGGTCGCCGGCATGGTGTGCATGATCACCGTGACCACGCTCATCGCGCTACTCTTCCAGAAAGACATCAAGGACAACACGCCCTATGAAGTGATCACGGGCGTGCTGATGGTCTGGGCGCCGGCTCTCGCCATCCACATCGTGCTGATGAAAGTTTACAGTTCCGCGGGTTATCACGTCGCAAGCGAATCGGGCCGGCGCATTTCACGCCGCGCGATCGAGGAAGATGATGAGTAAGGAGAAACGTTCCGCGCCTTGTTGTTTGGCGTCTTTACCCCTTCGGGGGTAAAGAGAATGCCGATCTCCGCGAGGTCCGACACGGCCAGCCATTCCTTGTCAGAAACGATAACCCAGGGTGCGCGAAGCGCGACCCTGGGCTGTGGGATACAACCCCTTCGGGGTAAAGAGAATGCCGATCTCCGCGAGGTCCGACACGGCCAGCCATTCCTTGTCAATGATTCAACCGAAATTCCGCACTATTCAGCAGCATCCAGAAGACATCGGATAGGCGTCGATTCTCTTCCGCTCGTCCATTCCGGGAAACGTAGCTTTCCAGTTTCTCGCGTTCATTCGCGGTCGGTTTGCGGCTGAACGTGATCAAATACAACGAATCGATTTTCTGAGTCGTCGTCGCGATCGGCATCTCACAGATGGCCGTCAGCGTGGGGCTTTTCGCCAGCGTGGTCGCATCGTTGATGAACTTGCCGTTCATCAGCGTCAGCGCCTGCAGGATCGAGGTCTCCGGATCGCTGAGCTTGCCGCGCGGGGCGAATTGTTCGAGAAACTGGGTCCGGATCGTGGTTCGCTCACGCCCAAAGCCGCGGTCGTTGGGCGATTCGCGATAGCCGGTGGCCAGTGCCAGATTGTCGAAGAACTGCTCGCCTGATAGGCCTTTTACTGTCATCTTGGCGAAGTGCCGCGGCTCGTCCTGGCTGGCATGCGAACGAACACTTGAGCGCTGATAGGCCTCGCTCAGGCAGATGGCGCGGAGCATGAAGCGCACGTCGAACTTGGCGGCTACAAACGCCTGGGCCAACTCGTCAAGCAACTCCGGATGGCTCGGCTTGTTTTCGTCGTTGAAGTCGTCCACTGGTTCGACAATGCCGCGCCCCATCAACTGGCCCCAGAGGCGGTTGACCGTGGCCTTCGCGAAATAGGGGTTCTCCGCCGTGGTAATCCATGCCGCCAGAGCGACGCGCGGACTCGTCTTTTCTTTCCATTCGGGCGACTTCTGATCGAGGAACAGCGCCTTGGCGATCTTCTTCGAGTCGGCGATCGCGATTTCGCGCCGTTCGACCGCTTCGCTCAGCGGGGCGAAGATACCGTCGCCCTGGCGCTCGATGCCGGCGAAGAAAGCCGCCTGATTCCAGAACTGTTCCCGGCTCCAACTGGCGAAGGGATGATCGTGGCACTGGGCGCATTCGATCTGGATGCCGAGAAACAGTCGAGTCGTCGTGGCAGCCAGGTTGGCCGGGCTGGCATCCTTCACCGCGAAGAACGCCAACGGGTTCGGCCGCTCCGGATGCTTCAAAACCGATTCGGGTGACTGCTGCTCGACGGCGATCGGCGTGCTCAGCAATTCCTTCACCACCTGATCGAAGGAAACGTTCGCCCGCAGCTTTTGATTCAACCACGCCTCGAAACCGATCTGGAAAACGCGAGCCTCCGCACTCGCCGCCACTTCGGGAATCAAGAGCGCCCGCCAAACATTCGCGAAGTGCGTGGAATGACGCGGGCTATCCAGCAAATCATCCACAAGCTGCCGTCGCTTGTCGGGATCCTTGTCGGCCAGAAAGTCGTGAACATCGCGCGGCAGCGGGATGCGGCCGGTCAGATCGAGATAAACGCGGCGCAGAAACTCGGCGTCATCCGCAAGCGGGGCGGGTTGAACCTTGTCGGCTTTCCAGTGTTGCGCGAGATGATGGTCGATGCGCTGGGCGAGGGCGCGCGGTTCCGCAGCCGTTAGCGGCGTCGCGAGAGTGACGAGGACAATCAGATTGATCCAGAATCGATTCATATTTACCCCAGCAGGAACGCGAACTGTTCCACGGCAGGCCCCTTCTGCAGATTCTCGGCCGCGGCGGGTGTCACCCGTTTCGAAACGCCGCGTTGGAAGGTCGTTCCGTCTTCGCCGACGACCTCGGCGAACGGACCTTTGTACATAACCAGTGTCGTCGGAAGTCCCGTGGATCGCAATACCTTTCGGCCGGTGAGACGCATTTCGCGCAACTCGACGCCGTTGACGTGGAAGCAGTGGATGTCGCCGAGCTTCTCGAAGGCGAGGGAGCCGAAGCCGGCTGTTTCGAGCAGCTGCAGGGCGTCGGTTTCGACGGGGACGTGTTGAACCAGCGACGCCAGCCCCGGCAGCTTGGGCGTGCCAGGGAACGGTTTGTCGCCAACCAGGCCGTGGGCCGAGATCTTGCCGCCGGTCTTGAGGACGCGCGAACACTCCTTCAAGAAAGTCGTCAGCGCCTCGGGGGCGACGGCGGCGTTGAAGGTCCCTTCGAGAATCACTTCATCCAGGCTGTCGGGTTCGTGCGGGATGTGCTCTGGCAGCGGAACGGTCAGGCGATGCTGCCAGACCAAATCGGCAGCCGCGTCGGGCGACACGGGCGGGTCTTCGAAGCCGGAATGGTCGATGTCCTCGTGCAGCGTGTAGATTTCCCAGAGCGTCTTGTCGGGATCGGTCACCCAAAATTTAGTCTGCCGGGCGTAGCAGCACTCGACGCCTTCCTGCCGCTGCGTGGCGATGCCGGCCTCCTCCAGGCGGCGCTGAACATCGACGAGTGCTTCCGAATTGGGGAACCGCAAGCCGGCGTGATTCAACGTGCCGCCTGGAACTTGCGGGCTAGGGTACAGGGCCAGCACCAACGGAGGTTCGTCGACTTCGAACTTGGCGTAGTCGTCGTGATACTTCGCCGGCCCGATGCCGAGCAGAACTCGGTAAAAGCGCACGGCCCGATCGAGGTCGCTGACGTGCAGGCCGATGTGGAAACGGGTGGTTGTCTCAGTAATGGTCATCGTTCATCCGTTCGCCGCTTGCGGCGTCGCGATTCACACTTATTTATTGCGCGACGCCGCAAGCGGCGGAGTCCGGGTTTGATTCCAGAAACAAGAAACTCTCCGCGGCGGACCCGAGGCGCAGTTGCTCATAAACGTTCATCGGCACCGGCACGCGCCGGCCCCTCGGCAGCACGTAACCACCATCGACAGTCGCCTGGGCGAACGGCCCCTTGTAGAGAACCGGACGCATCTCGTTCTCGGGCGTCGTCGCCGGCTTCCAGGCGATGACTTTCACTTCGCGAAGTTCAACGCCATCGTGCGTGAACCACGGCTTCTCCGTGTATTTGACGATCTGGGCGCCGACGAAATTCGCCTGTTGGAACATCTCGAGCGGTTCCGTCTGTACCGGCACCCGGGACACCATCGCCGCCAAGCCGGGAAGTTTCGGTTGAGCACCGGGGAACGGACGATCGCCCATCAGACCGTGGGTAACGACTTTACCACTGGGCTTCAAGAC
>Ga0105048_10007342_pt1 | contig 17716 bp, 14 predicted proteins | sample MAT05_FD_78382 | JGI IMG/M metagenome (GOLD analysis project Ga0105048, IMG submission 78382) | Freshwater microbial communities from Lake Fryxell liftoff mats and glacier meltwater in Antarctica - MAT-05 | ecosystem: Environmental > Aquatic > Freshwater > Ice > Liftoff microbial mat | place...
ATCCACTGCATTTGTTTGCGATGGCGCTCAGCGTGCTGTTCGTGGTTTTCTACGCCAATTGGCCGCGGCCGCAGGGATCGGCCCTGTGGAAGGCGACATTAAGCCAACTGACCCTGACGCAGGCTTTCTTCCCGAACTCGTCAATCCATTTCTCGTACAACGCCGTCGCGTGGTCGTTGTCCGCGGAAATGTTCTTTTACGTCACACTTCCGTTCATTTTGTGGCTGAGCAATCGCAAAACGTTCGGAAGCTCCGCATTCATCGTCAGCATGGCTGCGATGGTATGGGTAATTCAGGTGCTCGTCACCGACCGAATCGCACATTCAACCCGCCCGATCGCCGGTTGGGCATGCTCGATCTTTCCAGTCGCCCGTTGGCCGGAATTTGCGATCGGCATTGCTGTCGGTCTGATGTTCAGCCGACACGGAATGCCCTCCACCGGGTCTCGACCCAGTTGGAGATGGACCATCCTTGAGATCGGCTCAATGCTGCTTCTGGCGACGTTCCTTTACATGAAGGATTTGGTGCCCAGCGAGATGCGGGTGACGACGTATTACACCCCTATGTTCTGCGTACTGATCTGCCTCTTCGCCCGGCAGGGCGGGCATCTTTCCGCAATACTGTCAGGTCGAGTGTTGGTTTATCTCGGCGAGATCAGCTACGCCATGTACTTGGTTCATGCATTGCTGATCTTGCTTATGAGCGTGCTGTTCTACGACATGCGCATGTATTTCCCCTTGCAGTTCGGCGCCGTCGCTCTGGTGCTTTGCATCGCGTTCGCTTCGCTTTGCCATTTGGCTATTGAAGTCCCGCTGCGGAAGAAATGTTTGAGCTGGTTGAGTCGAAAGCCGAGTTTGACTTTGCTGAAACAGCCGAGCTCGAACATCGCAAGCCGGGCTGCGTGAACAGTGCGCCTCGTGTACAGTGATTGCCGGCGTGCACTGAGCGTAGTGGCGACGCAGAGAGCGAGATGCCGGCACGTCGCGCTGATCACTTCAGCAGCGCGACGAACCCCGCTTGTTCAAAGTGATGATCGCCCGTAAGGGCTTCGACGATGCCGAGTTCTTGCATGTGGGTGAACGAGGTGCAATCCGTCAGCGACCAGTTCTTGTCGGGGCGAGAGGAGTAAAGTGCGATCCCTCGTGACAACCGTTCTTCGCTGGAAGGCACGTACTGCACATCGGCGCTGTTTCGGAACTGAGTCGCAAGCCGAAGAAACCCCAGTCGCTTGTTGGGTGCCGTCAGTCCATCGCCGAGTTCTGTCAACACCCAGGCAGAAGTCACCAACGTTCCCGTGAACGAGTCTCCAAACGCGACCGCCCACTGGTGAGCGGAGTCCTTGGGATTGCTCATTGCGAAGAAGTAGTACGAATCGGCGAAGACCGTTCTCATTTCGACTCGCGTGGTTCGCGCCGCGGGGTACCGTGGATGTAATGATCGTGCTCCGCCGCGAAATCCGACGGTAGATCGTTGCACAAGCCAATGAGCCAGCCGAATCGCTCATTGAGTGTGGGAATTGAAATCGGCTGCCCCGATGGCGTGTCGAGTTCACCGACGTGGCCGGCTTGATCGACCGTGGCATCCGCTTGTTTTTCTGTCAGTTCCATAACCGAATGCTCGCCTGTTCAAGACCGTTCATCCTTACAGATTGATTTTATCCCACTTCGCATCGGATTGCCAACTCCTCGTCATCGCTCCCGCTTGGGCGTCCCATAGAGGTAATGATTGTGGTTGAGTGCCGCGTCGGCGGGCAGTGTTTTGGCCGCCCCGATTAAATACTGCAGATCTTAGAAGAGAGTGCGCTTGCTGGTTAGAGCGGCATCGGTGGATTCGGGCTCGGGGATGACGACCGTTACCCGAGTTCCATTGGGCCAACCGGGCGATTCGTCCAACTTCACCACGCCGTTTTCAAATGTGCCTGTCATTTCCATGAATGCAGCTTCCACCTCGTTGGATTCATCGTCGGTTCTGCTGGCCTTGCCATCCTAACGCAGTTTACTGCCGGCTGCAAACTCGTCTTGACCCCGCACACAACCTACGGCATCCTCCGCCGCCGCATGGGGAAGCAGAGGAGATACTGACGATGAATGTACGCACATGGTCGATGGTCGGGCTGGCTGCTGCGGTGCTTTGCGCCACCGGCTGCGAGAGCCTGTCGGGCACCGCCAAGGGCGGCCTGATCGGCGGCGGCGCAGGGGCGGGGCTCGGAGCTTTGGCAGGCAGTGCGTCAGGCAATGCCGGCAAAGGGGCCCTCATCGGCGGGCTTGCGGGCACGGTCATCGGCGGTATCGTGGGTAACGACGTGGACAACGAAGAGAAAAAAAGACAGGACGTGCGCCTGGCGGTAGCCGAGTCCCGGCCGACCGTCATTCAAACTGGGCATCAGGGCACGCTCGGCGTTTTCGATGTCATCCAGCTCAGCAAAGAGGGAATGAACGAAGACGTCATCATCAATCAGATCCGCTCGACGCAATCGGCCTACCAGCTTTCCACTGAGGATGTACGGGCCCTCTCCGCCAATGGCGTCAGCCCGCGTGTGATCGTCGAGATGCAGAACCGTCGGCCCGCGGCGCGCGTCATCCGCGAGCAGCCGCCGGTGATCTACCATCGGCCACCGCCGATCTATGTGGTCGAGCCGTACCCGCGGCCGCGACCGTTCGTTGGCGGTGCAGTCTACGTTCGTTGAATCGCGCCTGACCCCTTCACTAATCCCCATCACCTATCCCCGAGGTTCGCAATGCCTCACCTCGGGGCTTTGGGTTGTTGAATGTCGGTAGCCAACTTTCAAATGGCCGGATACGATAGCTCTGATCCGGGAACGTTCCGCTGAAACCGGAATGATACCCAGCGGGTATCGACGGATTGTACCGGTTTCCCTTTCAGCCAAGCGCTTTCACATCATGAGGAACACCGCCATGAAAATGCTGTCTCGCGGACTGCTGGCCGTCATCGTATGCGTTGCGGCCCTGCCGCGACTCGCGTCGGCCCAGGATGCACTCGCCATTGTGCCGGGCTCCGCGCCGATTGTCGTCCAGGTCAACGGATACGAAAAGGCCCGCGACCGGCTCGGCAAACTGCTCGGCAATGCCCTTCCCGACATCGCGCCGAAGCTGGTCAAGCAGATGGACGATGGCATCCGCGACATGCTCGACGGCCGCGATCTCAAGGCGGTTTCGAAGGACGGCCGGGTGTTTCTGGTATTGACCGATCTCGCCTCGCTGTCGGACAAGCCCGAGTACGCGCTGATCGTCCCCGTTTCGAGCGTGAAGGAATTCAAGGATAGCTTCTTGAAGGAAGATGAACGCAAGGCGCTTAAGAAAAACGGCGAGGGTATCGAATCGGTCAAGTTCGACGGCAAGGAAGACACCACGTTCTTCGTCGATCGCAAGGATCACGTCATCATCACCAACGATGCCGACGTGGCCCAATCTTTCGTCAAACCCGCCGACAAGAACCTCGGCGCCGTGCTGTCGAAAGGCACTGCGGCCGCCTTTCTGGCTCAGGATCTGTCGGTTTTCGTCAATCTGAAGCTGGTCAACAAGCAGTACGGGGCCCAGATTCGCGGTTTCAAGGCGATCATCGACCTGACGCTTCAGGGCGGTGGCGGCATGGGTCTCGACAAGAAGCAGATCGATTTGGCCAAGGGGCTCATCAACAGTTTCATTTCGCTGTTCGACGACGGCGTGGCGGCAGTGCTCGGTGTCGATTTCCGCCCCGAAGGCGGCAACCTCAACTTCACCGCCCAGTTCGCTTCCGACTCGGAGACAAACGACTTTCTCAAGAAAATGAAGCCCGCGGCCATGAAGCAACTCGGCACCCTGCCCGGCGGGCTGCTGATGTACTCGGCCAGCAACTTCGATGCGAGCGCCTCGAAGACTCTCTCGGCCATCATGCAGAATGCCCTGGCGGACGACGAAGATGAAGAAGCCCGGGCCGGCATCAAGGCAGCCCTGAAAGAAATGGCGGCCAACGAACGCATCGTCAGCCTGTCGGCCTCGAGCAGTATCGGCAGTTCACTGGAAGTCAGCGAATACAAGGACGGCCCGAACGCCGTGGCGGCGACGCTGAAGTTGTTCAAGTCGATTTCGAAGTCGGGCACGTTCGGCAATGTGCCGCTCAAGAAGGCGCCCGTCATCAAGGAGAATGCCGAGACGCTGGGCAACTTCAAGTTCAACTCGGTTTCGTTCGACTACGACTTCGACAAGGCAGTTGAGATGCTGCCCGAAGGAATCCGCGATGCGACCCGCGCGACGATGGTGCGCATGGTCGGCGACAAGCCGACGATGTACTTCGGCTCGTCGGGCAACACGGTCATCCAGATCTCGGCCAAGGATTGGGCCAGTGCGAAGGCATCGATCGAAAGCTACCTGAAGGGCGGCAACCCGCTCGACAAGGACGAAGGGTTCCTGTCGGCCCGCAAACAACTGCCGGCCGACGCCACCATGCTGATGATGGGCGACTCCGCCCGCGTTATCGAGATGCTGATGGATCTGGTTCGCGATCAGGCGGCCAACGTACCCGGCTTTCCGGGAGGCGGCATCCCCGATCTGAAGGCCCCCAAGGGCAAACCCGCTTACTTCGGAGCATCCATCGCACTCAAAAGCGAGTATGCCAGCTTCGATCTGTTCATCCCGGTGACTGCCGTGCAGCAGGTCCGCAAGATGTTCGCGCCGCTTATCGACGGCGACAACTAAGTTAAGTCTAAACCGCTTCGCAGCCGGTCCGATTGGGCCGGTCGCCTTTATTACGGCTTCCCTGCGGAGACATCCTTGATGAAGCAGTTTTCACTCGGCATGGCGATCCTGGCTTTCGTCTTCAGCCTGTCGGGCTGCAACATGGGGAAAGTGCGCTACGACAACACCGTTCGCCTCGAAACGAATCGGTCGTACACCATTCCCTTCAGTGGTCCTGCCAAAGATTCGCAAGTGGCGATTGAAGCAAGTGCGCCCGAGAGCTTCAACATCGAAGTGGTATTCGACGAAAACATCGGCAAAAGCAAACCGCTTGCTTTCAAAAGCGATACTCGCAGTTATGGCGGCACGGTGGTCATTCCTGCCGGCAAACCGTTCAGCATCATTCTGACCTCGCGTTCAGCCAAGGAAACCCAAGTGACGGTCCGCGCCAACGGGGTGGAGTAAATTGTCTCGCTAGCGAGCGTCCCTTCGGGATGCTGCTATATTCGCGGCATCCCTTCGGGATGCTCGCCAACCCAGTGTCCCAGCCATGATTATTGACGGGACCGAGATCGAAGACACGTTTGCCGAGGCGTTTCCGATGAGTGCCGCCCGGCTCATCGTGACCGCGGTCTCGTCCGATTGGGCCTTGACTGCCGGCCGGATGGCCACGGGTTACGCCGCTTCGGTCATCGGTTGCGATGCCGAGGCCGGCATCGAAAAAGTGCTGGCACCCGACGAAACGCCCGATGGCCGGCCCGGCATCTCGTTGTTGTTCTTCGCCTTCAGCCGTGATGCATTGCAGAAAGCGGTCGTCAACCGCGTCGGGCAATGCATTCTCACTTGCCCCACGACGGCCTGCTACAACGGCCTGCCGATCGACCAACGCGCGATCCGCGTTGGCGGCAACCTGCGATTCTTCGGCGATGGCTGGCAGATCAGCAAGCTGCTCGATGGCCGGCGCTACTGGCGTATCCCCTGTATGGATGGCGAGTTCGTCTGCGAGGATCGGTTCGGCACCATCAAAAGCGTGGCCGGCGGCAATTTCCTGATTCTGGGCGAGTCGCAAGAGGTCGCCCTGCGAGCGGCCGAGGCTGCCGTGGGAGCGATCCGCCTATTGGATGGCGTCATTCTGCCTTTCCCCGGCGGCATCGTTCGCAGCGGCAGCAAGGTCGGCAGCAAGTACAAGAAACTGCGTGCCAGCGTGAACGAAGCCTACTGCCCGACTCTCAAAGGAGTCGTCAGTTCGGCGCTGCCGGAAAGCGTGTCGGCGGTCTACGAGATTGTGATTGACGGCATCGATCAGCAGATCGTCGAAGAAGCGACCCGCACCGGCATCCGGGCCGCATGCGGGCCAGGCATCGTCCGCATCAGTGCTGGCAACTATGGCGGCAAACTCGGCCCGTTCCATATTCGATTGCACGATGTCCTGAAGGTTAAAACTGTTTAGCCGTTCATCGAACGGTTCCCGGAGATGAACGAGTCCGGCGCACGACCGCGGAACGACCAAAATGGGAGACATTGGTGCTACCGTTCCCGCGAAGTTCCTCGCACGGCAGATGTGCGATGATGAAACATGCCAAATTCGCCGGCTAAAGCGTGATTCTCATCGGAAGGAAATGATTCTCACGCCGGGAATGATTCTCATGCAGGGTGTGGGGGTGGCGATGAGAACCATTCGTGGTCGCCGGCCTTTCTGTGTGGTCATCAACGATTTCCGACCTTCACACTCGGACGCTACGGAACCAGGCCCGCAGTGCCGTCCGCCAAGGGCAATAACACTCGGCGCTTATCGAGCAATATGCCCGCGGCAGCGGGGGCCTGGCTTCCCGGAATGCGATTCACTTCACCGGTTGTTTCATCGAAAAACTCCACTGATCCATCTCGAAAAGTCAGCAGGATTTTCCCTTCCCGCGAAGTAGGTTGGCCGACAATCTGCTTACCCGTGGCCTGAATGATCCCTTCGACTTCCCAACGATCGGCACCTGCCGTCTTCAGCCGCACCAGGCGGTTGCCATCCATCGCGTAGCCGATGTTTCCTCCGGCAAGCGGGAACGGACCGCTGGTAAGTTTCCCGGGCAAAATCGGTCCTTTGTCGCTGGGACGCCATGTTTGTAAAGGCTGGGCGGTCGGACTCAAGCGGTCGGCGTTCCAAAGCGTCACGTTTGCATTCGCGTCGGCCAATAGCATCAGTGGGCCGTCTTTGCCCTTCAACACCAGCGGTACGCTTGCAACGCGATCGCCGAGCACCAGACTTCCCTTGCGTGAAAACTCTTCCCGATCAGCCGGCCAGTGCCAGCGCACCAGCGAGCGGTTGCCGTCGCCGGCGAGGAAGTCGTCACTCGAAATGGCGGTCATCCGGCAGACGGCCGCGGCAGGTGCCTTATCGCCGCGCCATGTAGGGCCTGCCTCGAACGGTTTGGCAACTTCATCGAGCAGCAGCCGGTGTAGCAAACCATTGGCCAACGGCAGTACGACCGAACGCCCGACCTGGACCGGGTTGCCGGCCAGCAGGGCTGGCAGAACGGTGCGACGTTCGCGGACGCCCTTGGCCGGGCTGAACTCGCGAACGACCACGTCCAAGCCCGCTCCGGTCTTTGCGATATTCACGGCGATGGCGCCTTCACCGTCGGGGAGGAGATACCCTGGTCCCACGGCATCGGCGAGGGGCGCTGCGAGCAGCCAGCGCTCATCGATCAGCCACTCCGCGGTGAGCGGTCCCGTCAGCGACGCAGTTCCGATCCGGTATAACCCGCCCGCCTGGTCGAGCAACAAGATTCCATCGCCGACGGGCAGCGGGTCGCGCTCGGCCAGCAAGCCGAGCTGCCGTTGCCAACGGATGGCGCCATTCTTCAAATCGAACGCGGTCGCCCGGCATGAGGAACCGCCGGGCGACTGCGTGACGACTAACGCGAGTGTGCCGTGCGCATTTACTTGAGCGGCTTGCAAAGGGTCACCGAGCAGCAGCGGCTTACCGCGCGGCACGAGACGCATGCCGTGCTCAAAATCGATGGCGAGATGAAGCTGCTGCACCAATCCGCTGGCGAGAAACCAGAAGTTCGACTCGTCAGCATGAATCAATTGCCCACGGCCGACTTGTCTTCCCCCGGACGGAGAAACAGACTCGGTCGGCAGTACAAACAGCGGCGAGTCGAGGTTGCCTGCCTGACGGATGCCGAGCAGCCCGAAGGTCCCGCGATCTGTGACGACGGCGATTTTCTCGGCATCGGCATACGGCGGATACGCCGGCCAACCCGGCAGCGCGATCGCGGCAGGCAACGGATTGGCAAGAGTAGGTGCTTGATCGACGGGTGCGAGCGGAAACGGTTGCATGCGCACGGCATCGAGCCCATCGGTCAGGGTCAGGAGCAGAAGACTACCGGCATCGCCTTCCCCCGCGGTAATCAGCGGCGGGCCGAGCAGTTGCCCGGCGGCGTGACCGGTGGGCAAAAGACCGAGAAACACGGGATCGACTCGGATTCCATTCAGGCCAATTTTCTCCACGTCGAAGACGTAGATGCCGCGTGCTTCGGCCGGGAAGTAAAGCTGCCCCGTCCCGGGCCGCTGCGCGCCGGGACTGCCGATTGCGCGGCCGAGTACGATACGGCCGATTTGCGAACCGCTGACCAGTTCGACCTCGACGATGACGCCAGTGCGGTCGCGAGACACCGACTTGCTTCCGGGCTTGGTTACCAAATCGCGCAATGGTACGAACAATCGCTGCCCTACGAGCAGCGGTTGCCCAGCGGCAGGAGCCGGCAGCGTCTGGTGCCAGAAGGTTTCGCCAGTGCGAAGCAGACATGCGGACAGACCCGCTTTGCTGCCATCGTTGGTCGTGAGGAGTGCGAGATCGGGATGCAGATCGGTCGCAGGGATGGTCAGTGGCAGCGTATCGCTGTCGATGCCGGTGCGAGCAGCCCACAGCACGTGGCCATCGCCTTCATCGAGCGCGTAAAGGATGCCCGCGAACTGGGCGAAGAAAACGGTGCCCTTCAACGTCGGTAACGGGGTGCGGGGTGTGTCCAACCGGGGTGCGAACAGCAACCCGGCACGGCCAGTCTGCTTGTCGCGTGTCGACGGAACGGGCGGATCGAGCCGGCTATAGGTCACGCGATCCGCAAGCTTGCGGTCGGCTTGGTCGATCAGTTGCAGGAAGACGGCGTCGGCTGCGAAGCCACGTTCGTCGAGTTCTTTACGGACGCCGACAATGAGGGCATCGTCGGGATCGATCAGGCGTTCGCGGATTTCAGCGAGATACTCGAGGCGCAGGCGGGCGTCGGCAATTTTTTTTCCCAGTTCGTCGATTTGCGTCAGAATACTTTCGCGCGGCAGATCCTTGGGCCGAAAGCGATCGACGACTTTGCCCATTGCGTCGGCCCGCTGGAACCATTCGACCGACTCATCGGGTTTGTCGCGGTTAAACGCATCGAGGCCTTTGGCAGTCAATTCCTCAGTCAGCTTGACGGCCGTCTCCCAAATATCGACGCCGAAGCGATTCGGCTCGGTGAACGGCTTGACCGCCGGCGATTCCGCCTGAAACAGAAACTTGTCGAACTGCGCAAGTGCCGGGGCGGGATCGGCCTTCACCGCAACGGAGTAGACCGTTGTTCGCAACGCGCTTAAATCGGCAAAGAAGCGGGCCTCGGCCGCGCGCGGATCGTCGGGATACTCGCGGCTGAACTTCTCGTAAAGATTACGGGCCGGCTCAAAGTTACGGGCCGAGTAATCTTTCCGGGCCTGGGCGTACATCCGGTCCGGGGCGGCACTCAAGTAGCGCATTAGGAAGATACCGCCCACGGACACGGCACCGATCGATATCAACACCAGCACGATCAGCAATGCCAAGCGACTGCGGCGAGGGCGTCGGCGGAACGGTATGGCTGCAACCGGCGTCGGCAACTCCGGTTCACTCCAGACAACTTCGCGCGGCGGGGGAGGCACATCCTCAATCATTGGAGCGGGGTCAGGCGGCGGTTCATCGCCGGGTACAATCCCCTCGGCCCAGACTACTACTTTGGGCTCTGCAGCGGATTCACTCGGCAGCACTCGAACGAAGTCTGCAACTGTACCGGTGATGTAATTGGCGCGCGGCGCAGTGCCACCCTGTTGTGGTTCGTCGGCGGCGGGTGCATCGACATTGTCGGCCAAGGCAACGACGAAAATTTCACTACAGATAGGGCAGCGCATTTTCCGGCCGAGCAGATCGTCGCGCACCGTCAGTCGGCTTTCGCATTCAGTGCAGATGACTTGAATTGTCATGCGTTCCCAATTGCCCATTCGTGGAAACTCACCCGCGCATCCCATAGGCACGCATCAGTCGATCAGTCGCATTGTACGCCTCGGCCACCCAATCTTCGATGCGGTCGGGATCGGGCGAGTATTCCAGTTCGATGCTGATCGCGCCCTCTATTGCGAGCGCGGCAATCTCCTTCAAGTACGGGTCGAAGTTCACCACTCCCCGGCCCGGCGGCAAGTCACCGTGCACTTTGCCGTCACAATCGCTGATGTGCACGTGGATCGCTTTGCCCTTCAACTGCCGAAGCTCTTCCGGAGCGACGTTCGCCAATTGCAGATGCGAAATGTCGATGTTGGCCTGCACGGCCGGGTGTGCGACATCATCGATGAAACGCACCATGCTGTTCACATCGTTCAGCAGCGACAACCTGAACGGTTCGAGTTCGAGAGCGATCTGCAAACCGAGGTCGGCCGCGTAATTGCCGAGTGCCCTGACGTTGCGAACGGCGGCCTGCCACTGCTCGGCCGGCGGGATGACCTGTCTCTCCCAGATGTATTCGCCTAGCACGAGCAGCAGGTTCTTCGCGTCGAGTTCGTGGCAAAAATCGAGATAGGCTTCGCAGCGATCGAGGTGGAATCGTTGTACCGCCGGGTTGAAATCACTGAGCCCGACCGCCACGCAGGCGACGCTGATTACCGGCAGCCCGGCCCGGTCGCACTCGCGCAGGATCAGCCGGCGTTCGCGGGCATCGATGTCGAGCGGGTCGGCAAAAATGTCGATGCTGTCGAAACCGATCTCGCGCGTTTTTTGAATTCCCCACGCGGTACCGCGGCCCGCCTGGGCCCATGCGGAGTTAATCAGACCGAGCTTCATGTCCGCTACTTCCTCGGGAGAGATTCACCGTCGCGTCACTTTAACCTGTTACCTGGGTGATGGCCATATACAACACCAGTAATGTTTCCCTGGAACGAATTCTGGCAGTACGTCGGTGTGTTCACCGCGCTGGTGATCTCAGCCTTCGGGATTCCGATCCCCGAAGAGTTGCCGATTGTCACGGGCGGAATCCTCGTCGGGCGGGAGTGGGCCAATCCCGACTCATGGATGAGGTGGTACATCATGCTGCCGGTGTGCATCATCGGGGTCGTGATCTGCGACATTATCCTCTATTTTATCGGCCGGCTATGGGGAACCAAACTCCTTCAGCGTGAATGGGTGAAGAAGCGTGTATTGCCCGACGACAAAAAACTGAAAATTGAGAAAAACTTCCACGATTACGGCATCGCTATTCTGCTGGTGGCCCGCTTTCTGCCTGGCATTCGCACGCCGATCTTCATTATGGCCGGGGTGATGAAGCTGCCGTTCAGCAAGTTCATCATCGCCGATGCCTTGTATGCCATCCCCGGTGTGAATCTGCTGTTCTGGCTGGCCTACTGGTTCACCGATCAATTTCTGCGAGTCTTCGAAAAAGTCGAGGATAATCGCCCTTTCGTCGCAGCCATCGTGCTGGCGGCGGCATCTGGCTTCCTCGCCTACCAGTATCTCGTCCGACGCCGGGTATCGACCGGCGACCTCAAGGATTTACCGATGGTCGGCAAGCAGGTCGCCACGCTCAGCCAGCAACTGCACGTCCAGCAGTTGAAGGCCCCCGAACCATTGGGTTCGCCTGCGGCCGAGGATCAGAAGAACGCCGCGGATGAGCCAGAGAAAATGACGATACCTCCTCCCGTCTAGCGTGTAACCCGGCGCGATGCACGACTCACTTCTACTTGCCCCCGATCGGTTCCAGCATGGATCCGTTCTCCGGGAGTTTCATCAGCCAGGTTTGCAGGTCTTTTTCGAACTGGGGCAACTTCTGGCCGACCATCTGGCTGAACGCCTCCTCCGCATTGCCGCCGCGGTTGACCGCACGCAGGTAAGCGTCGAGCTTGCTGCTACCCAGCAGCCGGCGGTCGAAAGTCAGGTACGCGGCCGTGGCCCACGAGGCCAAATACGCCCGGTCGGATGTCAATCGCTCGTCGCTGTGCTGAACAAGAAACGCTTTGGGCCCCGTAGCGAGCAGTTCATTCGCTGGCACCCAGCCGCCTTTGCGGATAACGTCGCGGGCACGTCGAAGCCGGTCCCGATCGGCATGACCCACGCGCAGTTCGCCCGCTTCAACGATGGCGGTTTCGAAGATCTGGGCCAGCCCCTCGTTCAGCCAACGCGGCAACTCACCGGGCGGGCCCGACTCGCCGACTGGTGCATTGACGGCAGGATAGACGAAATTGCTCACATAGGCATGAAACGACTCGTGGTAGAGCACGCCGAACAGGCGTTCGGTGGCATTATCGAAGATCGAATCGTTGTACCGTTCCGCGGAGGCGATGCGTTTGCGGTTCTCATCGGCCGCGAGCAAGAAGCGGGCAATCTGCTGCGGCTGCTTGCCATAGAGCCGGCGGATCTCCACTTCATATTTGTCTACTTCCAACCGCGCTTCCTGATGTTTCAGCCGCGTCGCTTCGAGATCATCGCCGAGCACAATTAAGTTACTGCCGCAGATGATGCGGTTGCTTTCCGGGTTGAAGAACGCTGGATTCTCGAGCTTCCAGCCGCGTTGGGCCAGCATCTTCCTGTATTCGTCGAACGCAGGGTATAAAACGATGGAAGTTGGCTTGCCACCCGGAAATCGCGGCGGCAGGAATGCGGCATAGGCGGTATAGATTTGCTCGAGCCGAACCGCCGAGCGGCGGACGATTTCTTCCGGCGCGTTCGACGACAACGAAAAGTAGTCCGAATCGTAGCGCCAACCAGCTTTCGGTTTGCCTTCCCAGACGCAGCGGTCGAGTTCCAGACTTTCCATCCGCCGACGTTCGCCTTCGCCGCGTGGATCGAGTTCTTTCAAACGGTTCTTCAAGCCTTCGCGCTCTTCATCGCCGAGTTTGTCGATCTTGTCGATGTCGGCCCGGCGGATTGCCGTGGTCATGCAGACTGTCGGCCTGCCCGACGCGCGATGCACGTGTTGAAAGCGCAGTCCGAATGCGGTTTCTTCGAGTATCAGCCCTTTGAAGATGTAGCCGTTCTTTAGGCGGACGATGTCGAACGACCAGTCACGAGCAATCGGCACCGGTTCGCTGGCATCGACGGACGGGCCTGTCAGCGCGATCAGGCCGGCCGCGACCAGCATGCGGATTGTCGATCGGCCAAGGGTCATGAACCACGCCTGCGGGGAGAGGGAACGTCACGGAACGACTTGCCTGGACTGGATCTCACTATACCTGTTCTCAATAGATATTGCTAAGGAGAACTGCATGTCCGACTTGGTCGTGGCCATCACTGGTGCCAGCGGTTCGCCTTATGGCGTACGGCTGCTGGAAGTATTGTTGCGGGCCGGGCGGGCGGTACACTTGGTTATCAGCCCCGCTGCAGTGGAGGTGTTCCAGGCGGAGCTGGACCTCTCCATTTCGCTCGATGCGTTTCGCCCCGCCGAGTTGCTGGGATCCCGCATCGCAGGGCTCAATCTGGGATTGTTGCATTACCACCACTTTCGCAACTTTCAGGCTGGAATTGCCAGCGGCTCGTTTCTGACGGCCGGGATGGTGATCTGCCCGTGCAGCATGGGCACCGTGGCCGCCATCGCGCATGGCATTTCCGAAAACCTGATCCACCGGGCGGCCGACGTGCATCTGAAAGAGCGGCGCAAACTGATTCTGGTGCCTCGCGAAACGCCGCTGGGATTAGTGCAACTCCGAAATCTGACCGCTGTGGCCGAGGCGGGGGCGGTGGTGTTGCCTGCCATGCCGGCCTTCTATATCCGGCCGAGCTGCATCGACGATATTGTTGACTTCATCGTCGGCCGCATCTGCGATCAGTTGGGTGTGCCGCACGACCTGCTAAGCCGTTGGGGGGAAGCTCGATCATGAGTGTCCGCTTACGCGAGCGTGCTCTGATAATCTGGCAAGCCGGCGTGGCTGCCGTATTGCCGGAACGGTTGCTGCCCATTGCCGTGCGCGATGATGCACTGCTCAGTGATGCCGTCCGCCAGGCGAAACGTATCCTCGTGGTTGGGGCCGGCAAGGCCGGGGCCGCCATGAGCGTTGCCCTCGAGATCGCGCTGGCAGAGTATTTGCTGAAGGTGGAAGGCATCGTCAATGTGCCGACAGGCACGGAACGGCCGCTCGAGCGAATCCGGCTGCATGCCGCGCGACCAGCAGGCAGCAATCACCCCACGTCCGCGGGCGTGGCAGGTGCCAATGCGATGCTGGATTTACTCCGCAACGCCGGGCCCGACGATGTCGGCCTCTGCCTGCTCTCAGGTGGCGGCTCGGCATTGCTGCCTGCCCCGATAGCGACAATATCGCTGGAAGACAAGCAGGCGGTCACGAAGTTGCTGCACGCCAGCGGGGCGACCATCCACGAAATGAACGCGGTCCGCAAGCACTTGTCGCGTATCAAGGGCGGGCGGTTAGCTCAGGCATTCACGGGCCGGACGCTTTTCAGCCTCATTATCTCCGATGTGGTCGGCGATCCGCTCGACGTCATTGCCTCCGGGCCGACGGCCGCGGACGCTTCGACGTTTGCCGAAGCATGGGCGATCCTCGAACGCCATCGACTTCTGGAACGCGTGCCGGCTTCCATCGCTAGTACCTTGCGTGCGGGCATGACCGGCGGCATTCCCGAGACGCTCAAGTCGGTGCCGGCAAACGTTCACAGTCGCGTTCTCGGCAACAATCGCGTTGCGCTCGATGCCGCCTTCGAACAGGCTAAGTCTTTGGGCTATCGCGTGCTCGATCTCGGTTCGTTCATTGAGGGAGAAACCGCATCAATCGCAGTCGCTTTTGCGGGAATTGTCCGCAGCATTCGCGAAGATCACATCCCGTTCGCTCCACCCGTCTGCCTGCTCAGTGGTGGCGAGACAACAGTCAGCCTCGGGGCGAGCAGCGGCAAGGGCGGCCGGAATCAGGAGTTCGTATTGGCAATGCGGGCCAAGCTCGGCGATGCCGGGATGAAGAACCTGGCCATCCTCAGTGGCGGCACCGACGGTGAAGATGGCCCCACCGATGCCGCCGGCGGCTACCTCGACGAACAAGTGAAGATCGATGAATGCGAACTTGCCACGGCACTGGCCGATCACGATGCCTACCCCCTGCTGGCAAGATGCGATGGCCTGCTACGCACCGGACTGACACAGACGAATGTGATGGATGTTCGAGTGGTATTGATTGATAGACGGGAAAGTTGACGTTCTCCCCACTTCAAGCCGAGCGGACAGACATCTTTAGCCATCTCGAACCGATGACGAACATGGACGATTCCCAAGTTCAGACTTCGCAAGAGGCGATCTATGCGACGAGTTCTCTTCACCGGTGCCTTGCTGGCACTGTTCGTCGGGCAGAACCTGTCGCAGGCGGGCGAACCTCACGCTCTGCCGCCGTATCCGAATCCCCCGGGCTATGTGCCACGGGTCGGGCCGCCCGACTACGAAATTCCGCAGAGCCATCCCCGGCTGGGCCTTATCAAGTCGAAATTCCGAGATATGTTGGCCGACCATCGTCGTGAACCCGATGGCATACCGCGCCCCATCGGGGCTGGCAATGCTTACACCGAGTTCAAGGCTGCCTTCGGTTCGGCCCGCCAATTCTTCGGCACCGCCGATGCCTCCGAGGGCCATTGGCGAAGGACGTATGTGCCCGAGCCGAACCGGTACGGCGATCGTTAAATGATGTCGGTATAGAATACGGGTAGTCGCCTCCCCTTGTTCGGATGTCGTCATCATGGAACTTGCTCAGGTTTCCCAACCGCGCGTGACCGATCCCGTATGCGGCATGTCGGTCGATCCGACCAAGGCTAAAGGATCTCATGCCCATGACGGCAAGACCTATCACTTCTGCTCCGTCTCCTGCCTGAAGAAATTCGCTGCAGATCCGGGTAAGTTTCTCGCCGGCCACCGCGAAGAGATGCACCACGCGCCATCGGTATCGGCAGTAGTAAAGACTGGGACACGCTGGATTTGTCCGATGGATCCGGAGGTCGTCAGCGATCGGCCGGGGCCGTGCCCCAAGTGCGGCATGGCCCTTGAGCCGGACTCACCCAGCGAAACAGAACTGCCCGACCCCGAAGCGGAATCGATGGTCAGCCGGCTTCAGATTGGCCTGCTGTTCGGCATACCTCTCGTTGTCATTGCCATGGTCGATATGCTGCCGAGTCAGCCAATTGCGCAAGCACTCGGCATGCGGCGGACTCTTTTGCTTCAATGGCTGCTGGCGACACCCGTGGTTCTCTGGTGTGCGTTGCCATTCTTTGCCCGTGCCTGGAACGCGGCCCGGCAGCGGCATTTCAACATGTTCACGTTGGTCGCGCTGGGTGTCGCGGCTGCCTACGTTCTCAGCACCCTGACTGCCATCGACTATTGGCTAGGACTGCACCTTCTGTCGGGCAGTGGGCACGACGGCATGTTGAACTCATACTTCGAATCGGCGGCAGCGATCGTCGTGCTCGTGCTGGCCGGGCAGGTGCTCGAACACCGGGCTCGCCGCAAGACCGGCGATGCCATCCGTTCGCTGCTGCAGCTATCGCCCAAGACCGCGCGACTGGTGATGCCCGATGGCAGCGACAGCGAAGTGCCGATTGAACTGGTTCAGCCTGGCGACCGCGTTCGCATCCGTCCCGGGGAGCGTGTGCCGATCGACGGCGTCATCGACGAAGGAACCTCGAATCTCGATGAATCGATGCTGACTGGAGAACCTGTACCAGTGCAGAAGAGCCCGGGCTCGCAAGTCTCGGCCGGGACCCTCAATGGCCAAGGCTCCCTTATCGTAAGCACACGCGTCACGGGCACGGGCACGCTGCTGGCACGCATTGTCAGCCTCGTCGGCGAAGCGCAACGCAGTCGGATGCCCGTGCAGGCGCTGGTCGATCGGGTGGCCTCGTGGTTCGTGCCGATCATCATCGGCATCAGCGCTTTGACGCTTATCGCGTGGCTGATCTTCGGCAGCGGCAGCGAGCGTTTCACACTCGGCTTCGTCAACGCGGTGGCCGTGCTGATTATCGCCTGCCCATGTGCCCTCGGGTTGGCGACGCCGATGGCGGTCATCGTCGGTATGGGCCGGGGGGCGTCGCTGGGCGTGCTGTTCCGCAATGCGGAAGTGCTCGAAAAGCTGGGTCAAGTCGATACTCTGGTCTTCGACAAGACCGGCACGTTGACGCTCGGCAAGCCCAATATAACCCACGTCGAAACCGAAGGCGATGCCGACGAGATGCTGCGGTTGACCGCCAGTCTGGAACGGACCAGCGAACACCCGTTGGGCACCGCGGTTGTAAGAGCCGCCCAGGCAAAATCACTGCCTCTGGCCGAGGCGACCGATGTGCAGACCTCCCCCGGGAAAGGAATACGCGGCACGGTGAATGGCAAGCTCGTGCTGGTCGGCACGGCCGCGTGGCTGCTGGAAAATCAAGTCGAAGGCGAGGCATCGCGCCGCCGGCTGGAAGACTTGCGCGAAGAAGGCGGCACCGTGCTGCAAGTGGCATTCGACGGTCATTACGTGGGGTTGATCGCAGTCAGCGACCCGCTGCGACCGACCACGCCGCAGGCGATCCACGACCTTCGGAAAGCCGGGCTGAAACTGGTGATGCTGACGGGCGACAGCCGAACCACGGCGGCAGCCATCGGCCGTAAGATCGGCCTGACCGAGATCATGAGCGAAGTGCTGCCGACCGAAAAGCATGCGAGAGTTCGTGAATTGCAGCAGCAAGGCCATCAGGTCGGCATGATCGGCGACGGCATCAACGATGCCCCGGCCCTCGCTCAGGCGGACGTCGGCATCGCCATGGG
>Ga0105048_10007343_pt1 | contig 17715 bp, 17 predicted proteins | sample MAT05_FD_78382 | JGI IMG/M metagenome (GOLD analysis project Ga0105048, IMG submission 78382) | Freshwater microbial communities from Lake Fryxell liftoff mats and glacier meltwater in Antarctica - MAT-05 | ecosystem: Environmental > Aquatic > Freshwater > Ice > Liftoff microbial mat | place...
AGCCGCAATACTTTCGCTGAAGAATAGTCATAAAAGAAAAATTATAGAATCCAACCCGAGGTCAATTTAAACGCAAAATTTTCGATTTGATCTGATCTTGAGTATTCACCATATCGGTAGAAGACTCCTATTCCTAAAGTAGTAAAATTACTTCTTAATAAATTGTCAAACTGAATTCCACTTTCAATGAATCCCTTGTCTGCCGAGGCAAATTCAAGGTTATGACTTTCTCGATTATCCATTTTACCAAAGAGCATATTATGCACAAGTATTAGTTGTGGCGCAAATTTTTCAGTCTTCAATAATAAGTCTTTGAAATTATGTCTGAAGTGCAATGCAAGAAATGATGAATGCATAAATTCATTGGTATGCATCGTTTCAAAAGAATTTGGAGCCGCAATTCCAATCCATTTTTTATTATAATCCAAGGAGTTGGTTCCTTTGGCATTGTATAGCAACGATAGTGGAACATTAACAGGTACATAGCCGGCAACTGCCGTTACCGAAAAATCTCCTACAAGTTTAATCTTAAATGTTTTTTCGATCATAGCATCGTAACGCTCATATTGAATATCACCATCGAGCAGAGTGTTCCATCCCTTTGTGTATTTCACAAAAATCACAGGAAATCTGCCGCCGAGTTTAATCTCTCTCGTTTGTGTGCGTGCAAGTTTCTCACCTGGAGCATATCGAAGCGTTATTCCTGTTTCAACGAGGTTGTAATCTTCTAGGAATAATTTGACACCCTCATCTGTGTATGATGTAAAAGCATATTCGCTATAAGAATTAATCACTTGACGGTTGGCAAATGCATAGGCACTAAGATTGCCAATTAATCGACCATTGAGTTGAAATTCGGTCTTCTCTCTCCTGTCCATTCTATTTACAAAAAAAGGATAGATATTGGAATTGAGAAATGATTGTCCCGGCTTTTGAAATTGATTACCACCGAGTTCCATCACTTCATTTTCGTATAAAGCTTTTATATAAGCATTTCGTTTTCGTTTGAGATACACAAGAACATCACCGCCATATTTCGAGCGTTTATCCTTAAATCCGTAACCGTAAAATCCTCCAATACTAAATCGTTCTGACAATAGATCATTTGTATGCACACCTGCACCCAGTCTCCAGCCTTCAAAATTATTGAACCTAAAAAGCCTGTTAAGATCAACGCTTATAGAACCTAAAGGAATTTGACCCGAAAAAAGTGAATTTAACAATTTCATTTTGCGATCAAAATTCGCTTCTTTTCCGATGCTATCGATCACTTGGTAGGTTTTGATCTCTTTAACATCCAATGGTTGCTCTCTGTATTTATTCCACAAACTATCGGGCTGTTCAGAAGCTCGCGGAGCAATCATCAAAGTAACAGGAGTGAATTCGGATCTTTTTAGAGGTGGATCAAGTTTTAAGCCCTTGATATACGATTTGCCTTCGCCAATAATAGGAATTCCATTTATAATCATCTGGGGAAATTCGAGAAATGAATTGAGCTGTTTTGGAAACCATTTACGACCCTCAACCCATTCATATTGCTGCTGAATTTTTATTTTTAAACCCTCAGCTTCGAAAGGCTCTGCGATAACCTGCTGAAGCGCAAATCCATTACTGTTGATAAACAATTGGCCTTGCATTCCTTTGAAGTTTTTGCCTTTTCGCGGCCTGAAAGAAACCGTAAACACGCTATCAAGATTGATAAATGTGGTGTCCTCCAATATAAAAAGATATTTATTGATGGAGCCTTTGGCTAATGGACTCAAATACGAAATGTCAAGAATATTTACAGACTCGCCGTAAAATGAAAACGATTGCATTTGCGTCCCTAGAAGCGCAAAATCAGCTACTTTTAATCCGCTCACCCTATTTGCAATGATAGTTTCTTCGCTGTGATTTGGTGGCATAAATTTGCGTTGAGATACACTCTCCATCATAAAGAGATATTGACCATTGAAAAAGTCGTAAGCCTCTTTGGATGTGGTATCCATCGAAGCATATTTTGACTCATCATTCATAACCGTGGTATCCAATTTGCCGTTAAAAACAAGTTTATTATAACTGTCGTAAGTAAAAGCAATATCACTTTCGGGATTGTTTCGTTCCTTATTCTCTATGGCAGTTCTGATAATACGTTCAGCAGGATTAATACCGGGTCTTATGGTTATTTCACCAAGTGTAATATCATCTTTTTTCAAGTAGACTTGCCACTCAGACTCATGGGTCCAAAAAAGAGAAGCGGGTAGATAACCGACATAATTAAAAAGAATGGTTGACGACGTATCACTAATCCTCAAACTGAATCTTCCGTCAATATCTGAATAAGCTCCATTGACTGTTCCTTGCTCTACAATAGCCACAAAAGCAAGAGGCTCATGTGAACTTATGTCAGTAATACGTCCAGAAATTTCAACCTGCGCGGACAGCGAATAAGAAAAAAAAACAAAAACTGTAACACCTAATATTCTGAGCAAGAGTATCATCACTTTCATAAGGATTAATCAACTTTGGTTTATTTCTGAATTAAAAACAAGTGGCCCAAAAAGACGCGGAGCAAGATACATTTGTTACACCATGAACAAGGCTATTTTTAGTGACCATTTGAATTTTCTGAGAAAGCTATCTCTCAGAAAAATTTGGAATGGACTAAAAATTTATTCGTCCTTCTATATCAGCAAATGGACTAAAAAGGCAAATCATTGGGGAATGCCTGTTAGTATTAGTATAGAGCCAACTACCGCATGCAATCTCGGTTGTCCTGAATGTCCAAGTGGGCTCAAAATGTTTTCGAGAGAAACAGGAAATCTAAAAGATTCTGATCTAAAAAATTGGATTGATCAAATAAAAAAACACGTCACATACATTAATTTTTATTTTCAAGGCGAACCATTTATTCATCCGCAATTTCTCGATTTGGTTAAATATGCATCTGAGGCAAATATTTATACATCTACCAGCACAAATGCACATTTTTTGCACGATGAACTTGCAAAAAAAACTGTTCTATCGGGTCTCGATCGATTAATAATCTCTATAGATGGCACCACACAGGAGGTCTACGAGCAATATAGAATTTATGGGAAACTGAATAAAGTTATTGCTGGCACAAAAAATATCATCCGTTGGAAGAAGCAATTAAATTCGCAAACACCGCATGTCATCTTTCAGTTTTTAGTGGTTCGTCCTAACGAACATCAAATGGAAGACGTAAAAAAATTAGCTACAGAACTAGAGGTAGACGAAGTGCGATTCAAAACAGCGCAAGTCTATAATTATGAAAATGGCAACGACCTCATTCCATTGAACGAATCATACAGTAGATATAAAAAGAAATCCGATGGCACTTATAGAGTAAAAAACGAACTTGAAGATCACTGTTGGAGAATGTGGACGGGATGTGTAATAACATGGGATGGCAAAGTTGTTCCTTGTTGTTTTGATAAAGATGCTACACATCAACTTGGCGATTTAAAATTAAATAATATAAATACCATTTGGAATAGTGAAACATATCAAGGATTTAGATCTCAACTTCTAACCGGTCGCAAGGAAATAGACATTTGCGCAAATTGCAGCGAAGGAACTAAAGTTTGGGGAGAGGTGTAATTAATGGTAGATAATGGATGATTGATGAGCAATGTTTGATGATAAATGATCTGAGCGAAGACGGAAGGATAACTTTTACGATAGTTTTTCGCCAATTCATCTAAATTGCTTGTGGAAGTTAGTTTTTCTTGTAGGTTTGTCAAACCACCAAAAAAAACGTATAGCAGGCACACAACAAATGGAAAGCACTTGGGAATTTTTGAAACAATTGATGAGTCCCGAATCCATTATTAATCATGGTGGACTTATTCTGCTTTTGCTAGTAATATTCGCTGAGAATGGCCTTGTAATTGGGTTTTTTCTTCCTGGGGACTCTTTGATATTTCTCGCGGGATTAATTTCTGCGACAGATAAAAATCCGTTACCTGTAGAAATTACGGCTCTGTTGTTCTGCATGTTTGGTGCAGCCGTTTTGGGAAGTTTGTTTGGTTATGCATTTGGATTGCGCGTTGGCCCTGCCCTTTTCCAACGAAAAGAATCGATGGTTTTTAAAAGAAAATACCTCGATGTAACTCAAACATTCTACAACAAACATGGCGGAAAAACACTGGTTTTGGGTAGGTTCTTGCCGATCATAAGAACTTTTGCTCCAATCATTGCAGGCGTAATAAAAGTTCCTTTTTTGACTTTTACGCTTTATAATCTTGTAGGCGGAGCACTATGGATTGGCTCTCTAGGATTAATCGGATATTACATCGGTTACAAATACCCTGCTGTAGAGCATTACTTGGGATATATTATAATCGGATTTATTGGGATAACTACCATCATTGTGATTCGATCCTATATCAATCATAAAAAAGCAATGGCTCAATCAAAAGCTCTAGACGATCCAACAAAATCAGAATGAGCTGTCTATCACAGTTGTAATTAATTCTGTTTTACTCATACCTATTGCGGCCGCCTGTTGCGGAATAATACTCGCTTCCGAAAAGCCCGGAACTGTATTCACTTCCACAACAAAAATTTCATTATTTCGAATCAAATAATCGATTCGGATCATTCCATTGCAATCGAGCTTTCGGTAAATATCTTCTGAATAACGCTGGACTTGCTCATAAGTGCCTTTATCCATTCTTGCCGGAGTAATTTCCTCAGACGCACCCTGATATTTTGCTTCAAAGTCAAAAAATTCTTTTTTTGAAACAATCTCAGTAATAGGCAATGAAGTTACAACTCCATCGATAACAATAACTCCACAAGTTACTTCGGTACCTTCGATAAATTCTTCGATTATCACTTGATGATCTTCCGCAAAAGCTTTGTCAATTGCAATGTGCAAATCCTCGACTTTGTTTACTTTACTGATGCCGATGCTGCTGCCACCACAATTTGGTTTTACAAAACAGGGCAAACCTACAGACTGCACTATAAAAGAGGCCGAATATGATTCGAGTCTTTTTAGTGTAGTGCTCTTTGCTGTTTGATACCCCATCCCTGAGAGCGTTCGGGTGGTTAGTTTTTTATTAAATGTCAGAGCCATATTCTGAACTTGTCCGGTGGTAAAAGGAATATTCAACATTTGAAAATATCCCTGCATCAATCCATCCTCACCCGGCGTTCCGTGGATTATCATAAAAACACCATCAAATGTGAGTTTACCCGCTTGAGTGGCAACAGAAAAATCATTTTTATCGACATCGACTTCTATGCCATCTACTTCAGCCATCCACTTATCACGCGTGACAAGAATTTTGGTCGCCTCAAATTTCAAACGATCGATATTGTTCATGACCATGGCTGCGCTGCGATAGCTAACAACCGATTCTCCACTGTATCCGCCGCACACTATGGCTATTTTTCTGAGACTATTCATTCGAACTTTTCTGTTTGTTTCAAATATGATATAAATAACGGCCTCATTTTTTGACCAGAGTTAAAGGCTTTGAACATTTTATCGTTAAATGCTAACACACCTTTACATATCATTGCAATAAATTAATACCAACCATTTTTTTGATGAAACACATTCTTTGCATAATCATAGCTTCAATCGTTTTTAATTTTTCTATTGCTCAGGTTGACAATTCAAAAATCCAAAGTCCTTATATCTTTACTGTGGTAAAGCAAAACGGGGCGGCGTCGATAAAAAATCAATGCAAAACAGGCACGTGCTGGAGCTTTGCAACCATATCATTTCTTGAGTCAGAAATTCTCCGCACAAACAATAAAAAAATTGACCTCAGCGAAATGTTTAACGTGTATCACATTTATCGTCAAAAAGCCGATTCTTATTTGCGTTATCAAGGCAAACAACAATTTGGTCCCGGTGGTTTAAGCCACGATGTATTGCTTGTGTTGGACAATTACGGAATTATTCCCGAAACCGCGTATCGCGGACTTGAGCAAGAAAACGAGGTACACGATCATGGTGCAATGGATGTAATTTTAGAAGCATCTCTTAAAGCCATTCTAGATAACAAACTAAATTCTCAAGGAAACAATTGGAAAAAAAATATCGATGGAATTCTCGAAGCCAATCTCGGTAAAATACCCGAAACTTTCGAATTTGAAGGAAAGAAATACACTCCGGCAACATTCAGAGATGCCATGTCTCTAAAGTCATCAGATTATGTAAGCATCACCTCGTTCAATCATCATCCATTTTATTCAAATTTTATATTAGAAGTTCCAGATAATTGGTCCAAAGGCTCGTTCTACAATCTTCCACTTAATGAACTGCAACAGACAATTGATAACGCAATAGATAAAGGTTATACCGTTTCTTGGGATGCGGATGTAAGTGAAAAAGGATTTTCTTTTGATAATGGTGTTGCTATTCTTCCCGCTGAAGGCGTAACAAAAGATCAATTATTCAAACAAGTTGTCAATGAACATCCGGTAGATCAAAAAAATAGACAAGATGCATTTGATCAATTTAAAACCACCGACGATCATCTAATGCACATTGTAGGAAAAGCCAAAGATCAAAATGACAACATTTATTATATCACAAAAAATTCATGGGGAACATCAAATCTTTATGAAGGATATCAATATATATCACTCAATTATTTTCTTATGAAAACCATTAGTATTACAATGCACAAAAACGCAATTCCCGATGCTATCAAAGCAAAAATTTAATTCCCAACTATCGACTCTAAGCTGAAGTAATTTCTATGTCAACCAAAACGACAATTGAAAAAAAATCACTTGCAAGACGAATTTGGAGATTTTGTTGGAAGTCGGCAATGTGGTTTTTTACTATAACCATAAGTTGGGTCATTTTATACAAATGGATTGATCCTCCAACTACATATCTTCATCTCACCTGTGATTGTCCCGAAGGAACAAAGTTTCACAAAGAATGGATCGACGGCGAAAATATTTCTCTCAACATGAAACTGGCCGTTGTTGCAAGTGAGGATAATAACTTCATGAAACATGGTGGAATTGATTGGGGAGCTGTGGAGAAAGCAAAAAAGTATAACGAAACAATCGGAAAGAAAAAAGGAAGAACTCGGGGAGCAAGCACCATCTCACAGCAAACTGCAAAAAATGTTTTTCTTTGGCCGGGCCGAACTTATGTAAGAAAAGGACTAGAGCTTTACTTCACATATCTCATAGAATGGATATGGGGCAAGGACCGTGTTATGGAAGTTTATCTCAATGTAATTGAAACAGGGCCATGTAAATTTGGAGTACAAGCGGCAGCAAAAGATTTTTTTAGGACTGATGCCTCCAAACTTTCAAAAGAAGAAGCAGCAATGATAGCAGGTTGTCTTCCAAATCCGGTCAAATACAACATTGCAAAAGCCAGTAATTATCTGAGAAAAAGACAAGGTCAAATTGTAAGACTAATGAACTTAATTGGTGATAATTATTTTGAACGTTATAAAAATGCTGATAGTAGGGAAGAGAAAGATCAAGAGGATAAAAAAACAAAACAGCTCATCGAATCACTGCGCGAGGAAGACCTTCCGGAAAAAGTAGAAGAAGAACAAACGACAATTACACAACCAGAAAATATAGAGGAAAACAATACACCAATTGAGGAAAATAATTATCCAAGCAAAGAGATAAAACCTGATAGTATTCCTTAGAAAAGGTATAAAATTAGATCAAATCCAAAAGGCTTTTGACACCAGGGGTTCTGTGCGTTTTAAAACCTTCCGCATATAAATAACCAGCAGGACGTCCCATGTTCATAGCACGCCCTTTGAGAAAGTCAAAAAACTCCTCTCCGGAAATGGGAGTTTTTGGTTCTCCTGATTTAGGGCTGTAAAATTGACTTCCAAAGCATTTTAATGCCTCAATTTTTCTCTCCCAATAATTCGAAATGTCAATTACAAAATCCGGTTGCAAATAATAATCTTGGATGTAACTATAAACCGCCCTTGGCCTGTGTAAGTCTTGATTAACATCATCAACTCGAGTTTCGATTTTTAAAAGACCAGAATAAAAACAAGCATCTAAAATAAGCTTACATGCCCTACCATGATCCGGATGTCTATCGGTAGGTGCTGTGCACAATACAACCTCAGGTTTAAATTTGCGAATTTTTTCAATGACCAATCGAACTGAAGCTTCATCATGAGTAAAATATCCATCCTTCAAATCCAAGTTTTCTCTAGTCGAAAGTCCAATCAAATTTGATGCGGCAGCAGCTTCTTGTTTTCGAAGTTCGGCACTTCCCCTGCTTCCTAGCTCTCCTTTAGTAAGGTCGACAATCCCTACACTTGAGCCCTCATCGATCAACTTCATCAATGTGCCACCACAGCTAATTTCAACATCATCAGGATGCGCTCCAAAGGCAAGAATATCTAATTTCATAAAACTCGTGTATTTGGCAAATATCGAAATGGATATGAATAGTTTAAAAGAATAACGCTCTTAGAAAGTAAGTCTTGATAAAGATCACCACATTTATTGCATAATCAATATGTCGTTAAAAATTAATAGGTCACCAATAAAAATCAATTTTAATTTTACATTTATCAAAACCAATTATAAATTGTCAACAATCTCAAATTAAATTCTACTTTAAAATCGTCTGTCGAAGAATTATATAAACACCCATCATTAGTACGAACCACCCAAAAGCCGGTTTTAATTTCGCTGTTTCCACACGTTTTGACAACGCCATTCCTATAAATATTCCAATAATTGCAAATCCCGATATCCTGAATATCAAAGTCCAATCGACAATCGTTTCTGAACTTTCGCCAAAAAAACCAATAAAAGAGTTGAAAGCAATAATTACTAAAGACGTACCAATAGCTTCTTTCAACGGAAGTTGGCTCAGTGCTACCAATGCCGGTATTATTATAAAACCTCCACCAGCGCCAACAAGTCCGCTTAATAGGCCAACAAATACGCCCTCAATCAAAATCAATGGATAATTAAATTTTTGCACTTCGACTTTAGCATTCGCATCGGGCAATTTGTTCTTTTTTATCATACTGTATGATGCAAAAATCATCAGCACTGCAAAAAGTGACATTATCAGAAAACTCTTTGTAATTTCAAAATCTCCTATTTTTCCAAGCGAATTTGGGATAGCGGGCACGATAAACGCACGGGTCAGAAAAACTGCTATAATAGAAGGGATACCAAAAATGATGGCCGTCTTAACATTGACAAGTCCCTTTTTGAAATATCCAACCGAACCAACCGCACTTGTCAATCCAACGATAAATAAGGAATAAGCTGTCGCAGCAACTGCATCAACACCAAATAAAAATACTAAAACAGGAACTGTCAAAATACTACCTCCGCCTCCAATAAGACCAAGAGCAATACCAATAAATATTGACGCTATATAACCTGCTATTTCCATGGAATATAATTTAGGGTACGAAAGTGACCAACTATTACCAGCTAAGTAGGCGACAAATGTCACACAAAAACAATTTTTCCTACTTTTTTATCATTTTAGGTATTCAGGAAACTATAAATACAAGAATGTAATCAAATTAATTTATCGTCACATAATTTAGTTTAATCGAAGCTAATAACACACTCGGAGATCAAACAGAACATAATAGTTATCATTAACGTTTCATTGACAAGTTTTGAGTTTTCAAGAATACCACCTTAAGAATGATTATTTATATTTGCCCCGCAATGAGAAGTAGGTTTTGGAAATATTCGCTAACAGCGTTAGCGCTTTTTTTGATTTTGGGAAATGCCCAATCTCAGAGCGCGATTGAGCTGATGGAGGATTCTGCTTCTTGGTTAGTCGAGGCCCCGCACTTTGGAGGCGCAACGGCGGAAGAAGCCATGGAAACTGCGCTTTTTAATGAAAGAAATAGTTCATCGCTTCGGCTTGTTACTATTGCCGACTCATTGGCACACATTCCCGCATTTGATCTTTATTGCGGTTGGGACACTCAAAATCTCTTCAGAGAAAAAAATGCTCGCGATCATGTTGATGATGGAATGAAATTTATTCTATCTCATGATGTTTGCGATTTCGTTTATCCTACAAACGGTGAAATCACCTCTGTTTTCGGACCTCGCTGGGGCAGAATGCACTATGGTCTTGATATAGATTTAGAAACCGGAGATGATGTCTTTGCCGCCTTCGAAGGAATGGTTCGAGTTTCTCAGTATCATTCATCTTATGGAAATGTAGTTGTAATAAGACACAACAACGGACTTGAAACGCTTTACGCCCACATGTCACAGCGCAAGGTGAAACCAGGAGACCACGTTGAACCTGGCGATCGCATTGGACTTGGTGGTAATACAGGAAGATCTTATGGAGCACACCTTCACTTTGAAGTAAGATTTATGGGTGAGGCTGTTGACCCAAATCTTATCGTTGATCCATCCAAAAAGAATTTGAGAGATTGGGAAATTGTTCTTGAAAAAGAACACTTTGATCATCAAGTAGTTGCCGTTGATTCTAAAGCTATCGAAGCGAGAAGGTCAAGCTCTGCTAAATATCATATCGTCAAGAAGGGTGAAACTCTTTCGTCAATCGCACGCAAAAACAAAACTTCAGTCGATGCTCTTTGCAAACTGAACAAGATTAAAAAATCATTTACTCTGCAATTGGGACAGAAATTAAAATTTAAATAATTTTCGGGTTACTTTTCCTAATCTGTCAAAAATCTTGCTCTTTTGTCAACTGGCAGCAAAATCAATCGTTTCAGTCTCAACAACAAAGAAATTCATTCGATAATTTTTCATAGAAATTGGTTTGCCATCTTTTTTATTTAGGGTAAATGAGAAATCATTTATAAACACATATGCTGCGCCGCTATGTGTATAAAAAAATCCTCACTATCTTTTGAGTAAATTTACACGGAAAGACCTGAACAATTTGGGTCAATCCGGTGTTATTATACCTTCTATGAAAAAGAGAATAGCGGTGATTGGAGCAGGGTTTTCTGGCTTGAGTGCAGCATGCACCCTTGCCTCGCATGGCCACAAGGTTGTTGTCTTTGAAAAAAATGATTCTACAGGAGGAAGAGCAAGAACTTTCAGCAGCAATGGTTTTATGTTTGATATGGGCCCAAGTTGGTATTGGATGCCAGACATTTTCGATGCTTTTTTCGAAAAATTCGGAAAAAAAACCTCTGATTATTATCACCTAGACAGATTAGACCCGTCATACCGCGTGTTTTTTAAAGATGCACATCCGATGGATATTCCGGCTGATCTCAACAAGTTCAAATCACTTTTAGATTCTATAGAAACAGGAGCCGGCCACCAATTAGATCAGTTCCTAAAAGAAGCAAAAGTGAAATACGAGGTTGGCATGAGTGAGTTTGTGTGGAAACCTTCCCTTTCTTTTTCAGAATACCTAGACATTCGATTACTTCAGCAATCTTTTAAATTGCAACTTCTCAGTTCAATGAGCAAACACATCAGGAAATTTTTTTCTGACCCCAAAATTATTCAACTTTTAGAATTCCCTGTTCTTTTTTTAGGTGCAAAGCCATCCAAAACGCCTGCACTTTACAGTATGATGAACTATGCCGACATCAAATTAGGGACATGGTATCCGCAAGGTGGAATGGCAAAAATACCTGAGGCTATGACTGAGCTTGCACTAGAACTCGGAGCAGAAATTCGGACTTCAGCGGTGGTGGAAAAAATTATTGTGAGCAATGGTGAAGCCACAGGAATAATAGTCAATGGCCAAATGGAAGAATTTGATGCTGTTGTTGGAAGCGCTGACTACCATCACATTGAATCTGCTTTATTAGATAAAGAATATAGATCATACAGCGATGAATATTGGGAATCGCGTGTAATGTCACCTTCTAGTCTTTTATTTTACATCGGGATAAACAAAAAAGTGGATGGGCTTCTCCACCACAATTTATTCTTTGACGAAAACTTCGAACAACATGCCGTTCAGATTTATGACACTCCTAAATGGCCAGAAAAGCCTTTGTTCTATGTTTGTTGTCCATCGAAAACAGATACCACTGTTGCTCCTGAAGGAGAGGAAAACCTCTTCTTACTTATTCCTGTTGCGCCAGGCATGTCTAGTGATGAAAACACCCGCGAATCACTACTAGAAGTTTGTTTGAACAGAATCGAAAAACACACCGGTTGTAGTTTTAAAAACCAAATCGTCTACAGGCGATCATACGCACACGAAGAATTTATTGCTGACTATAATTCTTTTAAAGGCAATGCCTATGGCCTAGCTAACACACTTACACAAACGGCATTTATGAAGCCTCGCATGAAAAGTAAAAAAATCGCAAATCTCTTTTATACAGGTCAATTAACGGTACCTGGCCCTGGGGTTCCACCGAGTCTTATAAGCGGCCAAGTAGTTGCTATTGAAGTAACAAAACATTTACAAGCACTAGCGATGCCATCTTAAAGAAAACCATGAATAATCAAAAATCTCTTTTCGATCAAGTATCATTTGCATGTAGCAAAAAAACCACCATTGCTTACAGCACAAGCTTTAGTATGGGCATTCGCTCTCTAACTAGTCGTCTGCGCAATCCAATTTATGGTATCTATGGTTTCGTGCGTTTTGCAGATGAAATAGTTGACACATTTCATGATTACGATAAATCATTTCTGATGGAACGATTTAGAGCAGATACAGTAGATGCAATTCATAATGGAATCTCTTTGAATCCAATTCTTAATAGTTTCCAACTTGTGTATCACAAGTATGGCATCGAATGGGAATTGGTAGATTGTTTTCTCAAGAGTATGGAAATGGATCTTCAAGATAAATCATATGATCGACAAGGCTTCGAAACGTACATTCTTGGATCTGCCGAAGTTGTTGGACTAATGTGCTTGCGAGTTTTTGTAGAAGGTGATAATGAACAATACCAAAAACTCTCTCTCTTCGCTAAAAGTCTAGGTGCCGCATTTCAAAAAATAAACTTCTTACGCGACATCAAAGCAGATTACCATGGTCTCGGACGCATGTACTTTCCGCACCTCAATTTCAGTTCGTTCAACGATGAACTTAAGAAAAACATTGAGGCTGAAATTGCCGCTGATTTTAAACATGCATTCGAAGGAATTCGCCAGTTGCCCAAAGAAACCAGATTTGGTGTCTATCTTGCGTACACATATTATATAAAGCTTTTCAAGAAAATCAAAAAAATTGAAAGTGACAGAATTATGAATGAAAGAATTCGGATTTCGAATTCAAGAAAATGGGCACTGGTAATGAATACATATGTACGCCATAATCTTAATATGCTCTAAGATGCGATTGTTGCTGTTTTTAATTCTCAACTTTGCTTTTCTAGTTGTAAATGCTCAACTAGAGCAAACGCGAACGCTATTTTTTAGTGCATCAAATGACGAAGGAATTAAAAAATTCTATAGCTCTGCTTCTTCAATTGAAGAATCATCTGGCCTTACTCTCAATGCTTACAAAGCAACAGCCACAGCGATGTACGCAGGTATCGCACTAGGTGTCAGCAAAAAGATCGCATATTTTAATGAAGGTAAAGTCCTTCTTGAAAAAAGTGTAAACGGAGATTGGTATAATGCAGAAATTCGTTTTTTGCGTTTCAGTGTGCAGTCTGAAATACCTTTAATACTCGGATACAGTGGCAATTTGAAAGAAGATGCGGATATTATTATTCAAACCTTGGAAAAAAATTCATTCGATTGGAAAATTTCATTTTGGCAAAAAGCGATCAATTTTATGATCGACAGTGGAGAACTTTCATCGGATCAATCGCAAAAACTTAAAAAATTCAAGCTAGCGTAATGAATGATCTAGTAGTTCTTGTAGATGAATACGATAACGAAGTTGGTGTGCTCGAAAAAATGGATGCACATCGGAGAGGCAATTTGCACAGAGCCTTTTCTGTATTTATTTTTAATGATCAGGGACAAATGCTTCTTCAAAAAAGGGCCAGCACTAAATATCACAGCGGTGGTCTCTGGACCAATGCGTGCTGCTCGCATCCGCGTCCTGAGGAAGACATCCTGACAGCGGCAAATCGAAGATTACTAGAAGAAATGGGACTCACCTGCAATCTTAAACATGCTTTTTCTTTTGTCTATAAATGTAAATTAGACAACGAATTGATAGAACATGAATTGGATCACGTATTCACCGGAGTCTGTAACGAACTTCCAATTCTAAATATCGAAGAAGTCGAAGATTATCGGTATATTTCTGAAAAAGAGTTAAAAAAAGAAATAGTTGCCGCTCCATATATGTTTACTGAATGGTTTAAAATAGCTTTACCAAAGCTTATAATAGAATAAAAAATGCACCTTTTCATTAACGCCTCGGTCACACTAGCAACCTTTTTTACAATGGAAGCTGTTACATGGTGCACACACAAATATGTAATGCATGGTTTAATGTGGTTCTTCCATGATGATCACCACAATCCGGACAAAAGTTTCTTCGAAAAAAATGATGCCTTCTTTTTAATTTTTGCCATACCAAGCTTCCTACTTATACTATTCGGAGCAACGGCAGAGCTCGACTTTCGCTTTTTTATCGGATTAGGAATTATGATGTATGGCTTTGCGTATTTCTGCATCCATGATGTGCTTATACACCAACGCTTCGAATGGTTTAAACACACCGATAACGTTTATTTTAGGGCAATTAGAAAAGCGCACAAGATTCATCATAAACATCTTGGTAAAGAAGATGGAGAATGCTTTGGAATGCTCTATGTTCCAAAAAAATATTTTGTCGAAGCAAAAAATTACAAAGCAAAAAAAGCAAAACTAGCGTGACGCGATATTGATTTGAATTTTTTCTATGGATACACATCTCTATTACATAGTTGTCAATTTGGGTTGTGTTGGTGTTCCTTTCCTTTTTAGCTTTCATCCAAAATTAAACTTTTTTAAAAACTGGAAGGCTTTATTAATAGGCACTTTGGCTATGATGGCGGTATTTATACCATGGGATATTTACTTCACGGCAAACGAGATTTGGAGCTTCAATCCAAAATATGTTACAGGCAAATTTATAGTTGGCCTGCCCATTGAAGAGTGGCTCTTTTTTATCTGTATTCCTTATGCATGTGTATTCACATATTCCAGCTTGAAGATTTTTCTACCGACTAATTTCACTTCGAAGTTTCTTACAGGAATGCTCTGTGTTACTTGTTTTACTTTTCTAATTATAGCTGCGCTCCATGCTGATCGTTGGTACACATTCGCCGCCCATTTACTCAGTGGACTATTCATTGGACTGCATCTCTTTGTTTTTAAATCGCACTACCTAGCAACTTTTATGCTCACTTTTCTGATTATACTTTTCCCTTTTATTGCAAGTAATGGAATATTGACCGGTGTTAAATTTTGGGAATATCCATTTTTTAATTTTGATGTAGAAAATATTAGTGAAAAGATTGTGGCTTACAACAATGACCACAATCTTAGATTCCGTCTTTTCAGTATGCCGATTGACGATATAGCTTACGGAATGCTAATGCTTTTATTCACTATAACGGTTTACGAAAAAGTAATTTCAACTTCTAAGAGGTCTTCTTCTTCGGCCATTGCAAAGTAGCAGTCACGGCATGATGATCGCTCAGCTCATCGGGAAGAGTGTTGTAAGAAATAGCTTCTATTTCGGAACTGTGCATTATATAATCTATCCTGAACGATGGAAAATTTCCTATATACGTGTCTCCAGTTCCACTCCCTGCTTCAACAAAGGTATCCTTAAGTAATTTATCAAATGTATTGTATGTATATGAAACCGGAGGATCATTGAAGTCACCACACAATACAACTTTGAATTTGCACTTTTCAATACTCTGTGCAACACGTTTCACTTGCTCTTCGCGTTTTACAAATGCGAGTTTTAATCTGCGGGCAATTCGTTTGCTTCCTTGATCCAGTTCTTCCTCATTTTTATTGCCTTCAACCAAGGCATAGTCTTCCGGCCTAAAACGTATTGACTGTAAATGTGCGTTATAAACTCTTACAGTATCATCTTTTACTTTGATATCAGCATAAATACAGAAATTATTTGCGTCACTAGCAAATGGCACATAACCCTTGTTTATAATGGGATATTTAGAGAATAGCGCCACACCAAAATATTGTTGACCTGTTAAAGCATGGGTATACCTTTCATGATAATATTTGGTAGGCAAAAACTTTAAAAGTGTGTCGCGTGTTGTGAAATAACCTTTTCTATCAGTGTGATAAAATTCCTGAAAACAAATAACATCCGCTTGCTCTCTATCGAGTAATTCAAAAATTTTATTACGTGTCTTTTTACCCGTTTTAGAATTGTATAGATCAAAAAGTCTCACATTATAAGTCAGTACTTTGAGTTGCTGATGATCTTCCTTGACCTTTCCTTCAAATGAGATTTGGAAAAAATCTGTTAGAAAGCTAATACCTATCAAAATTATAATGGTGGAAAAGATTGCGTTTCGTCTCTTCTTTAATAACCAATAGAAAATAAATACAATGTTCGCAAGAAGAATAAACGGATATGCCAATCCGAACAAAGAAAGATATCCAATACTCGAAGGCGGCCAAATTGCAGCGGCATAAGACATCAAAAGACACAACATCGCCACAACGTTGGCTATAAAAAAAAACCAATTTGTTCTCGACTTACGTTTTTCTGTGTTCTCTGACATTCGTTGTGATGATGTTCCGAAATTATGAATACTTCAGCTCGCATTACACAGGAAATCACTTTTGGCTACTCTTGAATAAAAAATCCTTCTCTTCCCTAGTCAGTGCGTCGTAACCGGATCTTCCAATCTTATCCAATATACCGTCAACTCTCTTTTGTCTTTTGCGTTTTTCAAGATTAAATTCTTCGTCAGACCTTGCACGTGCATTTCTCGATGCTACTTTCATTTTTCTTCTTCCTGTGAGCGATGTTATATATGCCGATAATTTATCCAACCAGGTAGTTATATCTTTTCCATTTAGAATTTGATAGCCATAAAGAAATCCAAAAAAAGCTCCCCCAAGATGTCCAATATGCCCACCGCTGTTTGACCCTGTGCGAATACTGGCCAAGTCAAGTAAAACCAAAACCAGCACCAACCACCTTAGCTCGACTTTAAAAACTCCGTAGATAAAAATCATTTGTTTTGGTCTGAGCACTGCCGCTGCGACTGATACTGCCATGACTGCCGCGGATGCTCCCAATACCATATGAACCCCTTCGAAGCGTGGCAACAAATTAAATATGATCACAAAAAAGAGATAGCCACTAATTCCCCCGAGAAAATATATCTGCCACAGTTTTTTAGATCCTGCTATTTGGGTAAATAGTTGACCCATAAAATAAAGTGTAATCAGATTAAAAAAGAAATGCCCAAACTCGATGTGTGCGAACATGTGAGTAATCAAACTCCAAGGACGATGAAGCATTTTATCAAGCGATGAACTTGCACTTAGTGCCATATCCTCACCCAAAAAATCAACCGCATTTCGGTTCATAAAATACAAAACCAGCAAATACAGATTTATTAAAATAAATACTGCAACGTTTATAATGATCAATCTGGTGAGTGCATCACCATGACGAATTTTTTGCTTAATATCCTTTATGAGGTCCACGTTCTATGAATATAATTTTCCTTTGTGCTGCCAGTATTTGAGAATTGCAAATCCTATGAGCATTCCTCCCAAGTGTGCAAAGTGCGCTACATTGTCTGATGCAGAATTTCTGAAAGCCAACAGAAGCTCTATTGCTCCGTATCCCAA
>Ga0105048_10007344_pt1 | contig 17715 bp, 7 predicted proteins | sample MAT05_FD_78382 | JGI IMG/M metagenome (GOLD analysis project Ga0105048, IMG submission 78382) | Freshwater microbial communities from Lake Fryxell liftoff mats and glacier meltwater in Antarctica - MAT-05 | ecosystem: Environmental > Aquatic > Freshwater > Ice > Liftoff microbial mat | place...
CTCTCGACGCCGCGGAGGCGCTGGAGAATGGCGACACGCGCCGCGTCGTCACGGCTCAGGCGAAAGACCACGCGCCATCCGTCGTTTTCCTCTTCCCCGGCCAGGGCGCACAGCACCCCGGAATGCTGCGCGAGCTTTTTGAAACCGAGCCCGTCTTTCGCGATGCGCTGAACCGCTGCGCCGATCTGCTGCGTCCCCGCCTCGACCTGCTCGCCGCCCTTTACCCCGCCGAGCCGTCCGCCGAGGCGATGACGCAAACCGCCATCGCGCAACCCGCGATTTTCGCCGTCGAATACGCGCTCGCGAAGCTCTGGGAATCGTGGGGCGTGTCCCCCGCCGCGCTGGTCGGACACAGCGTCGGCGAGTTCACCGCCGCGTGTCTGGCAGGTGTGCTCACGCTGGAGGACGCGGTCAGCCTGCTCGGCGCGCGCGCCCGGCTGCTGCAAGGATTGCCCGGCGGCTCGATGCTCGCCGTCCGTCTTTCCGAGTCCGAACTCAGCCCGTATCTCGGTGGCGCCATCGAGCTCGCCGCCGTCAATTCCCCGCGCCTCTGCGTCGTCTCCGGCCCCACGGAAGCGGTCGCCACTTTCGCCGAAAGAATGGCCGCGCAAGACATCGCCTGCGCCCCGCTGCAAACCTCGCACGCCTTTCACTCCGCGATGGTGGAGCCGGCCGTCGAACCGCTCACCGCACTCGCCCGCCAGACGCGCTTCCGAGCTCCGCGCATTCCGATCCACTCCACCCTCACCGGCGGCGCTGCTGACTTTACCGCCCCGGAATACTGGGGGCGCCAACTCCGCGAGCCGGTGCGCTTCGCATCCACGGTCGCCGCCATCGACAAGGATCACGTCCTCCTCGAAGTCGGCCCCGGCACGACTCTCGCCCCGCTCGCCCGCCAATCACGCGGCGGCACAGTCATCGCCTCGCAGCATGCGCCCGGCGACCGCCAGCAGCACGCGATGCTCGAAGCGCTCGGTCGCCTCTGGCTGGCTGGCGTGCCGATTGACTGGAGCCGCCACCGCGCCGGCGAGCGACGCCTCCGCGTCGCGCTCCCGACCTATCCCTTCGAGCGCGAACGCTATTGGATCGAACCGGCAAAATCCGCCCAACCCGCTTTAGAGCATGCCGTCGAGACGACCGTCGCTGCGTCTGCGGTCAGCCTTCCCGCGCCGAGCGGCGACGCCACGGTGTCGGCAATTCAATCCGTCCTCCACGAATTGTCCGGCGTGCCCACGGAGCGGATGCGCTCCTCCGCCACGCTCCTCGAACTCGGCTTCGACTCGCTCTTTCTCACGCAAGCCACCATCGCGCTGCACAAGCGTTTCGGCGTCAAAGTCGCGTTCCGCCAGCTCTTCGAGGAACTCGCCACCATCGACGCGCTCGCCGTCTTCATCCAAAGCCGCGCGCCGCAAATTGAGTCCACAAAAGTCACGAAAGGACACGAAATTGGAGTCCCTTTTCGTGTCCTTTCGTGCCTTCCGCGGACCTCTTCCTCCGTCGGAGACGCGGAGCGAGGACTTATTTCACCTTCCCATAGCGAAGCCGCGCCGGCCGCCGCGCAGAAAGCCTTCGGACCATTCCGCCCCATCGACCGCTCCGACGCGCGCGGCCTTTCTCCCCGCCAGCGGGAGCATCTCGACGCGCTCACCGCGCGCTACACTGCCCACACCGCCCGCTCGAAGCGGCTCACGGATGAGCATCGCCCGCATCTCGCCGATCCGCGCTCGGTCTCGGGTTTCCGGCCATTTTGGAAAGAGATGGTTTATCCCATCGTCGTCGAGCGCTCGTCCGGCTCGAAAATGTGGGATGTCGATGGCCGCGAATACATCGATTTCACGATGGGCTTTGGCACGAACCTGCTTGGGCATTCGCCAAAATTCGTGACCGACGCCATCGCCGCCCAGCTCGAACGCGGCATCGAGATCGGCCCGCAGTCGCCGCTCGCGGGGGAAGTCGCGCGACTGCTCTGCGAATTCAGCGGCATGGAACGCGCCGCCTTTTGCAACACCGGTTCGGAAGCCGTGCTCGCCGCCGTGCGCGTCGCCCGCACCGTCACCGGTCGCGATCGCATCGCGACCTTCAGCGGCTACCACGGGATCAGTGATGAGTTCCTCGTTCGCGCAAAAACGATCGACGGCCAGCGCCGCTCCGTCGCCATCGCCCCCGGCATCCCGGACCACGTCGCGCGCGAAGTCCTCGCGCTGGATTACGGCTCGCCGGAATCGCTCGAAATCCTCCGTGCCCACGCCCACGAACTCGCTGCGGTCCTCGTCGAGCCCGTGCAGAGCCGGAACCCGGAATTGCAGCCGCGCGAGTTCCTCCAAGAGGTCCGCAGGATCACCCGCGAGGCTGGCGTGGCGCTGATCTTCGACGAAGTGATCACCGGCTTCCGCTGCCATCCGGGCGGCGCGCAGGCTTGGTTCGACATCCGCGCCGATATCGTCACCTACGGCAAGATTATCGGCGGAGGAATGCCCATCGGCGCGCTCTGCGGCGCAGCGACCTACCTCGATGCGCTCGATGGCGGTGCGTGGAATTTCGGCGACGACTCGCGACCCGAGACCGGCGTGACCTTTTTCGCCGGCACCTACGTCCGCCATCCCCTCGCGATGGCCGCCTCGCGCGCCGTGCTCACGCATTTGAAAGCTGAAGGTGCCGCGCTCCCACAACGGCTCAACGAACGCACCGCGCGGCTCGTCGCGGAGCTGAACGACTCACTGCGCGAGATGGCGGCACCGATCCGCATCGAGTCGTTCGGCTCGATGTTCATCATCAAGTTCGCCGCCGACTTTTCGTACGGCACTCTGCTTTTTTTCCATCTGCGAGAGAAGGGCATCCACGCCTGGGACAACCGCCTGCTTTTCCTCTCCACGGCGCACACAGAGGAAGACCTCGCGGCAATGGTCCGCGCCTTTCGAGAAAGCATCATTGAGATGCAGCGGGGCGGTTTTCTGCCAGAGCGGGATACCGAGTTTTCGGATTCGCGCGGGCTATTGCGCGACGCGCTCGAGGTCGCGACGCCGATCACCCACGCGCAACAGGAAATTTGGCTCGCCTGCCAGCAAGGCGATACGGCGACCCAGGCCTTTAACGAGACGTGGACCCTGATGCTCGACGGGCCGCTCGACGCCGAGGTCTTGCGCGCGGCAGTGCAAACCGTGATCGACCGGCACGAGTCGCTTCGGAGCACGTTCAGCCCGTCCGGTGAGTCCGTCAGGGTTGCCCCATCGCTCGCGGTTGACATCCCGCTCCACGCTTTTCCCACGCTGAGCGACATTGAACGCGAGGCGCGCTTCGCCGAGCTGCGCGCCGCGGAAGGCACGCGGAGCTTCGACCTGACCACAGGGCCACTCGTCGCTTTGCAACTCGTCCGGCTCGCGCCCGAAAAGCACGGGCTCATCTTCACCGCGCACCATCTCATCTGCGACGGCTGGTCCTGCGACGTCTTCCTCAGCGAACTCGCCGCCATCTACACGGCATGCCGGGAAGGCCGTCGGCACCAGCTCCCCGCTCCGATGACGATGCGCGACTACGCGCGCTTTGCCCGCGAGCTGCGCGAGACGCCGGAGTTCGCGGCCGCTGCCGACTACTGGCTGGGCCAGTACCGCACGATCCCGCCCACGCTCACGCTGCCCGGCGATCGTCCGTATCCGCAGCGGCGCAGCTTCCGCGGTGCGTCCGAACGGCTCGTGCTGTCCGCCGAGTTTGCGGAGTCGCTCAGGTGCTTCGGCGCACAGCAGGGTGCGACGCTTTTCAGCGTGCTGCTCGCGGGCTTCAAGACCCTCCTCTTCCGCCTGAGCGGCCAGGGCGATCTGTCGGTCGGCGTACCGTCGGCTGGACAGAATCTCACCAGCGGCGGCCCGTTGATCGGGCATTGCGTAAACATGCTGCCGCTGCGCTCGCAGCTTTGCGCGGAGCAAACCTTCGCCGATCTGCTCAACTCGGTGCAGGCCACCGTGCTCGACGCGTTCGAACATCGACGCGCGACGTTCGGCTGGCTGCTGCAGCAACTTTCCTTCTCCCGCGAGCCGGGCCGCGTGCCGCTCATCCCGGTGACGTTCAACGTCGATCCGGCACTCGGCGACATTCACTTCACCGGCCTCCAACACCGGCTCGAAACCAACCTGCGAAGCGCCTTCCAGTTCGACCTCGGCTTCAGTTGCCACACGACGCCGCACGGCTTCAGTCTCGCCTGCCATTACAACACCGATCTTTTCGACGCCGCGACGATCCGCCGCTGGCTCGGGCACTACGTCACGCTGCTCGAGGGCATCGTCGCCGATCCTGCAAAGGCGCTTTCGCAACTCCCCCTGCTGACGCCGGACGCTCGCCGGCAGTTGCTCGAGGAATGGAACGACACGGCAGTCGATTTCCCGCCCGAAACGACTCTGCATCAACTTTTCGAAGAACAAGCCGCGCGCACGCCGGACGCGGTGGCCGTGGTCTGCGGTGACGCGGAAGTCACCTACGCGGAACTCAACCGCCGTGCTGGCTGGATCGCGGATCATCTCCGCTCGCTGGGCGTTGGCCCGGAGATTTTCGTGGGAGTTTGCCTGGAGCGTTCGGTGGAAATGGTGGCGGCTTTGCTCGGCGTCCTCAAAGCCGGCGGCGCTTATGTGCCGATGGATCCCGGTTACCCGCGGGAGCGACTCGCGCACATCATCGCAGACGCGCGCCTGCCGGTGGTTGTGACTCAATCCGCTTGGCAAGATCGCCTGCCCGCGAACACCGTCCGCATCGCGTGTCTGGATCGGGAATGGAAAGAATCTCCTCCGAAGGCACCCAAAGAGGCCCCAGTGAAAGTCTCGGCCGATCATCCGGCTTATGTCCTGTTCACCTCGGGTTCCACGGGCCTGCCAAAGGGTGCGATCATTCAGCACCGCGCGATCTGCAATCACATGTTCTGGATGCAACGCGTCTTTCCCCTCACCCCGGACGACCGGATTTTGCAAAAGACGCCTTTCGTTTTTGACGCGTCGGTGTGGGAGTTTTACGCACCCTTGTTCACCGGAGGGCAACTGGTGATGGCGCAGCCGGAAGGACATCGCGATGGCGCGTATCTCGTTCGCACGATCGCGGAGCGGGGCATCACGATCCTGCAGCTCGTGCCATCGCAACTGCAAATGATCCTCAAGGAGTCGGCGTTGCGCGGATGTTCCTCGCTGAGGCGCGTCTTTAGCGGTGGCGAAGAGCTCACGCCCGAGCTGCAGGCGGCATTCTACGAGACGCACCCCACCGCCAGCCTGCACAACCTTTACGGCCCCACCGAGGCGGCGATTGACTCGACGGTCTGGACCTGCCCGCGCGTTTGGGGGCGGCGGCCCGTCCCGATCGGGCGGCCCATCGACAATGCCCGGACATATATCGTCGATGCCCATTTTCAACCGGTGCCGGTCGGCGTGCCAGGCGAACTCCTCATCGCCGGCGCGGGTCTGGCGCGCGGGTATCTGAATCGCCCCGAGCTGACCGCGGAAAAATTCATTCGCGATCCCTTTGCCTCCCTCCCAGGCGAGCTGCTTTACCGGACAGGCGACCTCGCGCGTTATCTCGCCGATGGAAATATCGAGTATCTCGGCCGCATCGACCAACAAGTGAAGATTCGCGGCTTCCGCATCGAACTCGGCGAGATCGAATCCGTCCTCGCCACGCATCCCGCCATTCGCGAAGCCGTGGTCACCGTCCGGCGCGAGGAGGAGGGTGAAAACCGCCTCATCGCCTACGCGGTTGCCACCGCCGATGCGCCGACTCCCACCGAGCTGCGGGCGCACCTGCGGACGCGCCTGCCGGACTACATGCTTCCCGCCGCGTTCATCTTTCTCGACCGCCTGCCACTCACGAACAACGGCAAACTCGACCGCCGCGCCCTGCCCGATCCCGACTCTGCGCGGATGGCGCTCGGGCCGGATTTCGTCCCGCCGCGCAATGAAGCGGAGGAGCGCATGGCTGAAGTCTGGCGTGACGTTTTGAAACTCGACCGCGTCGGAGTGAACGACGATTTTTTCCACATCGGCGGTCACTCACTCGCGGCCATGCAGGTCATCAGCCGGTTGCGCGGCCCGCAGTATCCCGAGGTGAGCATCCTCCAGATATTCGAACGGCCGACGATCGCGGGCTTTGTCGAGTCGATGCACGCCGCCAATGGTGAAGCGGCACGAGAGGAGGGCGTGCTGTGAATGACCTGCTGGAAGAGCTCCGCTGCCGCGGGATCAGGCTCTGGCGTGAAGGCGACAACCTCCGCTTCAATGCGCCGTCAGGTGCGCTCACCGGGGAACTGCGGGCGAAACTCACCGCGCACAAAGCGGAGCTTCTCGCGCACCTTTCCGACACGACCGCGGGAATTTTGATTCCGCTGATCGATCGCACCGGTGGCGTACCGCTGTCTTTCGCGCAGGAGCGGCTCTGGGTGCTCGACCGGCTGGAACCGGGTCTGTCGTCCTACAATATCCCTTACTGTTGGCGGATCACTGGGCCCCTCGATCCGGAGGCGCTGGAGCGGAGCCTGCAGGAGATCGAACGCCGCCATGAAATCCTCCGCACGACTTTCTCCACCGCCGCAAACGGAGCGCCGGTGCAGACAATTCATCCCTTCACCGCCCGCCCGCTGCGACTGATCTCCACCGATCCTGGCGAGCTGGCGCGCGTCGCGGACGAAGAAGCGGAAACCCCTTTCGATTTGTTTTCCGGGCTGCTCTGGCGCGTCACGCTCGCGCGGCTTGGGGAAAACGATCACGCCCTCTTGCTCACCTGGCATCACATCATCTGCGATGCCTGGTCCAACGCCATTTTCGCGCGCGAACTCACCGCGCTCTACACCGCCTTCCGCGCCGGCCAGCCCAGCCCGCTGCCGGAGCTCGCGCTGCAATACGGCGACTATGCGCACTGGCAGCGCGCGGCATGGGCCGACGCGTCGATGGCTTCGCACCTCACTTTCTGGCGCGAACACCTTCGCGGAGACCGGGCACCCCTCCCAGTTCCGGCGGATCGTCCGCGCCCCGTGCAGGGGAGCCACCGTGGCGCGATGGTCGCTCGCGATCTTTCCGGCGATCTCGGCGCGAAAATGCGCGCCCTCGCCCGCGAGGAAGGCGTGACCCTTTTCATCCTCACGCTCGCGGCCTTCAAGGCGCTGCTCGCCCGCTACAGTGGCGAGACAGACATCTGCATCGGCTCGCCCGTCGCTCAACGGCCCAATGTGGAGGCTGAAAGTTTGATCGGTTTTTTCCTCAATATGCTCGCGCTGCGGAGCGACCTTTCGGGCGATCCAAGCTTCCGCGACCTGCTTCAACGCGTGCGTACGACCACGATCGGGGCCTTGCAGCATCAGGATGTGCCGTTTGAAAAAATCGTGGAAGACCTCCATCCCTCCCGCGACCTCGGCCACCAACCTCTTTTTCAGGTGGCGTTCGTCCTGCAACCCTCCGGCGATATGACGCCAGAATTTTCTGGTGCCACCGTCGAGCCGCTCACCATTCCCGTCACCACCGCGAAGTTCGATCTCACGCTCTTCGTCGAGGAAGCCGGCGAAGGAATGCGCGTAAAGATGGAGTATTGCGCGGATCAGTATGAGGCGGAAACCGTGGATCGAATGCTCGCAAGCTTCGAGTTGCTGCTCGGGGGCATCGTCTCCGAACCCGCCACACCGCTCTCACGACTGCCGATCCTCTGCGCGGCCGAGCGGCAGCAAATCCTCACGGAATGGAGCGGCTGCGAGCGCCCTTACCCGCAAGACCAGACGATCGCCGAGCGTTTTGCGGAATGCGCGGCGCGGACTCCCACGGCCATCGCTGTCATCGATGGCGCGGATCGGCACACGTATGCGGAACTGGATGCGCGTGCGAATCGCCTGGCTTGTTTCCTTCAAGCGCGCGGAGTCCGTGCGGGCGAGTTCGTGGGGCTGCGTGCCGAACGCTCGCTGGCGTTTCTCGTCAGGCTGCTCGGCATCGCCAAGTCCGGCGGTGCCTACGTGCCGCTCGATCCGAAGGAGCCTGCCGAGCGGCTCGCAGCGATGAAGGCGGCGTGCGCGGTCGTCATTGATGACGAGCCGGACGCAGACGCCCCCGCGGGCTCGATTACCTGCGAGGCGCAGGCGGAAGGAGCGGCTTACGTGCTGTTCACCTCAGGCTCCACCGGCGTTCCGAAAGGCGTGATCGTTCCGCATCGCGGCATCATGCGGCTGGTCGTGAACAACGACTTCGCGCCGTTCCAGCCGGACGATGTCGTCGCCTTCGCCTCGAACGTCTGCTTTGACGCCTCGACGTTTGAAATCTGGGGAGCGCTGCTCAATGGCGGCTCGCTCGTCATCACTCCGCCGGACGTTCTCCTTTCACCGCAGGCGCTCGAGACGCACCTCGCCGCGCACAAAATCACGACCCTTTTTCTCACGACATCGCTCTTCAACCAGATGGCCGCACAGTCGCCGGCGATGTTCCGCGGCTTGCGCACGCTGGTCTTCGGCGGCGAGGCGGCGGACGCTGCGAGTGTCCGACTCGTGCTCGCAAACGGAAAACCGCAGCGGCTCGTCAACGGCTACGGCCCCACGGAAACGACCACCTTTGCGATCTGCCATGTGATCGGGAATCTCGAAGGCTCGACCGTTCCGATCGGCCGACCAATCGCCAACACGCGGGTCTTTATTCTCGATCGGCTGATGCAGCCGGTGCCGGTCGGCGTCGCCGGCGAGATCTACATCGGCGGCCCGGGAGTCGCGCTCGGCTACCACGCCGCGTCGGAGCCGACGGCGGAAAAATTTACGACCACCGAGCTCGGCCGCCTCTACCGCACGGGCGACCGCGCCCGCTGGCTGTCGGACGGGACGATCGACTACCTCGGGAGGGTCGATCACCAAATCAAGCTGCGCGGCTTCCGCATCGAGCCCGGCGAAATCGAAACGGCGCTCCAGCGCCATCCGGCGATCCGGCAGGCCGTCGTCGCGGAGTCCCCGGGCGAAACGCTCGCCGCGTGGTTGGTGCGCGGCAGTGGGGCCGCGCCAGGCGCCGGTGAACTCCGCGCCTTTCTCAAGCACCTCCTGCCCGCGCCAATGATTCCCGCTTCCTTCGTCTGGCTCGACGCACTCCCGCTCACCGCGAATGGCAAACTCGACCGGGCTGCGCTCCCTGCGCCCTGCGCTTCGGAAGCTAACGACGCCGCCCCGACCGCTGCACCCCGAAACGGCTTGGAAACCTCGGTTGCAAAAATCTGGGAGGAACTTTTGGGCCGAAACAGCTTCTCAATCCACGATGACTTTTTTGCCGTCGGCGGCCACTCGCTCCTCGCCATCCAACTCCTCGGGCGGCTGCGCGAAAAGTTCCGGGTGGACGTGCCGGTTCGCAGCCTGTTTGACACACCGACCATCGAGGGCGTAGCACAGTTCATCGCTGACAAATTGCCACCGCAACCGCCGCCCGGACAGCTCCACAGCCTCATCGCCATCCAGCGCGGCAGTCCCGGGCAGCGTCCATTTTTCCTCGTGCCAGGCGGCTGGGGCGGCGAGGTCGAGTTCCTCGTCTATGCCCAAATCAAGCTGCACCTCGGCCGGGATTTGCCGATCTACGGGCTGCAAGCGCGCGGCTCCGACGGCGTGGAACAGCCGCACCGCAGCGTGCGCGATATGGCCGTCGATTACGTCGATGAGATGAGAACTGTGCAACCGCACGGGCCCTATCTGCTGGGCGGCGAATGCATCGGCGGGGTGCTCGCCTACGAAATGGCACGTCGCCTCGAGGAGCTGGGCGAGAAAGTCGATCTTCTCGCATTGCTCGATACCGAGCGTCCCAGTCGCGCGGCGCTCCGGCAGTTCTGCATGGAAGAACGCATCGACCGCTGGAATGGGTTTTGGAAGATCCATGTCATTCAACCCCTCCACGACCACCTCGAAAATCTGTCGCGCCTCCCTCTTGGTGAAAAAGTGAAATACGTCTGGCATCGGGCGAGTCGGAAACGCGGCCGCAGTGCCCTTCAAAAGGCGGAGCCGACGCCGCTCGATACGCGTAAGGTGCTCGGCCACTATCCACGGTTGCTCATGGCGCATTCGATCGGCTCCTATGGCGGAAAGCTGACGCTTCTGATCGATGAAACCACGCACCGCAGACTTGGTGACCTCGGTTGGTCGGAAATCCAGACTGCAGGCGTCGAGCTTCACATCTTGCCGGGTGACCATCTGTCCTACATCCGCGAGCACGCCGCATCCGCCGCCGCCAAATTGCGCGAACTCATCCTCACTAACAGCCGCTCCATCCCGACATGATCATCGCCCTCGAAAACTGGCAACCCGCGCAAACACCCGCGCCCCTTCGCCCCGGCGGCGTCCATCTCTGGCGCGCTCCGCTCACCCCGACTCCCGAGCTCGGCGCCACGCTTTCCCCAGGCGAATGGATCCGCGCAGAGCGGTTTCATTTCGCCAGGGACCGTGAGCGCTTTATCGCCGGGCGCGGGCTGCTGCGCACCGTCCTCGCGGAGTATCTCGACATGGATCCGCGCGACCTTCGCTTCCAAACCGGCGCGCACGGCAAACCCGCGTTGGAGAATTCCGGCAGCGCGTTGCGTTTTAATCTCAGCCACTCCGACGACCTCATGCTCCTCGCCGTCACGCATGCGCGCGAGATCGGGGTCGATCTGGAGTTCATGCGGCACGACGTGCCATTCGAGTCGCTCGCCGACCACTACTTCGACCCGGAGGACGCGTGGGATCTGCGCCTGCTCCCCACCGCGCAGCGCGCGTGGAAATTCTATGATGTCTGGACCTGCACCGAGGCGCGGTTGAAAGCGCATGGCGTCGGTCTCGCGAACGGTTTTCAGGTGGTCGAACCGGACCGCTGGTCGCTGCTCAAGCTCACCCCCTCCGCCGGCTACGCCGCCGCCCTCGCCGTGGAAGGCGGAGATTTCCAACTAGATTGCTGGTCATGGCAGAAATAACCGCGCCGCCGACTTACGAGATCGTCATTCAGCCCTCCCGCGGCTGGCTGACGATCGACTGGCGTGAGCTCTGGGAATACCGCGATCTGCTCGTGCTGCTCGTCCAGCGCGACTTCATCTCGCGCTACAAGCAGACGCTGCTCGGCCCGCTCTGGCACTTGCTTCAGCCGGTGATGAACGCCGCCGTTTACTTTGTCATTTTCTGGCTGATCGCCCGGATTCCCACGGACGATGTCCCCCCGCCGCTCTTCTATCTCTGCAGCCAGCTCGCTTGGAATTACTTCGCCCAGAACGTCACCATCGGCGGCGCCACGTTCATCAATAACGCGCATCTGTTTGGTAAGGTTTATTTTCCACGCCTGATCGTGCCGGTGTCCGTGGTCGTCGCCAACCTGATCGCCGTCGGCCTGCAATTGGTGCCCTTCATCCTTTGCTTCGCGTACTACCGCTTTTTCACGCCGCACGGAGCGACCCTGCCACTCACCTGGTGGCTGCTGCTCGCCCCGCTCCCCCTCTTTCAGACGGCCCTCCTCAGCCTGGGCGTGAGCTTGTGGATGAGCGCCTCGACCGCCAAATATCGCGACCTCGTGCATCTCAATCAGTATCTCATCCAGATCTGGATGTTCGCCACGCCCGTCGTCTGGCCGCTGTCGAAGATTCCGCCCGAGTGGAAATGGATCGCGCTGGCCAATCCGATGGCGGTCCCGGTCGAGGCGCTGCGCATCTGCCTGCTGGGCCGCGGCACGCTTGGCGCAACGGAGGTCATCGTTTCCATCCTGCTCACCCTCGCGGTGCTGGCGACGGGCATCGTGGCATTTCAAAAGGTCGAACGCACGGTGATTGATTCCGTATGAAACCCGTCGTCGAAGTTGAAAACCTCTCAAAGCTCTATCGTCTCGGCGCGATTGGAGCGTCGAGCGTTCGCGAATCACTGGAAAAGCTCTTCCGGCGCGGCGGCAACGGCACGGCGCCCAAAGCGGCGACGAAAGAAAACCCCATCGCCGACGACCGCGTCGGACCGGAGCCGAACACGTTCTGGGGATTGAAGGATGTCTCCTTTACCGTGAACCCCGGCGAGATCATCGGCGTGGTCGGCCGCAACGGCGCGGGCAAATCGACGCTGCTGAAAATCCTCTCGCGCATCACCGAGCCGACGAGCGGGCGTGCGATCCTGCGCGGACGCGTGGTCTCGCTGCTCGAGGTCGGCACGGGTTTCCACCCCGAACTCACCGGCCGCGAGAACATCTTCCTGAACGGTGCCATCCTCGGCATGAAGCGCGCGGAGATCGCGGCGAAATTTGACGAGATCGTCGAGTTCGCGGAAGTCGGGAAATTCATCGACACGCCGGTGAAGCGCTATTCGAGCGGCATGTTCGTGCGACTTGCCTTCGCCGTCGCCGCACATCTCGAACCCGAGATCCTCCTGATCGACGAGGTGCTCGCCGTGGGCGATGCCGGCTTTCAGAAAAAATGCCTCGGCAAGATGGGCGAAGTGGCTTCGCAACAGGGCCGGACAGTCTTTTTCGTCAGTCACAATATGGGCGCCGTGCGCTCGCTCTGCGAACACGCGCTCCTCATCGATGGAGGCCGGTTGGTGAAGACCGGCCATCCCGGCGACGTCATCAGCCACTACCTGTCCGCCTCGATGCCGAAGGACAGCGAGATCGAGGGGCAGATTTGGTGGAACGGGGACAAGGACGCGCCGCGGTGCGATGACGTGGCGCTCCGCGGCATCCGCCTGCTCAACCCCGAGGGCGTGCCGCAATCCACCTTTGAGGCGGACAAGCCCATCACCATCGAGATCCACTACCAGATCCTCCAGCGACTGCGGGGCGCGCGTTTTTGCATCACGCTCCTCACTCAGGAAGGCGAGTATGCATTCACCGCGACCGATCATTTATTCCAATCGGAAACGCAATTGCCCGGCTCCTACAAAACCGCCTGCCTCATCCCCGGCGGCCTGCTCAATCGCCGCAATTACGTGGTCCATGTCCAGTGCGACATCCCCGGCGAACGCTACGTCCTCCCTGGCGCCGAGTACCTCAGTTTCAATGTCGCCGGCGTCGGCAATCAGTCCTCGAACTTTCCCGAACCGTGGCCCGGCGTGGTCTGCCCGCGCATCGAGTGGAAAGTGGAGCCGGCACTGAAATGAGCGGCCCGCTCGTTCTTGCCGTCCCGGTTTTCAACGGAGAACGGTTTCTCTCCGAGACGCTCGCTTCACTCAATGCCAACGGCTCCCGCGTCCGCTGGTGGCTCCAGGACGGCGCCTCCACCGATCGCACGTTGGAAATCGCCCGCCAGTTCGCGCGGCCTGGCGACACCGTCGTCAGCGTGCCGGATCGCGGCCAGGCCGATGCGCTGAACACCGCGATGAGCCGGATGGGCGGGGAGATCATCGGCTTTCTCAACGGTGATGACCTCCTCGCCGAGAACGCCGCAGAGCGCGTCCTCGAGTTTTTCGCCGAGCACCCCGAGATTGACCTCGTCTATGGCTCCGTGGATTGGATCGACGAGAATGGCGCGCTCACGGGCACACACACCGGCCGCATCGAATCGCTCGCCGACATCCTCGACATCTACGGCGTGTGGTGGCGCGGGCGGCAGTGGGTGCAGCCGGAGGTTTTCTTCCGGCGCTCGCTGTGGGAAAAAGTGGGCGGATTCGACACCACGTATCATCTCGCCTTTGACTACGAATTTTGGGTGCGCTGCTTTCGCGCCGGCGTGCGGGCCGCGAATCTGCCGGCCACGCTCACGCGATTCCGCATTCATGACGCCCAGAAATCCGCCGCCGCCGGACGCGCCGCCGAGGAAATCCGCAGCATCGTGCAAAAGAACCTCGCCACACATCCCGCGATCAACCCCATCCGCCGGTGGAAGCTGGAGGCGCAACTCAGCTACGACCTTTATCAAAGCGGTGCGAGCGGTGAAACCGGCGGCTTTCCAGTGAACCTCATCCGGCATCCGCAGTGGCTGCTTTCGCCCCACGCCTGGGAGCGCACGCGCGCGGCTTGCGCTCGGTTCTTCCGGCGCGGTAGATAGCCGCGTGATTTCTCCCGGCAGACTTTGGTGGCTCTTCCGTCGCGACCTCAAACGCGGCTGGGATGCATCCTACCACGACTATAAAACGCTCCCGCGCATCGAGGAGTGGGAGTGGCCATTTTGGAGCGAGCCACCGCGATCCATCCCGATCCACATCCTCACCGGCGAAAAGGACTGGCGGCTCTCCGCCTGGATGCTCGCGAGCTGGTTTCAATTCAGCGAGCACTCGTGGCCCATCGTGATTCACGACGACGGCACACTGCCCGCCGAGGGCGCCGCCACATTGCTCAGGCTATTCGGCAACGCCCGCATCATCTCGCGCGAGGAAGCCGACTCGAAGGTCGGTGCGATGCTTCAGGCGTACCCTTTTTGCCACGACTACCGCGCAGCGCATCCGCTCGCGCTCAAGATCTTCGACGCCCCGTTTTTCACCACTGGCGAGCGCTTCATGCTCTTCGACAGCGACCTGCTTTTCTTCAATCACCCCCGCGAAATCCTCGACTGGGCGAGCGTCGAGTCCGACGAGTGCTGGTTCAATGAGGACGTGCGCGAAGGCTCGCTCATCACCGCCCGCGAAGCGCTGGAGGAACTCGACGTCAAAATCTGGCCGCGCGTGAACAGCGGCCTGTGCCTGCTCAACAAAGCCGCCATCGACTACGACCTCTGCGACCGCGCGCTCGCCCTGACCTCGATCCCCCGCGGCCATCCGTGGCGGATCGAGCAGACGCTCCTGATGCTCTGCGCCTCGGCGCATGGAAAAGGCGGACTGCTCCCGCGGCGCTACGAAGTCTCGCTGGGCAAACGCGCCTCCGAGGATGCCGTCTGCCGGCACTACGTCGGAGCAGTGCGCGACCGCTTCTACGCTGAAGGTCTCAAGCGTCTCGCCGCCTTCCTCCTCCCGCGCGAAAAGGCCGCCCAGTGAGCCTGGCGGTTGTTTTCGCACCTGACTGGCGGGGCGGAGTTCCCTACCAGCGCCTGCTCGCCGAAGCGCTCAGCGCAGAGGACGTAACCGTCAGTTTTCTCACCGGTTACAAACGCGTGCTTCCCCTCACCCGTCTGCTCGCCGACCGGCGCTGCGACCTGCTGCACCTGCACTGGCCCGAGGCCTATTATCCGCAGCTCGGCGACCGCTTTGACTGGTTCCGCCGCGCGCGATTCACGCTGGACCTCGCGCTCGCCGCGAGGCGCACGCCCTACGTCCTCACCGCGCACAATCTCCACGAGCACAATCTCCAGCACCTCCCTTTCGCCCATGCGAACTACGTCGCCGCGTACCGCGGAGCGCGACTCGTTTTTGCCCACTCCGACGCGGCGCGGCAGCGGCTCATCGAAGTCTATCGGCTGTCGCCGGAAAAGATTCGCGTCATTCCCCACGGCGATCTTTCCGTCGTCCTCCCTGCGCCCGTCCCGGGCAATGAAGCCCGGAAACGGCTCGGCCTCGCGACCGGCCCGCTCTGCCTGATGTTCGGCGCCGTGGAACCCTACAAAGGTCAGGAGGAAGTGCTCGCCTGGTGGAAAGCCACGCGCCCCGCCGCGCAACTCGTCATCGCAGGAAAGCCCAACACGCCCGCCCATGCCGCCGCGATCACGCGCGCCGCCGAAGGCGTGCCCGGCGTCACGCTCCACCTCGGCTGGCTCGACGACACCACCCTCGCCCTCTGGCTTAGCGCCGCCGACGCCGTGCTTTTCAACTACCGCACCATTTTCACCTCGGGCGCCGCCTGCCTCGCCCGCTCCTGGGGCGTCCCTATCCTGATCCCCAGCCGGCTCGACACCGTCGATCTCGCCGAGCCATCACCCACCATCTTCCGTTTCGACAGCCCTGACACCGACCTCGCGGAAAAGCTCACCACCGCCCTTGCCACTCCGCCAGACCCGACCGGGGCCACTACCTGGCGCGAGCAAACCGCCTGGGCCCGCGTCGCCGCCCTCACCGCTGCGGGATACGAATGGGCTCTGAGGCAGGGCCATCGGTAGAAGACGAAAAGACCGGCTTCGACCCCTCGCAGTGTCAGGGAAGAGTTCACGGGCGAAATGATCAGCGGCGCTCCAAACTTCGCATGTGCCTCAAGATCGTCTGGCGAGGATGATCTGTTCCGTTACGGAGAAGCCCCGTGCTCGGCAGACGATCTAAATCCGAATCGTCAGTGAATTAACGGCCACATGCACGAGTCTCTCCTGCCCCGGTCATTTACCCGGGCGAGAACTCTTATGAACATGCGCCTCCTCCTTCTTATTTCCCTCGCAGCTCTCCTCTCTGCCTGCGATCAAAACGACGCACAGCGGCAGTCGGAGGAACAGCGTTTGGCAGAACTGCGCGACCTCGAACAACGCGCGGTGCAGCGTGAGGCCGATGCCAATGCCGCCGAGATGGCTCTCGAGCGCAAACGCCTTGCCGATGAACAGGCAGGACTCGATTTGGAACGGCAAAAGCTCGCCCGCGAGAAGGCAGCCATCCAAGAGGACGCGACCAAGCTGGCGCAGTGGCGCGCGGAGGAGCAGCGCCTTCAACAACGGCAAACCGTTTTGCAAAACCAGCAGGAGCGGAGCGCGCAGGCGGAGCGGGAGGCCAGCGCAGCCCGCGACCGCGCGCGCGAAGCGGGACGTCAGGCGCAGCAGGAAAGCTCCGTGCGCCATCTCGATTACTTCCACGCACCACTCGACCCGCTCGGCGATTGGATCGAGGTCGCCCCCTACGGCCATTGCTGGCAACCGCGGGAGGCTCGCACTGCCAGTTGGCGCCCTTACATGGACGGCACTTGGGTTTTTACCGACTACGGCTGGACGTGGAAAGCGAACGAGCCCTTCGGTTGGGCGACCTACCATTATGGACGCTGGGCGCGGATCAAGCGCATCGGCTGGGTCTGGGTGCCGGGCTCGGAATGGGCACCGGCCTGGGTGGCGTGGCGGCGCAGTGATCAATACGTGGGCTGGGCGCCCCTGCCGCCCGAAGCCCACTCGGGCACGGGCTTCAATGCTGGCGTGGACAGCTACTACGATATCGGTCCCGCCTCTTATAATTTCGTGCCAGCCGCGAGCTTCGGGGAACCCACTTACCGCGGCATCGTCGTTGAACCCGAGCGCAACGTAACGATCGTCAACCAGACGGTGAACGTGACGAAGGTCAGATACACCACCGTGGAAAATAAAACCGTCGTTTTCAACGGCGGCCCGGAGCTCGTGCAAATCAACGCCTCAAGCAACCGCCCGGTTCAGCGGTTGACGCTCGAGCGGATGTCGGAGAGGCCGGCCGACTCCGGCCGCCCCGCGATCGTGGGGAATGTGCTCAAGCTGCTGGCCCCGCGGATCACCTCCGCTTCGAAGCCGATTGCCGCGCCCTCACGGGTGAAGGAAATAGTCAAAGCAGGGGAAGTCGAACGCGGATGGAGTGGGGGCGATGCTCCGGCAGTCCAAGCGATCCGCGCACAGATCAGGCAGGAGGCAGGCAAAGCCGAAGAGCAAACACGCGCGGCCGCCGCAGTCGCACCGGCGCCGCCTGATTCCCAAGATGCCGCGCGCGGGGCGGAAGCCGCGCGGATGGCCGCCGAAAAGAAAGCCGAAGCCGAGCGCGCGAGCGTCAAGCAGGCCGAGGCTTTAAAAAAAGCGACCACCGACCGGGAAATGGCCGCCAAACAGCAGGCTGATTTGCAACGAGCCGATGAGCAACGCGCCGCAGAGAAGCAGGCTGCGGCCATGAAAGCGCAAGCCGATGCCGCCGCCGCAACAGCAGCAGCGGCGGGTGAGGCAGCGCGGATGGCCGCCGAAAAG
>Ga0105048_10007345_pt1 | contig 17713 bp, 14 predicted proteins | sample MAT05_FD_78382 | JGI IMG/M metagenome (GOLD analysis project Ga0105048, IMG submission 78382) | Freshwater microbial communities from Lake Fryxell liftoff mats and glacier meltwater in Antarctica - MAT-05 | ecosystem: Environmental > Aquatic > Freshwater > Ice > Liftoff microbial mat | place...
ATCGACATCGCCTGCCGTGGCATCTGCGCCTTGCGGCCGGGGATTCCGGGCGTGAGCGAGAACATCCGCGTGATCTCGATCATCGACCGCTTCCTCGAGCACAGCCGGATTTACTACTTCGGCAACGGCGGCGACCCGACCGTGTTGATCGGCTCCGCTGACTGGATGGATCGCAACCTGAGCCGTCGAGTGGAAGTTGTCTTCCCCGTCGAGCAGGCCGATCTCAAGAAACGGATGATCGACGAGATTCTATCGCTCAGTATGTCGGACAATGTGAAGGCCCGGGAACTCTTGCCCGATGGCAGCTACCGTCGTGTGGTCGCGCGCGAAGGTGAACCGCTCGTTCGCAGCCAGGAGAAGTTCCTGCAAATCGCGGCCGACAACGCCAACCGCCGGCCGGATAGTCTTGGCGCGCCGGTGGTCAATTCGGAGGACCCACGGCCGATCCGTAAAGGCCGCGCCCGCCGTCGGCAGACGGGGTGACGTGAAGTTCGAGCAGGATCACTCCGCTTCCAGAGCCTTGCGGGCCTCGGCCAGGGCCTTGATTTGATCCGCGCCCAGGGTTGGTCGACCGAGATCGAGTTTGCGAATGTTGGACGTGAGAATGTCCGCCACGACGGCGCGGGTGACCCACTTGCGGTCGGCGGGGATCACGTACCAGGGCGCCCAGGGGGTGCTGGTCGCGCGGAGCGCATCTTGGTAGGCCTGCTGGTAATCGTCCCAGAAGGCACGTTCGGCCAGATCGGTGGCGGAGAATTTCCAGTTCTTCTCCGGTAGATCCAGGCGTTCCAGGAAGCGGCGTTTCTGCTCGTCTTTCGAGACGTTCAGGAAGAACTTGAGGATGATCGTGCCGTTGCGGACGAGATGGCGTTCGAAGGCGTTGATGTCCTGGTAGCGTTTTTTCCAGAAGGGCCTGCCGCGTTTTCCAGGCGGTAGTTGCTGGTAGGCAAGCAGTTCCGGATGCACTTTGACGACGAGCACTTCCTCGTAATACGAGCGATTGAAGATGCCGATCTTGCCGCGTTCGGGCAGCACCTTCATGCAACGCCAAAGGAAGTTGTGGTCGAGTTCCTCAGTCGAGGGCTTCTTGAAACTCACGACATGGCAGCCTTGCGGGTTGACGCCGCTCATGACATGTTTAATCGTGCCGTCCTTACCCGCGGCGTCCATCGCTTGCAGGATCATCAGGACCGAATAGGTGTTGTTGGCGTAGAGATTGTCCTGCTCGATCGCGAGTTCCGCGAGGTTCTTCTCAAGAACCTCTTTTGCTCTTTGTTTGACGGTGTCCTTGCCGAGCTCCGCCAGATCGGCCGACTGGGCCCAACCGGGATCGTAGTCCTTTAGTTTGATCTTCTTGCCCGGCGGCACGCGAAACAGGTCGATGATTTTGCGGTTTAGCATGGGCACTCAAGGAATGATGATCACGGTAGGCGTAACAGGGTTCGCAATGGGGCCTTGCGCCGCCGCGAGGAAGTCGGCGGCGAAGCGGGCTCGGCCGGCGCCGTTCGCTTTGGCGGAGAGTTGGAGTATTTCCGCGGGGGTCGCTTTGCGGCCGAGGATGTCCTTGAAGAGGCCGTTGATGAAACCCTGCGTGTTCGAGCCATTCTTCTTGAAGTATTCGTCGCTCGACAGAATAGACGACTGGACGGTGATCGGGTTCGTGCCGGTGCGCAGGCGCTGCATGAGCAGGGCGTGCTCCTTCTCGGTCGGTTTACGGCCGAGATAGATGAGCACCCAATCGTTTACCAGTTTGCTGCTGAATTCTTCTTTGTCTATCGTCGCATCGCGCGGCAGGATGATCACCTGGGCGGAGGCGGTCGATTCGAGAAGAAATACGAAGGTGAACGCGGCAATCATCCAAGCGGTTCGTCGAGTCATGATCTACCTCGGTGGAGGGCGGGCCTTTGAATATAACCGAACGCGATTGGAGATGCAACTTGCGGGTTTATTCAAACAACTTACTCACCGACTCATTCTCATGAATTCGCTTCATCGCGTCAGCTAGCAAGTGGTCGACGCTCAAGATCTTGATCTTGTCGAGTTGTTTCTCGGGCGGCAGGGGGATGCTGTCGGTGATGACGACTTGCTTGATCGATGGGTCACGCATCCGCTCAATTGCCGGGCCGCAGAACACGCCGTGTGTGGCGAAGACGAGGACTTCCTTCGCCCCATTATTGACAGCAATCTTCGCGGCCCCCACGACGCTGCCGCCGGTCGAGATCATGTCGTCGAACATCAGGACGATTTTGCCCTTCAAACTGGCGCCGATCAGGTTCGCCTGTTCCGTGCGGGTGGCGCTTGATCGTCTCTTGTCGACGATCGAAAGCTCGCCGCCCAAACGCTTCTGATAATGCAGCGTCATCTTCACGCGGCCTTCGTCGGGGCTCAAGAAAACGACATCGTTCATCGGCAAGTTGAGTTCGCGGATGTAATTGACGAAGACCGGTGAGGCCATCAGATGGTCGACGGGGATGTCGAAGAAGCCCTGGATCTGGGCGGCATGCAGGTCGAGCGCCAGCACGCGGTTCGCCCCGGCCGCCGTTAGAAGGTTCGCGACCAGTTTGGCCGAGATCGGCACACGGCCCTGGTCCTTGCGGTCTTGCCGGGCGTAGCCATAGTACGGCAACACGACGGTCACTCGGTTCGGGCTGGCACGCTTGAAAGCATCGAGAATAATGAGCAACTCAGTGAGGTATTCGTTCACGGGCGGGCAGGTCGGCTGGACGATAAAAACATCGCGGCCGCGCACGTCTTCTTCGATGCGGACGGACGTTTCCGAGTCCGGAAACGACTCGACCTTCATATTGCCGAGATGATCGCCCAGGCACCGGGCGATTCGCTCAGCCAATGGCCGGTTCGCCCGGCCGCTAAAGACACGTAGCTTGTTGTGATTCATTCGTGACTCGAAGTTGCCCAGATGCGCAGTCTCAGGTGGGATTATATTCGTGACGCGAGAATTGACATGATAGGGAAGGGGAGTCGCCAGCGGTGATCAATCCGCGGGGGGACGAAACGGTTTGCTTGAAAAGATCAAGAACCACGAATTTGGCGAATCGAGCGAGTAAGAAAAAAGTGATTTTAGCCCCGTTCCGATTTTCGTTCGTGCGAAAAAGGTTCTTTCGGCCTCGACACTGGCGAGGTGACACGAATAAACTACTATTTGAATCATGGAATTCGGCCTTCACGACTGGTATTGCCAGGAACCGGATGGGGCAACCCGGACGGGATCACCCGCACCGCGTGCCTTGATAGCCGGGTCCTTCAACCCACTTCATGCCGGGCATCGTCAACTGGCCGCCATCGCGGAACATCGGCTCGGGCTCCCAGTCGCTTATGAACTGAGCCGGGTCAATGTTGACAAACCGCCGCTCGCGGATGAAGAAGTGCGCCGGCGACTGGCCCAGTTTGTTGGCGTCTCCCCGATCTACGTGACGCGTGCCCCGACGTTCGAGCGCAAGGCGAGCCTCTTTCCGGGCGCGGTGATGATCGTCGGTTGCGACACGGCCGAGCGCATCCTGGATCCCCGCTACTACCAGAGTCTCGCCGATCGTCAGCGCTCGCTGACGATCCTGGGTGACCAAGGAACGAAGTTTCTCGTTGCCGGGCGGGTCAATCGAGACGGTCGATTCGTCGGTCTTGAACATGTCCACATTGATGCCGAGTTTCGCCATTTGTTTGAGGCGATTCCCGAAAGCGATTACCGTGTTGATCTGTCGTCGAGCCAGATTCGGCAGGGACAGGCGGGGCAATGAAAGCCCACGCTCGCCATTTGTGTTCCTTCAAAGTATCATGACATCACGCTCTCACCCGGAATCCAGGCGAACCCACCATGGCCCGCAAGGCACCTAAAACGCAAATCGTGGCTTTCAAGGTCGAGGAAGACCTTGCGGAGTTCCTGAACAAGTTGCCGAACAAGAGCGATTTCATTCGCAAGGCGATCGTCGCGCAGTTCGGCATGGCCTGTCCGCTCTGTTCCGGGACGGGAGTGGTCGCTCGTGGCTTGCATAACCATTACAAGCCTGTGATTGCCGCGAACAATGAGCACCCGTGCGAGAAGTGCGAGACGTTGCTGCCGCTCCCTCTGACGCTCGAAGGAACGACCGGCGACGACCGCTTGCGTTACGAGCAATACTTCCACGGCGGACCGCTCTACTGTGCCAACTGTTACCCGAAAGTTCCTCCTTGCGACGATTGCGGCTGGCACATCCCGGTTGAAGATGCCGCCAACCATGTCCGTCAGGCTCATGCGCACTAAATCGTGAACCTCGATCCACTCCTCCTGGATCCGCATTCGCATCCGTCGACCGAAGAACTCGCGGCGGCGGGCGCTCTCGTGGTGCAGTGGGCTCTTCAGCATCACGCAACCCTCGACGAACAAGGGATTGGGCTGAGTGCGACACCCGAAGTAATGCAGAAGCTTCTGCAGGAGCCGCCGCCCGAAACCGGCCGACCGTTTCCCGATATTCTGCGTCGCTTCGACGAGCAGATCGCCCCCTTCGCGTTCAAGCCGTGCAATCCGCGGTTCCTGGCGTTCGTCCCCGGCGTGCCGGCATTCCCCTCGGTGTTGGGCGATTGGTTGGCGGCTGCCGCCAATTTCTTCTGCGGCGTCTGGTTCGAGGCCGCGGGGCCGACGCAGGTCGAACTCACGGTGCTCGATTGGTTCAAGTCATGGTTGAGTTACCCTTCAACATCGCGAGGCATCCTCACGGGCGGCGGATCGGAGGCGAACCTGACCGCACTCGTGGTAGCCCGCGAACGAGTCCCGTACGTCGATCGCGGACGGATCGTGCTCTACGTCAGCGAACAACGGCACTGGTCCGTTGATCGGGCTGCCAAGGTGATGGGTCTGTTTCCTCAACAGATTTACCCGGTGCCTGCTGGGGCCGATCTGAAACTACACGCTCGGGCGTTGTGTGAAGCGGTGGCTCGTGACCGCGTGGCGGGTCTCGTGCCCTGGGCGGTGGTCGCCAATGCGGGGGCGACGAACACGGGAGCCGTTGATCCACTGGATGAGATCGCAACCGTTTGTGCGGAGGAAAGGCTCTGGCTGCATGTGGACGCCGCCTATGGTTGGGTGGCGATTCTGGCGGATGAAGGTAAACGGGAATTGGCGGGAATCGAACGGGCCGACTCGATCACGCTCGACCCGCACAAATGGTTCGCCCAAACATTTGAAGCCGGTTGCCTGCTCGTCCGTGACGGCGCCCGGCTCGAAGAGACCTTTCGATTACGGCCGGACTACATGCAGGATGTCGTCCCCGATGAAGGCGAAATCAACTTCGCCGATCATGGCATCGCGTTGACGCGGCGATTTCGGGCGCTGAAGATCTGGCTTTCGGTGCAGATGCTTGGCGCTCAGTGGTTCCGAGACTTGGCCGAGCGCTGCCTGAACCTGGCCGCGTATGCCCAACGACGGCTGGAAGCGGAAGGGTGTTTTGAAATTCTGCATCCGCGTCAGTTGAGCATCGTCTGCTTCCGCTATCGTCCCCAGGGCGGGGCGGATGTTGATCTCGATTGCTTGAACGAAGCGATCGCGCGCGATCTGCTCGCTAGCGGAAGGGCGTTCCTGTCATCGACCCGGCTGCATGGCGTTTACGCGCTGCGAATGTGCATCATCAACTGGCGGACGTCAGCGGGTGATATAGACGAGATTGTTCGACTGCTCAAAGAAATCGGTCACAAGGTCGTTGATCATGATGGCGCGTAAGCCCCGAGGTTCGCAGAGCCTCACCTCGGGGCTTCGGGTTTGTGTATACTGAAATCATGATTCAACCAGTTACTCGTCGCGAGATGCTTCTTCGTTCGGCGAACGGTTTCGGCGCCGTGGCGTTCAGTGCTTTGATGGCCGAGACTGCTTTGGCAGGGAAGCCGGTCTTCCACCATCAGCCGAAGGCCCGGAACATCATCTTCCTTTACATGGATGGTGGGCCGTCGCAGGTCGACACGTTCGATTACAAGCCGCTGCTTGAGAAATTTAACGGCCGCGACCCGCATACCGTCTTCAAGGTGGAACCGACGCAGTTCAATAACATTGGCAAGGTGATGGCCTCGCCCTGGAAGTTCAAGCAACATGGCCAGTGCGGCACCTGGGTTAGCGAACTCTTCCCGAACATTGCCGAGTGCGTCGACGACATGGCCGTCATCAAATCGATGATGTCGAAGTTCCCGGAACACACTTCCGCCAATTACTTTTTGCATACGGGCAGTGGTTTGCAGGGTCGGCCCAGCATGGGCGCCTGGATGGGCTATGGTCTCGGCAGCGAGAACCAGAACCTGCCCGGCTTCATCGTGCTGAACGGCGGACTCGTTCCCCCGGGCGGCCTCGACAACTTCAATAGCGGTTTCCTGCCGGCCGCGTTCCAGGGCTCGGTCTTTCGGGCCGGTGATCCACCAGTTGCCAACATCAATCGACTGGAAGCAAGCGACGCCGAGCAGCAGCGGAAGTTCGCCCTGTTGCGCAAGCTTGATGCGAGTGTTGCCGAACGGCTCGGCCGTCCCGACGAGATCGAATCGGCCATCAAGAATCAAGAGACAGCCTTCCGGATGCAAACCGCCGTGCCCGAACTGATCGAGATTAACAGCGAAAGCCCGGCGGTCAAACGGCTCTATGGCCTCGAGGCCACTTATCCGCAAACACGCACCTTCGGACGGCAATGCCTGATCGCTCGCCGGCTGATCGAACGCGGCGCCCGCTTCATTGAACTAACGGTTCCGTCAACGGTTCACGATCGCTGGGATCAACACGCCAACCTGCGGAAGGGGCACGAGGACAATTGCCGGGCGGTCGATCAGCCGATTGCCGGCTTGCTGCGAGATTTGAAAGCTCGCGGGTTGCTTGAGACGACGCTTGTGGTTTGGGGCGGCGAGTTTGGCCGGACGCCGTTCGCGCAGGGGAACGACGGTCGCGATCACAACCAGTACGGCTTCACCATCTGGATGGCGGGCGGTGGTGTGAAGGGCGGCATCGTCCACGGCGAGACCGACGAGTTCGGTTACAAGGCCCAGCGCGGACGTGTCGAGATTCACGACTTGCATGCCACGATGCTGCACCTACTTGGGATTGATCACAAGAAGTTGACGTTCCGTTTCGGCGGCCGCGATATGCGTCTCACCGATGTTCACGGCAATGTGGTCCACGAAATTGTGACATAATCTGCTGAGGTGCGCTTAAGAAAAGGGCCGGTGCTGGCGCACCGACCCTCTCCGGGGGGGGATTCTCTAGTTGTCGAGTGTTGAATCAACCCGGCTTTTTCATTTCACCGCTTGTAGACGGGTTAGTGCCGTGCCAGCCTCCAGGCGCACCCATTCATCCGCATCTTTCTGCATGAATCGCAAGTGGATGTAGACGTAGGGCAAATCCATCTTCAACGCGGCCATGTGGCGGATCGCGTTAACACGAACCGCGCGATCCGGATCGAGACGGGCAGTTTTGACCAGACCGGCCACGACTTGCGGATTCTTGCGCCAATCGTGGAAGGCCAGGCCGCGCAGTGCCTGATGGCGTTCGTTGGGGGTTGCCCCATAGTTCAACACTTCAATCAGATTGCCGATGGCATCTTCGGTACTTAGTGTCTTGTCCGTCTTCATGGAAACTGACGGGTTTTCTTTCACGACGGTAGCCGTGACGGCCGGCGTTGGGTCGATCGGCGGCACAGGAGCGATGACCCCCTTGGTCGGCGCTGCTTCCACGGTCGCCAGCGGGGGAGTAATCGTCTCAGTCTTTGATGCAGCTTCCACCGAAGTGGACTCGGGAGCGATCACTTCCAGAGTTGGCTTCGTTCTGATCGGCAAAGGTATCGGGGTCGTGGAGACCTTCAACGGAGGCGGAGCATCCAGAATTGAACCGCTGGGCGAGATCAGTGGAGGGAGCGGTCGCTCCTTTGGTTTCTCCGCAGCCGGTTGGGTGCTGCTTGCCGGCACCACTTCCTGTGGAAGTGGAGTCACCGGCGGCGCCTCGGCGACCGGAAGGCTGGCGATAGGTGTTTCAGCGAGCGGCGGTTCAGGCGTCGCGTCGATTGCCGGTGCTTTCTTCACGCTCGTCGCCGTCAGTACCGGTGGCGTTTTCGAGCGCATGAAGGAGAAGAGTGGTTTCCGCGGCGCGGGCGTCGGTTCGATTGGCTTCGCGGCCAAAATGGGTCCGGCAAGGCGCTCGGGTTCACGTTGGTTACTTGGGCCAACGATCGGTGGGACGGCGACCGGAGTGATGTCGTTATTTTTCTTTGTGCCATGCGCGATGGCGGTCTGACGCGCTCGCTCCAATAAGTCGGCATCGTTCTTCGTCGTCTCCGCGTTCGGTGTCGCCTCTTGAAGGCGTGACAGGCACTTGGTGATGGCGGCCGACGCGGCATCCCGAACTCGCGCTGAACATTCAGCTGGATTGCCGTCGCGCTCGCTACCGGAGACACAGACTTCGATCGCTTCGAGTGCCTTGCGAGTGCAGCAACATCCATTGGCGAGCGCCATGGCCGCCTCATAGCGAACGCTTTCCACGCGATCCGTTCGCAGTGTGGCGATGAGCGATGCCTCTCCCTCCGGATGATACCGGCAGTCGAGCGTCGCCAAGTAGCGAATGGCATCCGCACGGTTTTTGGCGTCGACGGCATCCTTTTTGGCCGCAGCGGCCGCACTCGTCACTCCGGGTTCCTGTCGTTGCGGCAGGACGACCCTTTCAGATCGGTTCATCGGGTGATTGGAGTTCGAAGCGGTTGGCTTTGGCGGTGAGTCGTCAAAAATCGAGCGGAACCGTTTGAACAATCCGGGCGTCAGTTCTTTTGACACCACCGGTGCCGGTGCGTCATTTTCCCACCACGCGCTGCCGTTCGCGGCCGGCTTTTGCTGAGCTATCGACAGATTTGCGTTGCCCAGCATCGCGAAGAAGCCAAGGCCTATCCAGCGTCGAATCGTCATGGGAAGGATTCCTCACTGGGAATACCGTGAATCGCATGCTTCCCGGTTCTGCCGGGCTTCGCCAGTCGCTCCCGTACGGGTAGACGGCTGCAACATTTCTAATCTCTGCTAAGTTCTTTCGGCCAGCACGCTGATGAGTCTTGAGGAAAGGGGCGATTTTAACGAGAGACGCGAGTTGACCGAATGTGTGAGTCCTGCCGCGATTGCCGAATGTGTCGTTCGTTTATCACGCAGCTCGACGAACGGAATCAGTCATCAGTCAACATATAACAGTTATACAATCACCATGTATTTCGGTTCAAACGGTTGACACTTGCTCTGACCCGCGTTAGCATTTCTACATCAAACGCCGCAGGCCCTTGGGCCATCCCACCTGGCGAGTTCGCGGATGTGAAGGAGTTGGCGATATGCCGCGCACACGAAATTCCTGGTTGATTGTTTTCAGCGCCGCCTTCATCGGCCTCGTCTGTTCACCATTCACCTCTCAGGCTCAAAATAAGCCGCTGCGGGAGGTCGTTGATGTCGAAGTCGAGGCGGCCTGGAAGCGGGAGAAAGTAAAACCCGCGGCGCCGGCTTCCGATGCCGAATTTCTTCGCCGCGTCTCGCTTGATCTCCTTGGCGTTGTGCCCTCTTTTGAAGAAACGACCGCATTTCTCGATAGCAAGGATTTCGACAAACGGGACAAACTGATCGCCAAGTTGCTCGATGATCCGCGTTTCGCTCGCCATCAGGGCGATGTCTGGGATATGATCCTCTTTGGTCGCAACCCGCCGGGATACGAAACCGATCGGCGTGCGGGTTTTCAGACTTGGCTGCGAACGCAATTCGAGAAGAACATCCCCTACGACGTATGGACGAGTGAACTGCTGAAGGCGGAAGGCACGAGCACCGAGAATAGCGCCCTCTACTTCGCACAGTATAAGAACGCTCCCGAGGACGCGATTGAGGCGGTCACCCAGACGTTCTTGGGCGTACAGCTTCAGTGCGCTCGCTGCCACGACCATCCGTTCGAGGCGTGGAAACAGCTTGAGTTCTACGGAATGGCCGCGTTCCTGGCCCGGCTCGATGTGGTGAACGTCGGCAAGAACGGCAATATGTCGATCTATGCCATTGGCGAACGCAATACGGGTGATGTTCGCTTCACGGGTCCTGCGAAAGACGCGAAACCGGGCGACAAGGGCGAGCCCGTCAAACCCAAATTCCTGCTCGGCTCCGAACTCGCTGAGCCGGCGATGCCAAAAGACTTCAAGGAAGATCGTTTCGCCGCCAACAAGATGCCGCCGAAACCGAAGTTTTCCCGAAAAGATGCCCTCGCAGACTGGATCACGAGATCTGAGAATCCGTTCTTCGCCAAGTCGATCGTGAACCGCATCTGGGCTCAATACATGGGTCGGGGCCTGGTTCATCCGGTTGACAACATGAGTGAATCGAACAAACCGAGCCATCCGGAATTACTGGAAGCGATGGCGAAAGATCTGATCGCTCACAAGTTCGATCTGAAGTGGTTGATGCGCGAACTGGTCAACAGCCGGACTTATCAGATATCGGGGCAGGGGACCGGCGAGCCGCGACCGGAGTGGTATCAGCACGCTCGCAGTCGGCCGCTCTCCGCTGAGGAACTCGTCGAGTCGTGGCAAGTTTCGTGCGGCTTGCTGGCGGCCGAGAGTTCTGGTGGAAAGAAGGGCGAAGTCGATCGATTCCGTCCCCTGGGCACCGGTTATCCGATCCAGTTCTTGGGGAACCCAATCACCGGCACGGGCGACTTTCAGGGCGGCATCAAGGAACACTTGTACCTGAATAATGGCCCGCTCAGTCAAGTGATTGGCGTCAAAGGCGGTTTGGCCGAGTTCGTTGGCGATGCCAAGAAACCGATCGCGGAACGAGTAGATCGCCTATTCCTTGCCGCCCTTAGCCGTCGCCCCAGCGACGAAGAGACCAAAAAGTTCTCCGATTTTTTAAACAACGGTGGATCCCCGGCCGATGCCGTGTGGGTCCTGATCACCTGTAGTGAATATCGCTTCAATCATTGACACGTTCAACGTAGCCGCGTTCGCCAGAACGCGGGGATTGGTTGAAAGCCACCCGCGTTCTGGCGAACGCGGCTACGGAAGAAATTACATTCTTGAGGAGCTTGACGATGAATTCGAGCAATCCGGGGAGCCAACACCTCTCACGACGCGCCTTGATGAAGGCCACATTGGCGACGGCCGCCGGCGGGATGGTGATGAACTGGGGCGGGCTTACCGGATGCGCCGCGCTGGCCGAAGAGGCACGCAAGCAAAAGAAACACTGCATTCTCCTCTGGATGAACGGCGGCGCCAGCCAGTTCGAAACTCTCGACATGAAACCGGGACAGCCGACCGGGGGGCCTTTCCGGCCAATCGACACAAATGTTCCTGGCATCAAGATCTGCGAACTGATGCCGCACCTTGCGAAGCAGATGGACAAGGTCGCCGTCATTCGTTCGATGCGAACTTCGCAAGTCGATCATCCCGGCGGCATCTATCTGATGCACACGGGTTATCAACCCTCGGCGAACGTTCGTTTTCCCGAACTGGGCGCCATTGTCGCCAAGTACACGGGCACCGAAGGCTCTGACCTGCCGGACTTCGTTAAGGTCTCGACCAACGGTGACGCGGGGGCCGGGTTCCTCGGGCCGAAGTATCAGCCATTCGGCATCGGCAGTGAGGGTAATCTGCCGATCTTCTCGGTTTCCAACATGGACCCGGCCAAGGAAGCGAAGCGGAACGACCTTCGCACCTTCGTCGAAGAACGATTCGCGACCGAGACCAAGAGCGAAGTGGCGAAGATGCACCGCGAAGCCTACGACGCCGCTCGTCGGCTTCAGAAAGGCCGCGACGCCTTCAAGATTGATGCCGAGTGGGCAAAGTACAAAGAGCTTTATGGCGATAGTGAGTTTGGCCGGCGCTGCCTGCTCGCCCGCAAGTTGTGTGAATCCGGCGTGGCTTTCGTCGAAGTCGGTCAGAGCAGCTATGACACGCACTCCGACAACGCCACCGGGCATCGCGGCCTCGTTCCGCCGATGGAACATGCCTGGGCCGGACTGCTGGCTGACTTGAAGGATCGTGGGATGCTCGACAACACGCTCGTCGTCTGGACAGGTGAGATCGGCCGCACGCCGAGCATCAACAATCGGGCCGGGCGCGATCACTTTGTTCGCTGCTGGTCGACCGCTCTCGCCGGTTGCGGCATCAAGGGCGGTCAGGCCTACGGCGTCAGCAATGAGACGGGAACCGAGGTCAAGGACAACCCCGTGACCGAAGGCGACTTCTTCGCGACCATTTACAGTGCCTTGGGCATCGATCCATCGACCGAGAACTACGCCGGTCTGCGTCCCGTTCCGCTCGCTCCGTTCGGGTCCAAAGTGGTGAAAGCGTTGCTCGGCTGATATTCCTGTGGAGACTTCGATGTTCAATCCCGCCAAGCCGAAGCTGCGTTACCAACTCACGTTCGAGGGCTCTTGGCCGACTTCGGTGTCGTTCGTGGGTTCGAGCCGAAAGCTTGTTGCCGGGAACCAGCTTGGTCAAATTTTTGTCTGGGACCTTCCGGAAAAGCCGCTCGAGTTCAAGGCGGATCCAAAGTCCGACCGGCAAGCGCCGAACGTCTGGCCGGTTCGTCGACTTGACGGCCACACCAACGAGATCAGCCGTTTGCTCGTAACTCCGGATGCCAAGCAACTGGTGTCGGCCAGCTACGATCGGACAGTCCGTCTCTGGCCAACGGACGCGCCGGCGGCTGGGAAAACTGAAGTGATTCTCAATGCGGATTTTCGAAAAAAGGAGGCACGTCGTCTCGGCAAGAAGGAACCTTCCACCGCGCCTGGCGTGACGGTCGAAACGCAGACGGCTTCGACATTGCTTGAAGGGCACACCGACTGGGTTTATGCACTGGGCATGAGCGGCGACGGCAAGCGGCTTGTCAGCGGCGATGCGTCATCGCAAGTGATCGTTTGGGATGTCGACACGCGCAAACCTTTGAACAAATGGTCCGGCTTGCCGTGGAATCACATCGTTTCGGCGTCGCTCACACAAGACGGCAAGACGGCACTCGTCTCCGAGTATCGCTACAAGCGTGATGACTTTGACGTACCCGCTCCCGCTCTCAAGCTCTGGGATGTGGCGACGGCCAAGGAAACCTTCGACATCCTGAAAGTGCAATTCCCGAAACTTAACACGGGCGACCGCAGCTACGGTGGATCGCAACTTTGGCGAAAATTCATCTCTCAGGGGCTGATCGCCACGGCCTTTTCGCCGGACGGCAAACTTATCGCCGCGGCGCAGGGTGGCGAGACCGACACCGGCCGCGTCCATCTTCTCGAGGCGGACACCGGCAAACTGGTTCGCGACATGTCCGCTCATAAAAGCGGCATCACGAACCTTGTGTTCTCATCCGATGGCAAGTACTTGATCACCGTCGGCCGCGACACGGGGGTGCGCGTCGCGCTGGTGGCCGACGGCAAAGAGGTCTCCACTCAAGGGACGCCGCGCGGCGGTCAGTTCAACGACTGGTTCAGTTCCGTCGCCCTTTCACCAGACGAGAAATTCCTCGCGGGCAGCGACATCGCGGGTATGGTGCAGGTCTGGGAGTTTGAAGGCTGAGAGGGCTTTGAATTCTCGGTACGATTGACTAGAAAAGAAGTGTTCAACCTACCCCGTTTACGCCGTTCCCGTTTTCCTCTCCCGAACAGACGCGACCATTCTTTTGGTCTGTTGGGGAATTTTCCATGTCTAAATCATTCTTCCAATGCGCGCAGTGTCGTCGCGGCTTCACGCTCCTCGTGCTCCTCGTGGTGATCGCAATTATTGCCGTCACCCGACCCGGCGGGACGCACGGCGCCGATTTATCCACATACTTCAGCAGGCAGAATCATCTACGGCGGTTGGTTCTCCATCAACGGGATGCTGATTCCCAACCAGGCCGTGCGCATGAGCGAATGCTCGGATGGAACCTCGAACAACTTCATCGTGGGAGAGCAGTCCGGCATGGTCGGCACGCATGACTACCGCAGCCGTTACTATGGCCCCTGGGGAAGCTGGAATCAGTCGCTGCCCATTGAACAGATCTCGGATCAGATGAATCGCGATATGTGGGGCATGGGTCTGACCTGCGTCGCTTATCGGCCGATTACGCCGCAATCTGTTTCCGAACCTCCTCAACCACCGGCGCATCGCTCAACCGGACTTCGTGGTAGCGCGTACCAATCGAATCGTAGAAAATGATGCGTTGCTCGTCTTCTGTCCAAAGGGCCGAGTTCTTTAGCAAACGTGGGCCTTCGATATGGAATAGGTAGCCGCAACGCTCGCCCCTCCGCTTAATCTCGGCCGCGAAAAAGGGTGTCGATGTCAATTCGAGCCGATCGTGAGCGCACAGAGTGTTTCGCACAAATTCGTGCAATTCTGGAAGCGTCGGCAATGGTAAAACCGTCAAACTCATCGGTGTAGATCCTCGGAAGACTGGGGCCGAGGATTTCATCGGTTCTTCGCTGTCGGCGACGCAATCAACTTTGACGTGGATCGATCCGGAAGTGACGCGACGTGACCGGTCGTGCGGCATACGCCGATCGATCGTCACCAGCCATGTATTTGGCGAAGAGCTTCATAGAGAACGATGCCCGCAGCCGTTGCGAGATTCAGGCTGCGGACCTTGCCGCCGGGCATGGGAATGCCGAAAGTTTGTTGAGCAAATCGTTCGCGAATGGTAATGGGTAGGCCGTGCGACTCATTCCCGAAGAGGAGACAATCGCCCGACCGATAGACTAGCTCCGTGTAGCGTCGTGTCGTCCCGGTCTCGATACAAAGGATACGATCGGTGCTAACGGCCTCTTCAAACTCCGCGAATGTTGCATGTTGATGCAAATCGACTTCCGGCCAGTAATCGAGGCCGGCCCGTTTTACTTCGCGATCACCAATCCGGAACCCGAGCCGGCCGATCAGGTGCAGGGAAACATCTGTCGCGGCACACAGGCGGGCGATGTTTCCCGTATTGGGCGGAATCTCCGGCTCCCAGAGCGCGAGGTGCAGCAGTTTGGCCATGAGTTGCGATCCTACCGGTTGAAACGTGTCGATGGAATGCGCACGGTCGATCTCCCACCTCTTCACTTGTTCCGCATCAGCATGGGCTGCCAGAACCGTCTCCGTGGAGAACAATAGAGATGACCATCGCCGGAGACGCCTTCCATGTCCGATCCAGTAGCGCCCGTTCGCCGCGGCGTCGACGTCACCGCATTGACGCTCGGCGTGATCGGCTTCTTCATCGCATTCAGTCTATTCGATGTTTCGAACGCGACCGATCTTTTCGCGCCAGTATCTTCCGCATCGCTTACCGATGATCTCCGCTTCCGGTTCTTCGATACGCTTGGGCTCTCGACATTCGGCTTCGTCGGCGCCTGGTTTCTCCTCACAGGCATCCGTTTCGCACGCCCCAGTTGGTTACATTTCACACGGCGCGTCCTCGGTTGGACGATTCTCATTGGCGGTTCGACAGTCGTTTTGCAGATGAGCCAACCGCCCTTGCTTGCGCCCGCTTCCGGTCCTGGAGGCCTCGTCGGTGCTGCCGGGACGCAGCTATTGGAACAGAATCTGCCGGGCTACCTTGCTTGGGCAGTCGTCGGGCTGGTCATTACGCTCGGGCTGCACCTAGCGGCCGACGCAATCGTCCGGGCGATCTGGCGAGGCATTCTTGCAGTCATCCGTTTGACCTTCGAAACGATCGACAAAACTCTAAATGGCACCGCCGCGAGCTTTGAAATGTTGGCGCGGACCTTGCGGCGAATCGCACTTCCTATTGGCCGACGGCTTCATCCGGAGCGCTATCCGATTCCGATTGCCAGTGTCGCCATGCCGCTGGCGGCCACGCTTTGGCCTGCGACCATCCCCATTCATCACCATCGCAATTCCGAACGGGCTCTGGCGCCGAAAGACCCCGACAAGCCCTATGAATGGAACGAGACCGAAACACCGCCGGTGGTTGAACGCCCTTACGATCTCCCCTCGCTTGACTTGCTCGACGAACCGACTGCCATGCCAGTCGACAATCAAGAAGGCCGTCTTCGCGATGTGGCAACGTTGCTCGAAAAGGCCTGTGCCGATTTCGGGCTGACCGTCCGCGTCGTCGGCATTCACACGGGGCCGGTCATCACTCAGTTTGAAATCAGCCTCGATACGGGCATGCGTGTCTCGAAGATCACGTCGCTCGCGGATGACCTGGCGTTGCATCTGAAGGTTTCGAGCGTCCGCATCGTCGCCCCGATTCCCGGCAAGAACACGGTTGGAATCGAAGTTCCGAACGAGCAACGCGTCGTCGTTCGCTTGAAGGAACTGGCACTCAGCGGCAGTGCCAAGATCGCCAAGTCAAAACTCCCCCTCATGTTGGGGAAGGACAGCGAAGGCCGACCGTTGATCCACGACCTGGCCGACATGCCGCACCTGTTGATCGCCGGCCGCACCGGTACCGGCAAATCGGTTTGTTTGAACTCGATCATCCTAAGTTTGTTGATGACCCGCCGGCCGGACGAGTGCAAGCTGATCATGATCGACCCCAAGCAGGTCGAACTCGCGGAGTACGGCAAGCTGCCGCACTTGATGCACCCGGTGGTGACCGACAACAAGAAGGCCGAGGCGATTCTGTCGTGGGGCGTCGACAAGATGGAGGAGCGTTATGAGATCCTCCGCCGAGCCCGGGTGCGCAACATCGGCTCGTACAACGAACTGCCATTCGACGAGATCTTACGGCGCGTGAAGCCGATTGATGACGAAGAGCGCGAACGGGTGCCGCCCCGGATGCCGTACATCGTTATCGTCGTCGACGAAGTGGGCGACCTGATGATGGCGATGAAGAAGGAAGTGGAAGGGCACATTATCCGCCTGGCGCAAAAGTCGCGCGCGGCCGGCATTCACTTGATTCTGACGACACAACGGCCGACGGTCGACGTCATCACGGGCCTGATCAAGTCGAACCTTCCGGCACGCATCTGTTTCCAGGTGGCCGACCGTTCCAATAGTCGGGTCGTGTTGGACGAAATGGGAGCGGAGAAATTGCTCGGCAAAGGCGACATGCTCTTCCTGCAACCGAATACGAGCACCATCGTGCGGGCCCAGGGGGCGTTCGCGAGCGATCAGGAAATCTCGCGCGTCGTCAGCCAACTCGAGGTTGAGAACCCGACCTACGATTCGGAACTCTTGCATCTCGAAGAGCGATTGGAGCCAGGCAAGGGCGGTATGATGGATGTCATCCGCAAACGCGACGAACTCTACGAGGAGGCGATCGAGGTCGTCATCCGCGAGGGCCGTGGCAGCGTGTCGCTACTGCAACGCGCTCTGGGGATCGGCTACGGCAGAGCCGCCCGACTCGTTGACTACATGGCTGAAGATGGCATTGTCGGTTCGTTCAACGGCGGCCAAGCCCGCGAGGTGCTCTTCACCCAGGAGCAATGGGAGCAGATGAAGAACGGGGACCAGATACGCGAGCCGGCGGCGTAGCGGGCCGTGCCTTGAGGCCTAACGAAGAGAAGTCTATCCCGCCCGCTCCGCTGCAACAACGCTCTGGTTCGCGCACGGGCGAACGGTGGCGGAGCGAGCGGGATAGACTTTTGTTGGACTGAACCGCTCCGGGAGAGGCTATGGGCTTCGAATCCCCGGTGCTTTCTTCTGACGTGTAATCTACCGGCGGCTTGACCGTTCTGGCAAGAACTTTTTGATGTTTTCCGCGCGATCTACGGCTCGATGCAGACAAGGTGACGAGTGTTGCGGGGGGAGAAAATCTTGGCAAAGAAAATGGCGCCCCCCCC
>Ga0105048_10007348_pt1 | contig 17712 bp, 18 predicted proteins | sample MAT05_FD_78382 | JGI IMG/M metagenome (GOLD analysis project Ga0105048, IMG submission 78382) | Freshwater microbial communities from Lake Fryxell liftoff mats and glacier meltwater in Antarctica - MAT-05 | ecosystem: Environmental > Aquatic > Freshwater > Ice > Liftoff microbial mat | place...
TGTATAGGGGCCAAGCGCACCCCCCAGCTTTTCGGCCCGCGCCAGCGCAGCCAGCCCACGATTGATCAACAGGCGATTCCACTGGGCACGGTTTTGGTCTAGCAGGAGAATGGGTTCCCCGGCGGCTCCTACCCGCGCCCGCAGGCGCGATGCCTGGATCTCCATGAGCGCAACTAGGCCATGCACTTCCGGCTCCTGCGGCGTCAACTCCGCCAGGATTCGCCCCAGCCGCAACGCTTCCTCACACAGCATAGGGCGAACCCAACTATCGCCTGTGGTGGCGGCGTACCCCTCGTTGAAGATGAGATAGATCACTTCCAACACAGAGGAGAGGCGCGCCAACCGTTCATTTTCTTGGGACACTACGAAAGGAATCTGTGCGACAGCAAGCGTTCGTTTGGCGCGGTGATGCGCTGCGCAATGGTGGGCGTTGGTACCAGAAAAGCGCGGGCAATCTCTTCCGTGGTCAAGCCACCCAGCAGCCGCAATGTCAGCGATACCCGCACTTCGGTCGCCAGCACAGGATGACAAGCGATGAAGATGAGGCGCAGCAGATCATCCTCAACCTCATCGCTACCTGCGCGTTCGAGCGCTGTCACCCCATCTTCCGCTTCCAATTCCAGCTGGCGACCCCATTCCGCATATTTACGTTGCGCCATCTGATCACGTCGAATTCGATCAATGGCGCGCCGCTTGGCAACAGTCATGAGCCAAGCCGCTGGCTTGTCCGGAAGGCCCTCGGTGGGCCACTGTTCCAGCGCGGCCACAAGGGCTTCTTGTGCTAGATCTTCGGCCACCCCAACATCATTGACAAGCCGAGTGAGCGCCGCAATCAGCTTGGCTGATTCGATGCGCCAGACCGCGTCTATCGTGCGTTGGATCGTAGGTGTTGTCATGCGTTACTTTCGTATGCGGAGCCGAAGCCAGACCATAACATGCCCATCCAGGGCGTCCCAAAGCTGTTCAACTGTTTTATAGGGTGGTGTTTGTCTGGGATTGTGCCCGCAGCCGTTCGTCCTGCTCGCGCAGTTCCGGCGTAAATCCTTCGCCCAGATCCTCAATCTCGAAGACGGGTCGTAACTCTAATTCCCCTTCCTGGCCAGGGCAGCGCTTTGCCCATTCAATGGCTTCTTCCATCGACTTGACCTGCCAGATCCAAAACCCGGCTACTAGCTCTTTGGCTTCGGTGAATGGCCCGTCTACGGTCTTGCGATCTTTACCATCGAAATAGATACGCACCCCTTTGGCACTGGGATGCAGTCCTTCACCAGCAAGGATTATACCGGCTTTGACCAACGCTTCGTTGTACGCGCCCATTTCGGCAAATTCTTCTGTACTGAGCATCGCGCCTACTTCGCTTTCAGGGGTGGATTTGACAAGGACCATGACTTTCATTGTTGAATCTCCTTTTAACTCGTTATCATTACGTTTCTGCGCTACATATTTATTGAGAGAAAATCTATCCTCTACTTATACGTCGAATGAGATAGCGCGAAATTCGACACGAGTTTTTTAATTTCTACTCCGAAAATCATTTACCGGCCAAATTGGGCCAATTCTTGCCTAATCAGGTATCGAGCTTCGCGCATATACACGACTTGTGCCGATCAATCGATAACAATATTGGTATCGATTTTACCACAGTCGGTCTAGTCCGGCCTTGATCCTTGGGATCAAGACCCATCAATTATCTGGATTAAGATGCCTAGCGAAGAACGATCGCAAGCCCGCTATTGAACGAATGTTGATATCGCGCAATGTAGGGGGAAATTGTGCCAAACCATCCATCACACCGTTGTGTTGATGCTTTGGTTTATATTGAAATGCGAGCCGCTACGGTAGTGTCAGTATCGAGTAGCGGAGCGGCGAGTAAAAAAGCTGAAATAAAAAACGCACCGGAAAATGTTTACAAAGACACGTATCGTGTCATGAGCAAACACCTTCCGGTGCGTTCGAATCCGGTTAGGATTCAATTGATAGTATCCCCGTGAGGATTTGAACCTCAGACCTCTTGGACCGCAAATCCTAACTCCCGACAGGTTACGGCATCCAGTGCCGATTGTATTCGCGCTGCACAGTCTCCATTAACAGACTGGCATACACACGTAGGGTGAAATCGACGCTGGCGTGGCCAAGAATTTTGCTGACAACCTCAACGCGCATACCAGCATTTAGCGCACGTGTCGCGAACATGTGACGAATCGAATGTGGATTCGTATGCGCTATGCCAAGTTCGCGACAGCGCCGACTGATCATAATGCGTGCGCCGTACACAGTGAACGCACCTTGAATCTGCCGACCACGTGTGCCAACAAAAATGTGCGATAGTCTGTAGGCTGGCCGATTCGCCAGGTACGTTTCAATCATGCTGGCGCAACCGGCTGTAAACGGGACTGTACGATCTTCGCCGTCCTTGCTGGTTGTGATGTGTGCTAGTTGGTTCTCCAAATTCACATCTTCCACATGGAGACCGCACACTTCACCCACGCGCATCCCTGTATCGAGCAATAGGTTAATTAATACTAAAATCTATTCAGTAGATTTCATTTCTTTTATCTGTGTTATTGGATAGGAAAATTTATCTGCCTTTTTCCATTTACCATTGACAAAATGCTTGACTTCAAAACTCAATTCTCCTGCTTCTTCTATCTTTATATTATTTACTGTGAGATTGAAACGATGGGTTAGCCCCTCAAAAGGAAACTTATCTGGCTCGACAACTATTGCCTCAGTGGCACCTGGCCAATTGACAAGAATACGAATCTGCAATTCTTCGTTCTCTCTCTCTGCCTTCCACATCAAAGCAAGAGCAGCCCGAAAAAGAACAGTAGGAAACTTTTCTACAATTATACTGTCGATTACATCAATATGACTGGTAGCATTTGTTTCCCGATCAACAATAATGCGATCACAAAGTAGTCCCCACAATAATTTAGCCATATATCTATCCTACTGATAAAGCCTTTACGTTCGATTTATCGCTAACAGAACTTACGCACTGGCCAGAGCTTTAGGGTCTGCCAGACCCTAAAGCTCTCTGATGGCGCAATCAATTTGCGTAAGTCCTATCGCTAATTTTCTTCACAGAGTGTACGGTGTAATGTTCAGAATCAATGTAGAATGATGCCGGTGCGGCCAAGAGACGTGCTGCACCCGCTATTTGAGCCATGTTATCGCGAAAATGAATAGAAACAGTAGTTTTTCGCCCGTGCTTATTTTTACTCTCAACTAATCCCGCTGATACATAAGAAACGACTAAGGTGTTTAGTGATACGTCTTCCGCCTTAGCTCGCTCAACCATTTGTCGATGCAAAGATTTAGGTAAGCGAACACGAAATTGCCCACTATACTCTTCTATTTTCTTCGGCTGAGGAAGTTCCCACCCTTTTTCCTTGTACGTCTCAATTGCAGCCTTTAGTGCAACGTCTAGTTCGCGAAATGCCTCATCGGGGGTATCTCCAAAAGCAGAAACCCACTGAAATTCCGGGGAAGTGGCTATATAGCACTCATCCTCGTCACTCCATAAAACATTGCGGCTGTAGTTATGCATAATAAAACAACCTTTTCTAAAATTCAATAGTTTCCGCTAATTGTCTCAATTGCCTCAAGCACCTGCTTTACTTGATATGGCTTAGCTTTTCCGTCCTTCATTTTTTGAAGAATCAAAGGACGCTCTAGTCCGGGATACGTAAAAACGTGATGAGAACCATCAATACGATCTAGCCGGAAATCATATAACTCGGCCAGTTTGCAAAGATCGCCAAAACGAACACCAGATCGATTGTTTGATATTTTCTTGAGCAACTTTTCGCGATTCGCCATCACCTTTTCCTGTCTGACGCGGGTAATGTATGGTACCAAATATGGAACCAATAGTCAATAGGCAATTGCACTTGGATAAATAGTTGAAAGAAGAATATTGCCTTCAACGTTTGCGAAGTCCTTACTTTATCTTTGATTCTATCCTTCTCCCAAAATTGATCCTTAAAGATTTGCACCTTTGTTAACAGGGTGCGCCCACGCACAGGAAAACTATTGACATTCACTGTAATAGTGTGCTATATTATTTTGGCATTAATTGATTTTATAGAAAGGGACACTACCGATGGAAGTAAGAGAGGCAGAGGTTCGAGTAGACAAAAAGCGACTCGAAGAAATTATGAAGCTTCGCGGATTGACGAATCAAGAACTTGCCAATCGTTGGGGTAAGCACTCCAATAGTGTGATCCGATTGAAGCAGGAGCAAAGTACAACTGTCGATGCATTGACCTCTTTATGCAAAGCGTTAGACTGTCATCCGTTCGATCTGATTGTCGCCGAAGGTTTCCCTGAACCTTTCTTGGTAGCCCCGGCAAGCCTTTGGAGATAGTCTATCGCTGACTACGCGGCTGGGGCGCATGAAACAAAATGCGCCCGACTATCCAGCCGAACGCACTGTGCCCTTCAGCATACGTTAAGAAAGTTTGCCGAAGGAAGTAAATTCGTGCTACGATTAATACTATAGTAGCACTGACATTTGACTGAAGTTCTTGGCGGTCCCGAAGTCAAATGTCAAACCATTAAAACGGCTTGCGCCGTGCTGGCATCTCCGCAAGCTCCTACTGTTTTCCTACCAGCAAAAGCCCAGCCTAACAAAACCATAATACCCAAGCCATTTTTACCTGAGTATCACGCGCACCTTACCAATCAAATACACTGGAAAAATAGTATCCCCGTGAGGATTTGAACCTCAGACCTCTTGGACCGCAACCAAGCGCTCTAATCCGCTGAGCTACGGGGACATAATATTGGGTTTTAGGCGCTGTACAATTGCACAAATGGCCGAAAACCTATGGCGGGGAGGGAGGGATTTGAACCCTCGAGGGACATTGCTATCCCTACCCACTTAGCAGGCGGGCGCACTCGACCGGGCTATGCGACCTCCCCATACTCTACTAGGCTATATGGCGGAGGGAGAGGGATTCGAACCCCCGGTGACATTACTGCCACAGTTGTTTTCAAGACAACCGCCATCGTCCACTCGGCCATCCCTCCACGGATGATTGGCTATTCGTATACCACTTTTCGCCGCATTACAACTTGTGTAATGACATCGTGTGTGATGGCCCGTAACGAACGACTTTCGTTAGCGAATCTGCCTAACGATACATTCTCGCTAACGAAAAGTAGTATACCTTAGCCCCCGCCGTGTGTCAAATTTACCGCGAAGAAAATAATCGCTATTACACAAAGTGCAGCAGCGAATTGCCATCCAGGCTGATTAAATTACGCGCTCATTGCCGCCGTCGATTGGCACTTGTGCACCTGTGGTCTTGGCAAAGAGGGGGCCGGCCATAGCGCAGGCCAGTGCGGCCACATCTTTGGCCGAGATCGCGGTTTTCAGCACATTATTGCGTTTGTACTCCTCCACGCTCAGCCCGTAGCTGCGGGCGCGACTTTCGAGTACCTCTGGCGTCCAGATGCCTGTGTCGAAGATCTGGTTGGGATGCAGCACATTGACCCGAATGCCGTATTGGCCTAATTCTAATGCAGCCACGCGTGCCAATTGTGTCAAACCAGCCTTGGCCACCGAATAGGCACCCGCACCCGGCCCCGGTGCCGGCACATTTTTGGAGGCAATGATGATCACAGCTGGGTCGAGGCCCAATTTCAGGTAGGGAATGCTGACTTGGAGTAATTGCTGATGGCTGGTGAGATTTAACGCCATGCTGCGTTCCCAGGCAGACGCGTCCATGTCGGCGATGGTTTGGCTTTTGGGAAACATGCCCGCGTTACAAATGACAATGTCCAGCCCGCCAAAGTGGCGCACCGTGGCATCTACGGCGCGCTTTAGTTGCGCGACATTGGTAACATCGCAGGGTTGACCGAGAATGCTGGGCGAGCCAAAGAGAGTGCTGATGGCTGGGTTAATATCGAGCGCCGCCACACACGCGCCCTGGGCCACCAATGCCTCGACACAAGCTTTGCCAATCCCGCTAGCTGCGCCGGTGACCAGGGCAACTTTGCCTTGCAAGACGGGTCCACTCTTGCCTTGGCGGCTGGCTTTGGCTTGTTCCAATTCCCAATATTCCACTTCAAAAATATCAAATTCATCCAACGTGCGCCAGCCGCCAAGGGCCTCGGATTTGTGAATGGCTTGGCCGGTGTGGACATTGATATCATTGATAATCGCAGCTTCCTTGAGCGAAGGGGCAAACGCCACGGTCCCCTGCCCCGGCCAGACGGCCCAACGGGGCGCGGGCTCCAACTTTTTGAGGGCTTTGTTGCCAAAGGTACTCTGATAGGTCGCCAAATTCCGCGCGAAATAGGCGTCATACTCGCGCACATACGCTTCGACATCGGCCACCGGGTCGTCACCTACCACCAATGGAATTCGCCGCGTGCGCAAGACATGATCGGGCGTGAGCAAGCCGCGTGTGGCAATATCGGCAATGCCGGGCAGGTTGGCAAAGGCAACAGCTTCGCCGCGGCTATCCAGCCGCGCCAGCACAGCCTCGCCGCGTGCGCTGGAAACGGCCTGCCGCAACTGGGCCAGGGTTGTCAGGGTTTCCGGTTGGCGTGTTGTGCTAACGGCAGCTACCTGGGCGTGCTGGGCCAAGTACGCTTCGGCTCGCTCGACAATCGCGATGTGTTGCTCATAGCTGCTTTTGGCATCATCGGCAAAGGTAAAGACGCCGTGATTCATGAGCAAAATTCCATCGAGTTTGTGCCAGTCCACAGCAAGCGTCATTTCGTAGACGGTACGCGCCAGAATAAACCCGGGCATGACATAGGGCACAATAAACATATTCGGGCCATAGAGATCGCGAATGCGCGCCTCGCCATCGGGCGTATTCATAATCGTGACGACAGCATCGGCGTGCGAATGATCGACAAAGGTAAACGGGATAATGGCGTGCAAAATCGTCTCGACCGAGGGTGTGGGTGCACCAGGATCGAGCAGCGCGCTGCGCAGCGTCTTAACCATATCGCCATCGCTCAGGGTTGCGAAATCAGCCAACCGCTTGGCAACATCCAGCCGCACAGGCGCAAAGCCGGGCTTTTCAATTGTCCCCAGATCCCAGCCGCTACCCTTAACGTAGAGCACGTCGATTGCGTCGCCAAAAATATCGGTGGTGGTGGCTTTGACCGAGGTGTTGCCACCGCCATGCAGGACAAGCGACGGATCGCCGCCCAGCAAGCGCGACGAATAGACGCGTAGCGCCAGCGGATCATCGGCACACGCGGCGGCAGTTTGGTCGTTCCATAGGCTCTGCATAATGGGTTCCTTTTTCTAGGCTGTAGCTTGTGAGAATAGCACAGATTGTAACGCAGCCCAGGCAGATTGCCAAAGCCGTCTGCCGAACAATGCATGTGGGTGGTCTATAATTGGTTTATGATTGGTCTGTGAAAAGTTGTGAAAAGTTAGGGCCAGCGGTGGATGCGTACATTGGGCTGTGCCGCCAATGCCTCCCGCCACAACGTCGCCCACGTCGTGTGATCGGTCAGCACACTGGCCAGATTAGCGCGACTGCGCACAACAAAGTGGGGATAAAACGGGCGACCCGTTGCTGTGCCGGTGGCCTGGTAGCGAATATCCATGCTCCAGCGCACAGTGTCGGTGCTGTTACGGCTGGAGCTATGCGGCGTATGTTTGTGCAGCAGCAGCACACTACCCTTGCGCATGGGCAGCGTGACGATGGGGCGATGCGCCAGCAGATCGCCATGAATCGCCGTGCCGAGGCCGCGCTTGGTACGATGGGGCAGCAAACCAGCTTTGTGCAGGCCGGGGATCACGCGCAGACACCCATTTTCGGGCGTGGCGTCCACCAGGGGCAGCCAAACCGTGAGGATAAAGTGGGGATCAGCTTCCGCCCAGGTGACACCGGCATCCTGATGCCAATGGACCACATGCGGGTCACTGCCGCGCGGTGTCAAGCCGTTGGGCAGTTTAGGGCGCAGGTGTAGAATGGGGCTACAGATGATCTCGGGTCCCACAAAGCATTCGGCCAGAGCCAGCAGGGTTGCATTGTGCAAAAAAGCAAAGGTCGCCTGTCCGCGCAAGTGCATAATATCTAGTTCGGGGTAGAGTTGATTTGTTTCTTGGGTAATGCAGGCCAAGCGCCGTGTAAATGGTTCAGCCGCATAGGGCTGGCTCAATTGGCCAGCAGCGACTAACTCCTGCGCCCGCCGGTCGATGTAGGCAGCATATTCGTCGATGAGCGGATTGAGCTCGGCCTCGCTCAACACATCGTTCACCACCAGATAGCCATCGTGGTGAAATTGTTCAATTTGTGAGGCAGGCAACGACATTTCTATCAACATCCACTCTAGTAAGACAGGGGATAGCCGGAACCAGAGCGGTAGGATCATCCGATCCTACCGCTCTCAAGGCATGATCAATAGCCCGGCAGATCCATACCGACCAAACTTGCCCCCAGCGGCACATCCAGGCCCTTTTCGGTGCGCAGAAAATCTTCCACACCCAGCAAAAAGGGAACCAGATAGTCATTGCTGCTCGACCGACCCATATGGCTGACACGGAAGGCCTGGCCGACAGTCTTGCCCCAGGTACCCGAGACCAGGAAATTGTGCTTGGCGAACATGTAGTCGCGCACTTCTTGTTCGTGCTCCATGCTGGGATGTTTGCAGATCGCGCTAACCGTAAACGACGCGATCTCATCGGGGCAAAGCATCTCGAAACCAATGTTGCGTAACCCCACGCGCACGGCCTTTTGTGCCCACGCATAGCGTGCCCAGTGGCCTTGCAGCGTCTCGACCTCGATGATGCGCTTCAGGCTGGCGTGCAGCCCCATAATCATGTTGGAAGCCATGGTTGTGGGCGAGTAGCGGCCCTGCTCGCGATAGGGTTTCCAGGTGGACAAATTGTAATACCAGCCGCGCCCACCCTGGGCAGCCTTGGCATCCACAATTGACCATGCCCGTTCACTCACCGAGATAAAGCCCAAGCCTGGAGGCGTCTCTAGCGCTTTATTAGAGGAGGTACAGAGAATGTCCAAGCCCCACTTGTCTACCGGCAGATCATAGCCACCCATGCCCGAAACGGCATCGACCAAAATGGGCAGATCGCGTTCGTGCGCCATTGCGGCCAGCTCTTGTACGGGGTTGCGCACGCCAGTCCCCGTTTCGTTGGCAACCACCGCAATGCCGGCAGCGTCGGGATGCTGGCGCAGTGCGGCCGCGACCTTTTCCAGGTCGGCAGCACATCCCCAGTCATCTTCCACGGCAATCACTTCGCAATCGTAGGCGCGCAAAATTTCAATTGAGCGTAGGGCAAAGGGCCCATTGCTGATCGTGATCACTTTTTCGCCGCGCGCAAAGAGGCTAGCAATTCCCATTTCCACAGCTCCAGAACCGGCCGCAGTCATAATAAACAGATCATTTTCGGTCTGAAAAACCTGCTTTAAATAGGTAATTGTTTCTTCCTGCAGCGGTCGCCACTCTTCCGCAAAATTGGAACGCACCTTCTGCCCAAGTGCCGCCAACGTTTCGTCCCACACATCGACTGGGCCGGGGATCATCAATTTGGGTTGTTGTGTCATAAGTTTATCCTGTTTGATAGGCTGAGAGATTAGCAGGTAGAGCGCAGGTATTGGGCTGGAAGCAATACCCATAGTATAGCGCATCGCTTGCGACATGGGTAATGCTAGAGACGGGGAGGGTAGCTGTCAGACCACAGGCGCGCAATCGACTAGGGCAAGGGAGATTAGATTTCCAGATAGAGCTTCCAAGCGGTTGGCACCGAGCCAGAGGCGACCAGATAATCCACACGCGGTGTTTTGGGTTCCCAAAGCAGTGTCATCCCAGCCTCGTGGGGCATACGATCACTTTTGCGTTGGTTGCACAGCGGGCAGGCACAGGCTGTATTGCTCCAACCATTACCGCCACCCCGGCTGCGCGGCACAATGTGATCCAGCGTAAAATCGCTCTTGGTCAACAGTCGCCCATGTTGCTGGCCGCCCACTTGGATCCCACAATAAATACATTGGTAGCCATCGCGCTGTAACACACCCCGCCGACTCCAACGTACGCCCCGCCTGGGCACACGGGCATAGCGGCGTAAGCGAATGACGGTGGGCAAGACCAACGGTTCGACGGCACCGTACACCGTAAGACGTTCTTCTGTAGCAGCATCGACGCGATCGCGCAGCAGTAAGGACATGGCGCGTTTGACCGGAATGACAGCGAGGGGTTCATAACTTGCATTCAGGAGAAGGACTGCAGCCATAATCGCTAAAGCAGATCGCTAGAGAAAGTTAAAATCCCAGACGCGTGAGCCATTGCTGCCAGAAAGGCGGTTCAAGCGCAGCCGCCGGATCAAGTTCATCCTCGGCAACAGCATTGCTTGGGCCGTCCACCACAATGAGCAATTCATCGCCGGGTTGAACCATGCCTAGCTCATTCCGTGCGACTTCTTCGATATAGGCATCACTCTGGACATAGGTCAATTGCTGTTGCAGCGTTTGTTGGTGTTGTTTGGCCGCTTCCAGGGCTGCGGCTTGCCGTTCAAGCGTAGCCACGAGATAAGCCCGCGAAGCCAGCCGACCGGCATAGGAGATCGCAAACACCAAGGAAAGCGCCAAAACAATCGTCCAAAGAATCCGAGAATTCCGCTTGGGGTTGGCCATAATTAGTTACTCGATGCCAAAACTGGGATATAAAAAAGAGGAGGCTTCGCAAGCGAAGTCTCCTCTTTGAGGTGCCGCAGGAGGGACTTGAACCCACACGAGCGTAAGCTCACTACGCCCTGAACGTAGCGCGTCTGCCATTCCGCCACTGCGGCTTGCCACACTGGTATTGTCGTACTAGACATTTATATCATAGCCCTTTATTGGTGTCAAACTGTTTATGGCGTTGAATGCTATATCGGCTTCACGCGTCAGCCAAAGTTGTGTCCAGACTCGTGTGCCAATGGTGGAAATTAACAACCCGGGGTGCAATTCGTCTATGCACTTTTCCGTTGGACATTCTCCTATGCTTGGTGTATAGTCCAAACAAGGAATCGCTCATCGCACACGCAACGCCTTGCGGGAAAAACTACCCAGATAATCCTGCTGAGTAGCGCTTTTAGACGATTATCATTTCACCCAATCGCAACTCCAACAAGGAGCAAAACAAGCATGAAAAAAAGGTTTCTCACCAACATCTTTAGTATAGTGGCGCTGTTGGCGATCTTGCTCAGTGCCTGTGCCGCACCGGCTGCCCCATCAAGCGGTTCCGAATCAGCCGCCCCTGCCAGTGGCTCGGATCAGGAAGCTGCGCCGCCGGCCAGCCCAGCCGAATCTGCCGCGGAACCGGCGGACAGTACTCTCCAAATCCCCGAGATCGAAGAAGGCAAATTCAATGTTGCCTTTGTCTACGTTGGCCCCATCGGTGACGGCGGTTGGACCTATGCGCATAACGAAGGCCGCGTCTATGTCGATGAGACTATGGCAGACACAGTGCATACAGCCTACCTGGAAAGTGTACCCGAAGGCTCCGATGCCGAACGTGTCATCCGCAACCTGGCGCGCAAAGGCTTTAATGCAATCTTCACCACTTCGTTCGGATACATGGATCCAACGGCGACCGTCGCCGAAGAGTTCCCCGATATTTATTTTGTGCATGTCTCGGGTTTCAAGAAAAATGCGACCAACTTTGCCAATCTCTTTGGCGGCATGGAAAGTCTGAAATATTTGGTCGGCATGATTGCCGGTGCACGCGCCGCGGCCGATGGCAGCAATCGTGTGGGCTATGTTGCCCCCTTCCCCATCGCCGAGGTCATTCGCCATGCCAACGCTGCTGCCATTGGCATGCGTGTGACTTGCCCAGAGTGCCAATTGGACATTCGCTGGATCTACACTTGGTTTGATCCCACTATCGAGCGTGAAGCCGCCGAATCGCTGATTCAAGCGGGCGCAACGGTGGTGATCACCGGTGCAGATACGCCCGGCCCCGTGCAAGTGGCGGGTGAACAAGGCCATTATGGCGTGGGCTATGATAGCCGCAATGCCTGTGATGTCGATCCAGAACATTGTCTGACCACACCGTACTGGGAATGGGGTCCCCTCTATGTCACGTTGCTTCAATCCATGATCGATGGCACCTTTACCGGCAGCGATATTTATTTTGATGTGGATAGTGGCGCGTTGGGCTTGTTGGGCTTTATGGAAGGCCAGGAACCAGCACCAGGCATACCCGCAGAAGTCATTCCCCAAGTCCGCGACTTGTTGGCGCAAATGGTGGCGGGCGAATTCACCCGCTTTGACGTATTCACCGGGCCGATCAACGACAACAAGGGAGAAATCATTATCCCCGAAGGCACCACCCTAACCCAGGCCGATCTTGAAGGCATTGACGCCGAACTCGGTGCCACCTTGAATCGCGAAGGCTGCACCATCTGCATGAGTTGGCTGGCCGAAGGCATTGTGCCGGACGCGGAAATTCCACAGTAACAATACCCTGGTAGAGACGCAACATATTGCGTCTCTACCTACCACATCACTCAATTAACTATCTATGACAACACCAATCGCGGCCTTTGAGATGCGCGCCATCACCAAACGCTTTTCTGGCGTGGTGGCCAATGATCGCGTCACGTTCACAGCCATGTCGGGCGAAGTACACGCGTTGCTGGGCGAGAATGGCGCGGGCAAGTCTACGCTGATGAATGTCCTCGCGGGTCTCTATCAACCAGACGAAGGCGCGATCTACGTCCACGGCCAGCGTGCAGTCTTTCACTCGCCGCGCGATGCTATCGCCGCGGGGATAGGCATGGTGCATCAACACTTTATGCTGGTGCCTTCCCAGACCGTGGCCGAAAATATTGTACTAGGGCAGCGCTCCTTGTCCTTTATCCCACAACGGGCGCGCATCGAAGCGGAAGTACGCCGCCTGGGCGAACAATATGGCTTGCCAATTGATCCGCGCGCCCCGATCTGGCAATTGTCGGTTGGCGAACAGCAACGGGTGGAAATTCTCAAGCTGCTCTACCGCGGCGCGGATATTTTGATCCTGGACGAACCCACGGCTGTGCTAACGCCCCAGGAAACCGAAGGGTTGTTTCGGACACTGCGCGAAATGACGGTGGCCGGCAAGAGCATTATTTTGATTAGCCACAAATTGGATGAAGTGCTGGCGATTGCGGATCACATTACCGTGTTGCGCGGTGGCAAATCGATGGCTACCGTCACCGCCCAAGCGATGACCAAAGCCGAACTAGCGCGCTTGATGGTGGGCCGGGAAGTGCTTTTTCAAGTAACCAAAGCCGTCGCCCAACCTGGCGCGCCGCGCCTGGTCTTGCACAAGGTGGCAGCGCTTGACGACAAAAAACTGCCTGCGCTGCGCGATCTATCCTTAATCGTGCATGGCGGTGAAATTGTCGGCGTGGCAGGGGTAGCTGGCAACGGGCAACGCGAACTGGCCGAAATTATCTGTGGGCTACGCGCAACCCTGGCTGGCACGATTACCATCAATACGCAAACCTTGACGAATGCCTCCCCGCTGGCGATGATTGAGGCTGGAGTTGCCTATGTCCCGGAAGATCGCAGTGCCACGGGCAGTGCACCGAATCTATCCGTCGCCGAGAATCTGGTACTGAAACAGTTTCGCACAGCACGCTTTGGACGCGGCATCTTGCTCAGTCGCCGTGCGATTGCCAAACATGCGGCAGGGCTAATCAATGACTATGCGATTGCAACGCCCACAGTCCGCACGGCGGCGCGCAAACTCAGCGGCGGCAATTTGCAAAAGGTGATCTTGGCACGCGAGATTGGCAGCAAGCCGGCGGTCTTGGTTGCGGCGTATCCCACGCGCGGGCTAGATGTGGGTGCCATCGAGAATGTGCGGCGGCTTCTGCTGCAAGGGCGCGACCAGGGCATGGCAATTTTGCTCATTTCCGAAGATCTCGACGAAATTTTCGCCCTATCGGATCGCATTGTCGTGCTCTACGAAGGCGCGATCATGGGTGAAGTGAAGGGCGAAGGGGCAGACCGACAGACGATTGGGTTGATGATGGCCGGCCAACGCAGCCCGGAAACAGCAGGTAGCGCATGAGCGCATCAACCGAACCCGGATCATCCAGTGCCCGCCGGCGTTTCTACCTTGAACGTCGCCTAGAGCAACCGGGTTGGCTGCGCGTGCTTTCGCCCTTTATCTTGGTTGCGGTAGCCTTGCTGATTGGCGCGCTGTTGTTGGCGTTGACGGGGGCTGATCCGTGGAACGTCTACCAACGGATGGCGACCACCGCCTTTGGCAGTGCCTATGGCTGGTCGGACACCACCATCAAGGCTACGCCGCTGATTCTGACGGGCTTGGGTGTTGCCTTTGCCTTTCGTATGCGCCTCTGGAATATTGGGGCCGAAGGGCAACTTTTACTGGGTGCCTTTATGGCTACCGGCGTGGCGCTGCATTGGCTACCGGGGGCTACGCCGCAGCCACTGATGCTCGTCGCCATGGCCGTGGCGGGCTTTGTCGGCGGTGCGCTCTGGGGTCTGATCCCTGGGTTGCTCAAGGCGCGCCTGAATGTCAATGAGATTATCACCTCCTTGATGCTCAATTACGTGGCCGCGCTCTGGAATAATTATTTTATCTACGGCCCGTGGAGCGAGCGTGGCTTTGGCTTGACACCCCAATATCCCAAGAGTGCCTGGCTGCCCCGCCTCACCGATTTTGCCGAAATGTTTCCCTTTCTGCGCGGCCTGACAGCCCACTTGGGCATCTTTCTCGGCATTTTCCTGGCGCTTGTTCTTTGGTTTCTATGGCGGTATACTAAATGGGGCTTTGCCCTCAGCGTAATTGGCGACAATCCACGTGCGGCGCGCTATGCCGGTATTCCCCTGGCGGCCAATATCGCCTGGGTCATGGCGATTAGTGGTGGGCTGGCCGGATTGGCGGGCATGAGCGAAGTTTCTGGGGTGGTACATCGCCTGCAAGAGAACTTCTCGCCGGGCTATGGCTTTACCGCGATCATTATTGCTTGGCTGGCCAAGCTCAATCCGCTGGCGGTGGTGCTGGTTGCCTATCTCTTTGGCGGGCTGCTGGTGGGTGGCGATGAAATCCAACCGGCGGGGATCGCCCAGATGTTGCAAGGCGTCATTCTCTTTGTCATGGTGGGCGGCGAGATGATGTTGCAGTACCGCATTCGGTTTCGCACATAGGCTTTCACAAATATGGTAAGGCAAAGCTGTCAATGACATTGCGCGCAGCACAACCCGGTGATCTCTTTCTTTTGTTACTGCCAACAGCAGATCCCCAGGCAACGCCCCCCATCTGGCAAACAGAGTGGCAGGCGCGCTATGGTGGAAATTGCACGCAACCGTTGCACGTCAGTATCCAGCGGTTTACCTGTACAGATCCAGCCCAGTTGCCAGCTTTGGCAGATGCATTGCAGATGGCAACCACAGCGCACAAGGCGATTCCCGTTGCGGGCATTGCCTTGCAACCGCTGCTATCCGGTTTTCGCCAGAATTTGATTTTAAAATGTCGTTTACAGCAGAATGCAGCGCTACATGCCCTGTCCGATCTTACGCGCGCACAACTTACCCAACAGAACCTGATACCAGACTTCCCCTGGTATCCCGATCTGATCACGGTCTTAGAAGATATTGATCCCATACCCGTGGGCCAGATCCTGTTGCCTACGCCGCAGCCGCTCTTTATAGGCAACGAACTTTTACTATCGCGTGTCATTGCCCGGAATACCTATCTGCCAATCCGGCAATGGCAGTTATTGGACTAAACCAAGCACGGCAATACATCAGGAACCAGGCGGCAGCCCAGCAATGGGGAATGCTGCCAAAAACAGAGGAGAAAACCAAGGTGAGTAGAACCATCGAGAAGTTGTATCGTGCGCCCTATTCCGTGCCCAACGGCCTACAGGTCACAGCGGATGGATTGTGGATCGTCGATCAGATCACCGATCGCGTGGCGCTGGTCGAGATTGAAAACAAAGTTGATTATTACGAAGTGCCCAAGTTCATTCGCGATATCCCCAGCGAATGCTCGAATACCAGTGGTCTGGGGTGGGGTGACGGCGCGCTCTGGTTGGCCGCGAATGGCGGTGCTAGCCTGTGGCGACCGGCCCGTCCGCACGATGCCGATGCCCACAACGGTGCGATCTTGAAAGTCGATCCACAAACCGGTGCGACCTTGCAACGCTACGATCTGCCGGGGGGTGGCGGCACCCATGGCCTGGAATTCGATCGTTATGAAGCGGACACCTTGTGGGTCACCACACTCAAAAATCAGACGCTCAGCAAAATGCGCATTAGCGATTGGAGCGTCCAACAGGTGATTGCGCTGCCCTATCCACGTGCCCACGGCGTAGTACGCGTGGCCGATGGCATTTGGGTGGTCCACACGGCCAACCGTGTCATCGTCAAGTTGGATCTCAACGATGGCCACGAACTCGACCGCATTGAGGTGCCAGCGCCCCATCCCGAACCGCACTGTCTCTCCAACTATGGCGATGATTTGATCTATTGCGACGCCAGCTCTGGTTGGTTGGCCAAGATTACGCTGTAGGAGACACGAGACAGGGAGACACGGAGACAAGTAACTGTCTCACTGCCTTACTGTCCCCCTGTCCCACTGTCTCCTCGTACTCCTGCAAGAATATTTACTCCCCTACCTGGCTACCGATAAACTCGGGCGCGCCATTGAGAAAACTGCGAATATCCATTTGCCGCTTCCCGGCGGGCTGCACGGTGATCAGCCGTAACAACCCTGCGCCCGTCCCAACGGCGATCCCCACGGGCGTTTGCACCACCAAGCCCGGATCGGCTTGGTCGTTTACCACTTCTGCTGTCCAAATTTTGAAGGTTTCCCCACGCCAAGTTGTATAGGCAGACGGCCAGGGCGCGTAGGCGCGCGTCATGCGTTCGATCACCGCGGCCGGTTGTTGCCAATCAATCTGGCCATCTGTCTTATCCAGTTGGCGGCAATGAGACACTTCGCCCGGTAGCTGGGCTTGCGGCGTTGGCGTAATGGTACCAGCCACCCAGGCGGGCAGTGTATCGAGCAACAGTTGCGCACCGAGTTCAGCCAATCGCTCACGCAGCGAGGCCGTGGTATCTTGCGGCGTAATTGCAAGTTTTGCCTGGGCAATCACCGGGCCCGTGTCCAAGCCTTGATCCATGCGCATCATGGAAATTCCCGTTTCCGTCAGACCGTCTAACAACGCTGCCGTGATGGGAGAAGCACCCCGATAGGCGGGCAACAGGCTGGCATGTACGTTGATCGGACCATGGGTTGGCAAGGCCAGCACTTCTTTGCGCAGGATCTGCCCATAGGCCGCCACGACCAACAGATCGGGTGCGAGCGCACGCAACGCCTCCACCATGGCCGGTTCCTTGCGCAGGCTGGTTGGTTGCAAAACGGGCAATCCATGGTCCACAGCATATTGCTTGACCGGGCTGGCGATCACTTTCTTGCCGCGCCCAGCGGGCCGATCGGGCTGTGTTACCACGGCGACCACGGCATAGGTTTGGTGCGTGGCTTGCTCGTGCAACGCTCGCAGGCTGGGTACGGCAAATTCGGGCGTGCCCATAAAGATAATACGCGTAGGATTCATGATACTTTCTTCATTCTTTACCGTTAATACAGTGTAAACAAAGTAAGTTGATAGAAATCTACCCCCACCCAGCCTCCCCCTGCTAAGGGGAGGTGCCAATGGCGTAGCCCATGGTTCCCTCCCTTACCAGGGGAGGGCGAGGGTGGGGTTGCAATTGCCAA